>Ga0335077_10000748_pt1 | contig 37064 bp, 36 predicted proteins | sample Lox_Sample_31_FD_207151 | JGI IMG/M metagenome (GOLD analysis project Ga0335077, IMG submission 207151) | Soil microbial communities from Loxahatchee National Wildlife Refuge, Florida, United States - Lox_Sample_3.1 | ecosystem: Environmental > Terrestrial > Soil > Wetlands | place: USA... | reverse complement strand
CGGAGGGAGCCGGATGTGCTCACGCCGGACGAGTTTCGTGCGCTTCTGGCGGAACTGACCGCTCAGCCTTATCGCACGATGGTGATTCTGGCAGGCTGCCTTGGTCTTGGGCGTTCCGAGTTCGTTGGCCTGAAGTGGGCAGACATCAACTGGGACGGAGCCATCTTGAGCGTCCAGCGCGGAGTAGTCCACTGCCACGTTGGAAACCCGAAGACACTGGCCCGGAGAAAGCCCGTCCCTTTAGCTCCCGAACTGCTCACAGTTTTGCGTGAGCATCGTGAGCGGGTGGCGTACGCTGCTGACTCCGACTGGGTGTTTGCCTCACCATACAAGCGCGGGGTGGAACCCTACTGGCCGGACTCGGCACTGCAAGACTTTGTGAAGCCTGCCGTAGTGCGAGCGGGGATCACGAAGCGGGTAGGGTGGCACACGTTCAGACACAGCTACTCAACCCTGCTGCGGGCCAACGGTACGGACGTGAAGGTGCAGAGCGAACTGCTCCGGCACTCCAACATCGGGACCACGCTCAACCTGTATACCCAAGCCGTGAGCGACCAAAAACGGGCAGCGCACGGGCAGGTTGTTGAGCAACTGCTGGCAGTGTGAGCGCAAAGTGAGCGGGGCTTATGACCGGAAGGCTTGCAACCGATTGAAAAGGTTGGTTGCGGGGGGTGGATTTGAACCACCGACCTTTGGGTTATGAGCCCAACGAGCTACCAGGCTGCTCCACCCCGCACAAAAATCATAGCAGCGGGGTAGAGCACGGTCAAACCACGACATCACACCAGCGCGTGATGGCCGCGTGATGGCAGTGATTAGCGGTTCAGTTTTTTCCTTTCGCAAGCGTCCACGATCTTTGTCGGGTCAATCGCGGCGCTGTCTACCTGCTCTTCCAGGATCTTGCCATCTTTTCCGATAAGAAAGTTCACGCGGCGTGGGGCTTTGTACTTGTCCACGTACAAGCCATATTCGTGAGTCACATCTCCTCCCCAATCACTGAGCAGCGGGAAGGTGACTCCAATCGAGTCGGCGAAGGCTTTATTGGCGAAGGGGCTGTCCATGCTCACACCCAGAACCTGGGTGTCGGCGGCCTCCAGCTTCTGCAGATTCTGCTGGAAGGCCTTCATTTGCGCGGTTCAGCCACCGGTAAATGCAAAAATGTAAAACGCAACCACCACATTCTTCTTGCCGCGGTAATCGCTCAGAGAAACGTCTTTGAGATTGCTCCCATCGAAGTACTTCAACTTGAAGTCCGGAGCCGTGTCACCCACCTTCAGCTTCAGCTCAGGCTGCGTCTCGGCCCACAATTGGTTCGAGGAGCGCGCCCCCCCCATGGCCGTCAGAAGCAGCCAGGCTCCCACTGCCATCAAAACTACCCATCGCGTCATGCCATTCCTCCCATCGATACGCAAGGCTATCGTGGATGCTTCATTCGGGTCAAAGCGATTTTCGGGCGGGAGTTTGCGTCTCTCCAATCAAAACTGCCCGCCGTTTGGCTCGCTTGCCGCCATCACCGCTAAATCTCGCGCCGGTCTGTACAATGGCTGTCGGAAGCTCGAGTCTTGGGATGAGCCTTCGGACCCTGAACGACATCTTTCTTGCGGTATGTTCGAGCCACCGCAACCGTGTGATGCTGCAGCGTGAGGTTTTGGGCTGGGTTCCGATTTCCGCTTCCGAACTCTACCGGAACGTTGCCGGTTTGGCTCGCGCCCTCGAATCCTGGGGGATTCGAAAAGGGGATCGTGTTGCCATCCTCAGCGAAAACCGCCCCGAATGGACAACGACCGACTTCGCCATCTTGAGCCTCGGCGCGGTGACCGTCCCAATTTATTCCACACAAACTGCAGAGCAGACCTCCTTCATTCTGAATGATTGCGGGGCTCGGGCGATCGCCGTCTCCACGCAAGGGCAGCTTGAAAAAGTGCTTGCCGTCCAGGAGCGCACACCCCTGGAACGCATTCTGGTGATGGACGCCGTCGAGACTGCCCACGCCTCGCACATGCAGCGGGTCATGCTGGCGGGACCATCCCAGGCGGATCCTGAATTCGAAGCTCGCGCCGCTGCCCTCTCCCCGGACGACCTCGCGACCATCATCTACACGTCGGGCACAACCGGAACCCCGAAGGGAGCCATGCTCACCCATGGCAACATGGCCTCGAACATCGCCTGCTCCCTGGGCGGCTTTGGACTCGCCAACAACGCGGTCAGCGTTTCGTTTCTTCCGCTCTCGCACGTAACTGCCCGGCACGTCGATCTCGCGTTGCTCTACCACGGCGTCACACTGGCTTATTGTCCCGAAATTACGCGATTGCCGCAGGCGTTAGCCGAAATCCAGCCGGCGATCTTCGTCGGTGTACCGCGAGTGTATGAAAAAATCCGCCAGCAGGTGATCCTGAAGACTGAGAAGTTTCCCAGTAACGCGATCTATCGCTGGGCCCTTTCTGTGGGACGCGCTCACCGCCCCGAAACTCTCGCTGGCGTCGTACCCAACTCACTGGCATGGAAGATTGCTGATCGTCTGGTTTTTTCCAAAGTTCGTTCTGGGATGGGCGGCAAGACTGAGGTCTTCATCTCTGGGGGAGCACCACTGGGCCGCGAACTGGCGGAGTGGTACGCCGACATCGGGATTCGCATTCACGAAGGCTATGGCCTGACCGAAACTTCACCGGTCATCGCAGTGAATCATCCGGGCGCGCACAGGCTGGGCACAGTCGGCAAACCACTGGCGAACTTGGAGGTCCAGATCGCAGACGACGGCGAAGTCCTGGTGCGCGGGCCATCCGTGTTTCGCGGATACTGGAATCGCCCCCAGGAAACCCGTGATGCCTTTGTGGACGGCTGGTTCAAAACGGGCGACATCGGCAATCTCGACAGCGACGGCTTCCTCTTGATCACCGATCGCAAGAAAGACCTGATCAAAACTTCCGGAGGAAAATTCATCGCCCCGCAGCCCATCGAGAACTCGCTCAAGCTGAATCCTCTCATTGGAACTGCCATTGTGATTGGCGACAAACGCAAGTTCCCTGCCGTGCTGATCTCGCCATACTTCCCGCTGCTCGAGGAATGGGCCCGAGCGAACAAGATCGCATTTCCTTCGCGTACCGAACTGGTCGCGAACCCCAAGGTGCAGGCTCTGTATGGTGGCATCATCGAAGAACTGAACAAGAATCTTGCGCGCTTCGAGAAACTCAAGCGCGTGCTCCTGGTGCCTGATGAATTTTCCGCGCTCGACGGCACTCTGACACACACCCTGAAAGTGCGCCGGCGCGGCGTCGAGGAACGCTATCGTGCCCTCATCGACGCAATGTACGAAGAGGCGGAGGTAGCTGCGAACTCATGACTCCGCCACGAGACAATCTTTTTACAATTTCTTGAAGCTCGCTTGCTCACAGGATGACCGATAATCAGGCCGTATCGGTCGTGGTCGCATGGCAGGACTTTGTGGGGGAGTCCGCATGGCTGAAGGCCAGTACTACTGGGCTGTACTCTGCAAGAATCACAACTTTCATAAGCAGGAGAATCTCTTTTTCGCCCACAAGATTCCTCTGGCGGAAACGGACGCCTTTCTCCCTCCCCCAGCCCTCACAGGCAAGTTGAGTGTGCACTGCGACGACTGCGGCCGCGAGTATTCCTACGAGCCCAAGGAACTGGTGCGGATTCAGTTGGACTGTCCCGAGGCTTTCACGCCCCATCCTCTGTTTGAATCCTGAATCGCAACGTTTTCCGGCACTTCGAACCCCTGCAGCCCCGAAATCATCTGCCAGCTCACGCCCTGCCTGCATAGCGGCAAGGAGAATCCCGGATTTACAATAGCCGCATGACGGACTCTTTGATCATTGCAGGCCGCGAGTTCCACTCCAGGCTCATTGTAGGCACCGGCAAGTACCGCTCCTTCCAGGAAACCGCCCGCGCCCTCGAGGCCAGCGGCGCGGACATGGTGACCGTGGCCGTCCGGCGGGTGAACCTCGATCGCAGCAAAGAATCTCTCCTCGACTTCATCGATCCTACTAAATACTTTCTCCTGCCCAACACGGCGGGTTGCTATACGGCCGACGATACGATTCGCACGGCGCGCTTGGCGCGCGAGGTCGGCCTGTCGGATTGGGTCAAACTCGAGGTGATCGGCGATCAAGCGACGCTTTATCCTGACGTGCAAGCCACGCTCGAGGCCACGCGCGTGCTTGTCAAGGAGGGTTTCACCGTGCTGGCTTACACCTCCGACGACATCGTCGTGGCTAAGCGCCTGGTAGACGCCGGAGCCTCGGCGGTCATGCCGCTCGGTGCGCCTATCGGCAGCGGCCTTGGAATCCAGAACGCCGCCAATCTCCGAATCCTGCGCGAGATGATTACCGGTGTTCCGTTGGTCGTGGATGCCGGCGTCGGTACTGCTTCCGACGCCGCAATCGCCATGGAACTCGGCTACGACGCGGTCCTGATGAACACAGGAATTGCCGGCGCCCAGGAACCGGTCCTGATGGCCCGGGCGATGAAGAACGCCGTCCTCGCCGGACGCCAGGCGTATCTGGCCGGACGCATGCCGCGGAAACTCTATGCCACGGCCAGTTCCCCGCTCGAAGGTGTGGTCAAATAGCGCCGGCGACCTGCCGGCAGTCGTACGGGCGACTCGCCCGCGTGGACCAATTCCACAAAACAAAAGGGCGGCCGCGGCCGCCCCGATTTCTTTTCTGAGATGCCTTACAGCATCTTCGCGCTGTCCACGTGGATCTTGTCGCCATCGACGTGTCCGGTAACCGCGACATGATGCCCCTCGTGCCCTTTCAGAGCATCCGGATTGTCGACCGTCAGAACCTTCTGGTCGCCATCGGTTACGACTACCATCGAAGCTCCAGCAGCAATGCACTTTTTCGTGCATTCCGCAGCGCCATCATGGGCGCCCTTGGCGCCGCATTTCGAGTCACTGATCCAGCCATTCACGGTCGTCGCATCACCCGCAAATGAGGCCGTCACCACCAGCGAGACCACCGCCAGCGCAGCTAGTGTAAACAGAAACTTCCGCATGCCATCCTCCTTGACGTTCTGCTTTTGAGAAGTTGTGATCTCCAGGTTTTCCGAACTTTATCACAGGCGAGGGTCATTCCGCACGTTCGAAAGCACTCGAAAGGCCTACGGATCATTCTTCGCCCGACCGGTCGGCGGCTTCGGAGGCGGGTCGGGCGCAACATAAACAAATTCTCCCGGACGAGCATAGTGCAGCTGTTCCCGCGCCTCTCGCTCAATGGCGCGGTGGTCGGTCTTCAGCGCCTTGATCCTCTCCACGTACTGGTCGTTCTCTTTTTGCAGGCGCTGGACGTCGGTTTGCAGAGTCTGCCGCTCGGCCCGCTTCTGCTGGTAAACAATCATTCCGTTGGCGCCAAGCATCGCGTGCACGATCAACCCCAACGCCAAGGCGAGCGCGGCCACCGTTCCCACACGCCGCCACTCGGCGGCCAGCCACGACCAGAGCGGACGCGTTCGTTCCACGTACCGCGCAGCAAATTCCTCCGCCCTCGGCCCCTGCTCTTCGATGACCGCGCGCAGCCGCTCACCCGACACCGGAGCCGGCAGTACTCGCCTTCGTGATGGCGGTCCTAATCGAAGATCCATGCTTTTGCTGCCGAACTCAATTTTTCGAGTCCTTCCCGGCTGCGCGCTTCCGAATACACCCGCACTACCGGCTCGGTCCCCGAGAGGCGATAGCACACCCACGACCCATCCTCGAGGACGAGTTTCATCCCATCGGTCCGCACCACGCTTGCAACTCGGCTGCCGCAAAACTCGGTCGGATCGAGGCGTAACTTTTCAGTAAACTTCTCCTTGACCTCAGGCGTCAAGCGGAAGTTCTCCCGCACGGGATAGAAGGAACCAACTTTGGCAAACAAACCTTCCAACTGCTTGCCAAGAGACGCTCCGCGACGCGCCATCATCTCGCAGCACAGTAATCCCGCCAGCACTCCGTCCTTTTCTGGCACATGCTTGCGAATCGAGAGGCCTGCGCTCTCTTCGCCTCCGATCAGAATCTTGTCCGCCTTGATCAACTCCCCGATGTACTTGAAGCCCACCGGCGTCTCGTGTAGCTCGATCTTGTGCTTCTCCGCCAGTGCATTGATGAGGTTCGTCGTGGCCACCGACTTCCCCACTCCGTTCTTCCATCCCCGGCTCTCCACCAGGTAGTCAAACAGCAGCGCGATGATGTAGTTCGGTTGCAGGAAAGTCCCATCTTCGTCGACAATGCCGAAGCGGTCCGCGTCGCCATCCGTGGCAATGCCGATTCCCGCTCCGACTTCCCTCATCTTCTGGCGAAGGTCTTCGAGCAAGTGATCGTCCGGTTCCGGAGCGTGGCCGCCGAACAGAACGTCCCGGTAATCGTGGACGGTAGCCACCTCAACTCCGGCTTCGCGCAACAACGCATCCGAATATCCGCGTGCCGAGCCCCAAAGCGGATCGAAGGCGACTTTCAGCCCGGCCTTCTTGATCACATCGAGGTCCACAAGTTCCCGCAACCGCGACAGATACATGCGCCGGGGATCAATCGACTGAGATTCGGCTCGTCTAGCCTGCGCAGGGACCGTTTTCTGCCCCGTTCCCTCCGCGTCCAATGCGGCAATCTCAGCTTCGATTGCTTTCGTCACCTCAGGCAGCGCCGGGGCGCCATCCGGAGTCGAGAACTTGATGCCGTTGTACTCCGGCGGGTTGTGCGACGCCGTGAAGTTGATCGCGCCGTCCGCCTTCGACTGTATGACCGCGTAGGAAATGGCCGGCGTTGGCGCCGCTTCCGTGATCAGCAACGGCGTTATCTCATAGCTCGAAAGAACTTCCGCTGCCATCGCGCAGAAGGCTTCTCCCAGGAAACGCGGGTCGCGGCCCACGATTACTTTCGGCGATTTCTGATTCTGCGATACCACGTACCGCGCGATTCCATGCACGGCCCGGCGCACGTTCGCAAAAGTGAACTCTTCCGCCACCACCGCCCGCCAGCCGGACGTTCCGAATCTGATCTGCGTTGCCATTGCCTGTCCCTCGGCGTTAGCCTTCCAATGAGGCCATTCAGACCCGAGTCGTGGCGCCTGAACGCGCGCACCGAAGGGTCCGCGACCAAATTCTGAGACCGTGTGATCTGACGCCTGATTCTATATGACCGACAAACGCCTTGTGCTGACCACCTGTGGCTCGCTGGAAGAAGCCCGCCGTATCGCGCAGGAACTCGTTGAGCGGCGCGTGGCCGCATGCGTCAACATCATTCCGCAGATTGAATCGGTCTATCGTTGGAAAGGAGAAGTTGAAAGCGCCACGGAATGGCTGCTGCTGATCAAGACGACCGGCGGCGCTTTCGACAAACTCCGTGACGCGGTCTGCGAGCTGCATTCGTATGACCTGCCAGAATGCATCGCGATTGCAGTGGAGGATGGAAGCGCCGCCTACCTCGAATGGATCAGCAACTCGGTCACCTCGTGAGTGGTCGTGCAGAGTGAGGGCCGAAAAGAAAAAGGACGACGAGTTATGCTCGTCGTCCTTTGTTCCTGAAAGGGTGAGTTACTTTCCAGCCTTGTCGCGATGAATGTCGCGACGATCGTGCCGGAGATCTTTCTTGTCGTGGTGGATGTCTTTCTGATCGTGCTTCACGTCGCGTAAATCGGCGTTGCGGTCGCGGCGATCCTGGTTCAAATCGCGGCGTTGCTTGTTGACATCGCGCTGCGACTCGTTCCGCTCCGTGCGCGCGCCCTTCAGCACTGTCTTGTCGTTGTGGATCGCAGCCCGGTCTCCAGCCAGGTCGCCCGTATTCCCGCTTTTCTTGTCCTTCGCCAGTTCCGTCCGCTCCTGATTCAGTTCGTGACGATCCTGATTGACTACGCGCTGGTCCTGGTTGCGCTCGACACGGTCCTGCTTGACTTCGTGTCGGTCCTGGTTGATGTCCTTCTGATCCTGGTGAACATCTTTCACGTCCTGATTGCGATCATGCCGGTCCTGACGCAGGTCCTGACGGTCTTCGCGCCGGTCTTGCCGATCTTTCGCCAGATCACTCGAGTTGGCAGTGCTGTCCTGTCCGAACACCATCGCACCAGCCAGTAACACGAATCCAACACTCCATACGCTTCGTCGCATCTGTCTCTCTCCTGAGGCTTCCCGCCTTGGTTTGCTTGAACACCTGGGCCTCGGAAAAGTTTCGCCGGGGTGTGGCAACAAACAAAGGTGCTGAGAGTACAGCGCCTGTTACCTTAGTAACTCGTGATCGGATTCACGAAGAGCGAAATTGATTTCAGGGTAGTTACACCGGTCTGCGCGCACGCAGATTCAAGCGCCAATAGTCGAGGGTCCATGGTGGCTCATCCTGTGCCGAGACGTTGGCGAGTTCACGCACGAATTGCTCTCTCAAACTCTCCGTCGGCAGGCGCTCGAGGTGACGGTGCAACACGAACGTGCGGAGATAGCTCTCGAAGTCTTCGCTCGATGAAACATGCACAGGGGACCTTTCCAAGCCGGCGCTGACCTCGTGAAATCCGGCGGAGCGCAACCGCCTCGCTGCCCCTGCATCAGTGGAAAAGAACCATGGTTCCGGAAAGTCGCCGAGCCCAGGCGAGAACCTGGCCGTTTGCGACAGCGCACGCACTCGCTGGCGCAGCCGGGCGAGGTTGGGGCCGCCTCCGCACTGCGCGTGCAGCCATCCACCGGGGCGAAGCGAGGCAAACAGGTTGCGGAACAACTGATCGTGATCAGGAACCCAGTGAAATGAGGCAGTGCTGAAGATTCCGTCAAAAGCTTGCCGGAAAGGAAGGGCCGCTAGGTCAGCCACGACAAACCGCACGCGCTCGTTAAACTCCGGGCGCAGGTTCTGCTGAGCGTGCAACGCCATGTTGCGCGAGAGGTCCACGCCCACAACCCGTCCACGCGGCAGATTCTGCAACAGCAAGTGGGTCAATTTTCCAGTGCCGCAGCCGGCATCGAGAACGCACTCGTCACCGCGCAGATGCAATTCGCTCAGAACGCGCTGACCCCATCCGAACTGCGGTGCCGACAAGCGATGGTATTCGGCCGCGTTCCATTCACGAGAAGTTTGTGTCACGAGTAGTCTGTGCGCTCATTCAGCTTCAACGACCAGCTTTCTAAGAAACTCATCATAAGGGATAATTCATACCATGCCCGACGCCGAGGCGGTCACACGGCCTTCCGGAGGCATTCGGACGAGCCGGCATCAAGTCCTGATGCTTGTTCTTTTCTTCGCTGCGATCATTCCCGCTTCCGCCCAGTGGATGGGCAAGCAGACTGGTTGTTACGCCGACTCCATCGTCGCCAATCCCAACCGCCCGACCGTGGCCAATCCCGCTGATATCACCCAATACGGGTTGCTCGAACTGGAGTACGGATGGGACCGCATCTGGGCTCAAGCAGGCACGCACCAGACTTCGACCGGTGGACTGCTGAAATTCGGCTTGCTCTGCGACGTCGAATTGCGCTGGACCATGACCTCGTTCCTGTCACAAACCTCCGGCGGGGTGACCCAAACCGGAACTGGCGACAACTGGCTCGGCCCGCAAATCCGCATTCACAAACAGACCAGACGGGTCCCCACACTCTCCTTCGGATACGCGGTAAAGATCCCGTCGGCCAGCGCCGAAGAAGGTTTGGGGACTGGCCGCGTCGATCATAGCCTCACGTTCCTCGTCAGCAACGACATCTTTCACGTCCATTTCGATTTCAACGCCACCCAGTTTTGGATCGGCCGCCAGAACGCGCCCGGCTTTGACCGGAACGAACAGCTCAACCTCGCGTTCGCTTTTCCCATTCACGGCCACCTCCAATTCACCGGCGAGTTCTACGGTGACACAGAACTGAACCAGTCTGCGCCCGGCTTCGCATCGTCACTGTGGGCGTTGACGTACACAGTTCGCCCGCGCCTGGTAATTGACGGAGGCTTTGAAGCCGGCCTCACGTCCGGAGGACCGCATCGGCACGCTTTTGCCGGGATGACATACTCAATCGCCAAGTTGTATCCGGGATGGCGGCACAGGAAATCTGCGAACACGCAGCTGCAGAGTCGCTAGATTGCTGCCAAAGCCTGCTCCAGGTCCGCAATGATATCGTCCACATCCTCAATCCCCACCGAAATCCGCACCATACCGTCGGTGATGCCGATCTTGCGGCGTCCCTCCTTGCCAACCGCCGCGTGAGTCATCGTCGCCGGATGTGAGATCAGCGTCTCGACTCCGCCCAGCGATTCGCCCAGGGAGCATACACGCACCTTGCGCAGCATCTTGTTGGCATTCGCCAGCGACCCGGTTTCAAACGCGATCATCGCCCCGAATCCTGACATCTGCCGTTTGGCCAATTCGCGCTGAGGATGGTCCGGCAATCCCGGATAGAACACTCGCTGCACGCTCTTGTGCTGCGACAGGAATTCCGCCACCTGACGTCCATTGCAATCGTGCTGGAGCATGCGCGCGGCTAGCGTCTTCACCCCACGTAAAATCAGCCAGCACTCGAACGGCGAGAGAATCGCGCCCGCCGCCTTCTGCAGGTAGGCTAACTTCTCCGCCTGCTCTTTCTTGGTGCAAACCACAACCCCACCCAACCCATCGCTGTGCCCATTCAGAAATTTCGTCGTGGAATGGACCACCATGTCGGCGCCCAGTTCAATCGGCCGCTGAAAATATGGCGACATGAATGTGTTGTCGACGACGACTTCAACTCCGCGCTGGTGGCACAGATCGCTGATCGCGCGGACATCGCACAGTTCCATCAGCGGATTCGTCGGAGTTTCCAGGAACACCAGCCGCGTGTTCTTGCGCAGGGCCTCCTTCACGTTTGTTGCGTCGGATGTATTCACGTACGTGAATTCCATTCCGAAGTTGGCCAGCACGGTGTTGAACAACCGTGGCGTTCCCCCGTAGAGATTGTGCCCGGCAACCACGTGATCGCCCGCCTTCAACATGCTCGCGACAGCATTGATGGCCGCCATGCCGCTGGCGAAAACCTTGGCTGCAAACCCGCCTTCCAGCGCCGCCAGATTCGTCTCCAGTCGGTCGCGCGTCGGGTTCGACACTCGCGCATATTCGTACCCTTTGTGCTTGCCGATTTCTTCCTGAACGTACGTGGACGTCGCGTAGATCGGCACACTCACAGCACCGGTCGCCGGGTCGGCTTCCTGGCCGACGTGGATCGCCGTGGTGGCAAAACCAGGTTTAGTCACGAAGCACTCCCGCAAACGTCGTCCCGGTTCGCTGGCTCGCAGCCCGTGGCTCGTAGCTTGCCGTTCTCAAATTCCACCCTCAAAAATCTTCTTCGACAAATACCGCTCCGCCGAATCGGGAATCATGGTCACGACCCGCTTCCCCTCCCCCAAACGCTTCGCGATCTGAAGAGCGGCGGCTACATTGCACCCCGCACTCGAGCCGCCCAGCACGCCTTCCCGCGCAGCCAGCTCTTTCACCATGGCAAACGCCTGTTCGTCGTTGACCGCGATGACTTCATCGCAAACTGCGGGGTCAAAATTTCTCGGAATAAAACTATTTCCGATGCCTTCAACTTTATGTTTCCCCGGCTGACCTCCGCCCAGCACTGATCCCTGCGTTTCGACCGCGACGCAATGCACTTTCGGCAGGCGTTCCTTCAAATAGCGTGCCACTCCGGTAAACGTCCCGGCCGTCCCGGCGCCGATCGCGATGGCGTCAATCCGCCCTTCCATTTGCTCAAAAACTTCCCGCGCTGTCGTTTCGTAATGGAACTCAGGATTGGCAGGATTTTCAAATTGCGCCGTCACAAAGGCGTTGGAATCTCTAGCGGCCAGGTCCCGCGCGCGCTCAATCGCTCCTTGCATGCCCTCGGCCTCCGGTGTCCGAATCACCTCGGCGCCGAGGGCCCGCATGATCATCGCCTTTTCTTCCGAGAACTTCTCCGGGATGAACAGCCTGACCTTGTAGCCGCGATTCACCCCGATCAGCGCGAGGCCGATTCCCGTGTTCCCGGCCGTCGCCTCGATGATGGTGCCGCCGGGCTGTAATTTGCCCTCTCGCTCCGCCTGCCGGATCAATCCAATCGCCGCGCGGTCTTTGACACTCCCCCCCGGATTCAGGTACTCCAGCTTGGCAAACACATCGGCCGACCCCAATGGCACCAGCCGTTTCAACTGCAGCATCGGGGTTTCCCCAACCAATTGTGTGATGTCGTCGCTGACCCGCAGGCGGCGATTCGAGGTTGTAGAAGGCACCCTACAGAGTATGAAAGCGGAGGCCGAGCGTCAATGCTGGAGGCTTGGCAAAATTGCGAATCTCAATTCACCCGTTAGAAATTGTCTTTTACTGTGTTCCGGACGAGGCTGTTGCCGATTCGCCGCCGGCATAGTATCCGCTCCTGGTGCGGACCACAAGTTTCCCGTAGCTCCGCGACTTGGCATCCACCTTCACGGTGCGGTATCCACCCTGATTCTTGGGTGTGCTCGGCTTGTATCCGATGGTGTACTGGTTGCGGATATCGTGTGCCACATTGCGGCTGATTTCGTCCACCTCATCTAGCGTCTTTGGAAAGAAGGCGATGCCGCCGGTTCGATCGGCGATGACCTGGAGAGCGCGGCGTGCCCGCTTCGGGTGGTCTTCGTCCCCTAAGATGCCAATCGCATAAACTGTCGGTCCGTTTTCCGCCTGCAGTCGCTTAACCGTCTGCTCCATCGACTCCGAACTCTCGTTGTCTTCTCCATCGGTGACCACAAAGATCACCTTCTTCTCCAGCTTCGCCCTTTTCATCCAGTCAGCCGACGCGACCAGAGCGTCGTACATCGCGGTCCCCCCCCGCGCCTCGATTTTCTCCAGCGCCTCCTTCAGCTTGTTCACATTCGAAGTGAAATCCTGATCGAGGTAGTACTCGTCATTAAAGTTGACGACGAACAGTTCGTCGTTTGGATTGCTGGCGCGCACCAGGTTCAGGGCTGCCGCATTGACCTTCTGCCGTTTTTCGCGCATGGAGCCGGAATTGTCCACCACAATGCCCATGGCTACGGGAATGTCTTCGTGGCGAAAGGATGTGATCGCCTGCGGCTGGCCGTCTTCGTATACGGTAAAAGCGTTCCTATCCAGATTGGTCACGAAGCGCTGCTTGCTGTCCAGCACAGTCGCATGCAGAACGACCTCTTCCACTTGCTTGCGGAACACAAACACACCGCTCTCGGAGTCCGGCATCTGTCCGGCGGGCTGATTGGCTCCCTGCCCGCTCCTAGCGGACGGATTTGCGGGCGTCGGTGGAGTGGCTGCGGCAGGTTCAGCGCTCGGAGCAGATGGCTTTTCAGAGCTCGGCGATCCACCCGACTGCGCCAGGAACGGGGTGGTCAGGAACAGGAGGAGAAGTGCAGAATGGAATCGTCTATTCTGTCGGCGCATAATAACCCGTTTTCGCGTAAACCCGTAGCGGCGGCAATCCCTTGGGCGGATTCAACTTTACTTTTATCTTACGCCATTTGCCGTCACGTATCGGATTCTTTGGACGGTACCCAAGAACATATTGGTTGCGCAGCTCAATACCAATTTTCGTGGATACGTCCGCAAGATCGTTCGGGTTATCAATCGTAAACGCCCTCCCGCCAGTGAGTTCCGTGATGTCGCTCAGCAGGCTGGGACCCAACCGCTCTTCGTCGGTCGGGAAGTAGTGATCATAGATGCCGATTGCATAAATGAGGACATCGCCTTCCTTTACCACAGACCGTATCTCGCCCTCGGTGTAGCGGCTGTGGTTGTCCCCGCCGTCGGAGATGATCAGCAGCGCCTTCTTCGGGTACCGCGCCTGCCGCATCTTGCTCACGCCGAGATAGATCGCGTCCAGCAACGCGGTGCGGCCCTTGGGAACCGTATAGACCAGCTTGCCCTGAATGTCCTCCACCGACGTGGTGAAATCGGAAATCTCCTCCGGCTTGTCGGCAAACGTGATCATGAAGAACTCGTCTTGCGGGTTTGCCGTCTTGAAAAATTCGATGACCGCTTCGCGAGCACGTTCGATCTTGCTTCCCATGCTCCCGCTCATGTCGAAGATCACTCCCAGCGATACAGGTGCATCTTCGCTGGAAAACGTCCGGATCTCCTGCTGCTCCTTACCCTCGAATAAATTGAAGTTTTCCTTGTCCAGTCCCGTCACCAGCCGGTTCATCGGATCTGTGATGGTTACCGGCACCAGCACCATCTCCACATCGACTTTGAAGGGTTTGGTGTGGGTCTTAAACATTGGGTTTATGTCCGGCTCTTTCGGGGTTGATGGCTCCACCCGCGGCTGGATATGCACGTCTTCAGTTGAGTTTTGAGGGAAAGCTGGAAGCACACTGATCACGGCGAGTATCACTACGACGAGCAGGAAGACCCGAGGCAACCCATTTTGGTACGACATATGCCCCACACACGATCGAATACTTCGAGTTGACTTTTGGGAGCGAAACGGCCCGCATACCCGCCCGCGGGGCATAAGAACCTCTTGTAAGCGGGATACTAGCACAATTCGGGGTTGTCGGCTCCCCGTTTTTAGGACGTATTCGGACATTTTTCCTGAGTCGGCATACGTGCTCGTCGCCGCACTTTCGTTCGCCTGCTACAATTCTGCGTTCACCGTGGCCATCATCTCTCCATTTCAGGCGTGGCGCTATGACCCCCGCCGCGTCCCGATAACCCAGGTCATAACCCAGCCCTACGACAAAATCACCCCTGAGATGCAGGAGCGCTATTACGTGTCTAGTCCCAACAACCTGGTGCGGATCGTTCTCGGCAAGCGCCTGCCAGGAGACAGCGACCGGGAGAACGTCTATACCCGGGCTGCAGGAACTTTCAGCGAATGGCGGCGCTCGAACGTTCTGAGCCAGGATCCTCAGCCTTCCCTTTACCGCTATTGCCAGACCTTCGTGAGTCCGTATGGTTCTAAGACGCTCGTCGAGCGCCAAGGTTACATTGCCCTAGGTCGTCTGGAGGACTATTCCGCCGGGATCGTGTTCCGCCACGAACTGACCCATTCCAAACCCAAGGCCGACAGACTCGATCTCCTGCGGGCAACTCGTACCCATTTTGAGCAGATTTTCATGCTCTATAGTCGTGCGCCCGAGATCGACCAACTGCTTCAATCGGAAGCCGTTCCCGACATTGAGGTGCGCGACGAATATGACGTGCTGCATCGCGTCTGGCGAATCGCCGACCCAGCTGTAATCTCGGCCGTCCAGACACGCATGGCGGATCAGCGGCTCATCATCGCCGATGGCCACCACCGCTACGAAACCGCCCTCACCTACCGCGAAGAACGCCGAGCCGCCGCCCACGGCCCCGTGCCTGCCCCTCACGACCACATGATGATGACCTTCTTCAACATGGACAGCCCCAACCTGGTGGTATTGCCTACCCACCGTGTTGTCTATGGTTTGCCGTCGTTCTCTTCCGCGCACTTTCAGACCGGGGCACGTCCATTTTTCAATGTTGAGGACGTCGATCCGACGATTGACGCTGCCCGCGCCACCGCCCTCTTGCGCGAAGCTGGACACGCCGGCACCGCCCTGCTCGCCGCCACCAGTGATCGTGTTTTTCTCATGCATTCACCGAAAGCCATTGGCAGCAATCGCTTCGCAGGCCTCTCGTTGCGGCAGCAGTCGCTCGACGTCGTCCAGTTGCACAAGTGCCTGCTCGAGGGTGTGCTGAAAATCTCAGAGGAATCGATCCGCAACCTGCAGAATGTCTCCTACCATCGCGATGCCGGTGACGCTCTCGCACAGGTTCGCAGCGGCCAGGCGCAGGTAGCATTTCTCATGAACCCGGTCCGCATGGATCAGATCCGTGACATCGCGTTTGCCGGCGATGTCCTCCCCCAGAAATCCACCGACTTCTACCCCAAGCTCCTGAGCGGACTCACCATTTACGCGATGGAATGAGCTTGTCGAGAAAAACCCTGGTGTGATTACGTAGCAACAGGTTAGCGTCTACAACAGGTGCCCTCCGCCACGCCGAACACGAAAAGCTCGCTCACCGTCGCCCTGGCGCTGCTGCTTCTCGCCGGTGCCCCGTCCGGGGAGCAGAAGAAAATATCCATCTATTCCTCTGTGGCCACCTACAACCTTCCCGTCGTCGATCGTGCCGGCCACGAATACGTCGGGCTGCTGGAAATCCTTGAGCCCCTGGGCCGCGTCAGCGCCACTGCCGCCGGGCGACGCTGGAGCCTCCGCTACAACAACGCGGACTGCGAGTTCGTCAGCGGCAAAACACGCGGCAAGATCCGCGGCCGCGATTTCGAGCTCCCGGCCCCGTTCCTTGTCGAGAACTCGCGCGGACTTGTTCCTCTCAGTTCGCTCAGCACTCTTCTGCCACGCTTTCTTGGAAACTCGGTGACCTTCCACGAAGCCGCACGCCGCCTCTTCATCGGCGATGTGGCCATCCAGGTCAGTGCGCAGTTCGACGTCGCCAATCCGCCCCGCCTGGTCTTGACCTTCACCGCTCCGGTGAACCCAACCATTGCCACGGAACCGGGCAAGCTCAAAATGGTTTTCTCCCGCGAACCGATTGTTCTGCCTGGCAACGAATCTCTTTCTTTTAGCAACACCGTGATCACCCAAGCCAGTTTTTCCGAAAGCAACGGAGCGGCCGAGTTGAGCATTGCCGCTACCGCTCCTCTCATGGCCAGGTTCTCCGACAACGGGCGCACCATCACAGTTGCAGCCGCCTCGTCGGGCGAACTCCCGAGCGTGCCGTCCCCGCCCGAAGTCCCAGCGGTCTCGGGACAGCCCGTGCCTCCTCCCGGCAATCCGGCGCCGGCTCCCCCGCCCGGCCATCCCCTGGTGATTGTCGATCCAGCCCATGGCGGCGGTGAACGTGGGGCGGCTCTATCCGATACCCTGCCCGAAAAAGCGGTCAATCTGGGATTCGCACGTTTGCTGCGCGCCGAACTTCAGGGCCGGGGCTTTTCCGTACTTCTGCTGCGGGAAGACGACGAGACCGTGACCCTCGATCAGCGCGCCGGGATCGCGAATGCCGCGCATGCCGCCGTTTACATCAGCCTTCACGCCGACTCCCAAGGTGGCGGCGTGCGGGTCTGCACTGCCATGCTCCCACCCGACAGTTCCGCCAAGGGGCCCTTTCGCTCCTGGAACACAGCGCAGGCCTCTGCCCTCCCCGTGAGCCAGAGCGTCGCATCGGCTGTCCTCAGCGCTTTGCAGAAGCACCAGATTCCCGCCCGGGGATACTCCGCTTCCTTACGGCCCCTCAACAACTTGCTCATTCCAGCCATCGCGGTGGAATTGGCTCCCGGCCCAAATGGAGTCTCCGATCTGGCCTCTGCCAACTACCAGCAGAAAGCCGCCGCCGCCATCGCCGACGGCGTCTCCTCACTCCGCGATCGCTTTGGAGTGCAGCCATGATCCCGCGACACCTCCTCATCGGCGTCGTTGTCCTGCTGGTGATCGTGCTCTCGATGGGAGTCTATCTTCGCGATGTGAGCCGCGCCGCAACCGAACGGCAGCGCCTGGCTGAAGATAACCGCCCCGTCATGCCGCCTGCCTCCGGCCCCACGGAAACGGTCACTCTCTTCATAGCGGACGACACCATCGGCGCCCTGCGCTCACAGCCGGCCCAGATTCCACTCCCCGAAGGGCGCCAGCAGCGGGCAGAAGAATTGCTTCGCGCATTGCTGCAGATCTACACCCGACCCGACTCGCCCCACCGCCTCGCCCCGGCTGCCGACTTGCGGAGCGTGTACTTAGTCGATCCGGGGGATGCCGTCGTGGACATGAACGCCGCCTTCGCCGATCAGCACCGTTCCGGAATCCTCACCGAGCAACTCACCGTCAACTCGGTGGTTCAGACCCTGGCCTTCAATGTCCCCGGCATCAATCGCGTGCGGATTCTGGTCGAGGGGGACACCCGCGAGACTCTGGCCGGCCACGCCGACCTGACTCAATTTTTCGATGTGAATGCGGTCACCCAGGCGAGCACGCAGGCCGCTCCCTAGCACCGAGCGGCACGCCGGCCCGGCAACTAAGACGAGAGTGCCCCACGTAGAAAGGTTCTTATGGCTAGACCAGTTGAGCGCGCGCAACTTCTGAAATCCGGCTGAGCGCGCTTTCCAGCACCCGCGCCAACTGATCCCCGTGCTCGTTAGCACGCTTGGCTTGTAACTTCTGTCTCGCTTTGTCTGCCGCAAACCACGTGGGCTTTCGCCCCTCTTCCTGCGGCACATCGAGCCAGATCACCTCGCACAGATGGACCTTGACCACGATTTCAATTCGTGCGGCCCGCTTGCGGCGCACATATTCCGTGAAGGCTGCGTTCTCCATCCGTCCGTGGACGCCCGCCTCTTCGAAGGCCTCAAGCGCCGCGGCCTGCGCGTGGGTTAGTCCCGGCTCTGCGCTCCCTTTGGGGAAGGTCCAGCGCCCGCCGCGCGTTTCAACCAGCAGAAACTCAATGCGCCTCTTGCGGACGCGATAACACACCGCCGCCACCTGCTCCGATCCCCGAAGCCGTCGCAGATGCTCAAGGTGAATGAATCTCGCCGGCTGCCGATACGAACGTATGCCTGACTCATCGTTTGGAAGGCGTGATCCTTGAGCACCCATAACAGCAGATTGCCGGATTCAGCCTGTATCTGGCTAGAGCACAGTGTGGTTCGTGGAACTGGGTTTGGCGCCATTCGGGCGAATTAGACTACGGTTTGCCTCGCGCCCTGACACCGATCACGTTCGGTACCGGCCAGGCAGCCTGGTTGCTGTCGTCCTGCCGGAACGACGTTTCGTAGCTCCCGAACATCTCCAGTTGCATGCCACCGATATGCAGATAAAGCTGGGCTTCCGGCCCCCCTTCCAGGTGCTGCGCCGCGACTACACCGATTCCCGCCGCCAGCAATTCCTGGTTCAGATCGTGCATGGAGAACGGTGAGCGCGAGTAAATAAACAGGATTCGACCTGCGCTGTCTTCACCCAGTGCCGCCTCGCTCCACTCCCGGTTTTGTTGCGCCCACTGGTTCGCCCCCGGACGCTTGACCAGCCTCAGGTTCTGCGTCGCAGAATTGTAATCGTGCAAGATGCTCTGCAGAGTGACTCCCGAGTCCAAGTCGAAAATATGGAACGGTGGCAGCTTGGCATCTCGTGGATCAAACGCCGCAACTGACTGATACGCATTCGCGCGTCCGTTGTTGACGTGCTCACGAAAGCGCATGTAGCCGAGATGAGTCTTCCCGTCGCCAAGAAACATCCCGGCGTTGATGGCCGCCGTGAACTGCCTTTTCTCGCACCACTCGCGAGCCGTATGGCCGAACGGCTCGCCCGTCTGGCTGATCCCGGCAAACTCCAATTCCCAGAAACTCGGATCGATCCTCAAGACAGCAATCCGTGAATCTCCCACAATGCTCGGCTTGTGCGCTTTGACATATTTCAGCTCCATTCCTGGAGCCAGGATTTGCCACCCCGCGGGCGCGTCAGCGGCGAACCCGCAAGTCACCCCGAGGAGCACCATCAGGACTGCCGCCCAGTTTCGCGACCTGTGAGGACTCGACATGCCGATCAAGAAAGGCGCGGCTGAGTATACGCCATCTCACCCCGGAATCATCCTGCATACTTGCAACGCAATCCCGGCCCAAGACAGTATCGTGGCAGGCCCATAGCCTCATGGATCATGGATAACTCGTTCTGTCTGCGCTGCAACCGGGAATTGGAACCCGGACACAAGTCGGTCGCTGTCTATATGTTTTCCCAGACTGTCGGAGTCAAGCCCCGCCAGAAATCCTCGTGTCAGCGCATCAATTTCTGCCCCCAATGTTCGGTATCGCTCGCCATGGGCCCGCCTCCCGAAGGCGCGCTGAACGTGGCGGCATGGCAAATGCTCCGGGATCTGGTTGGCAGCGACCCTGCCCTGACCGAAGCCGCGTGGGAGAATCTGAACGGCATCGCCGGCCTGCTACCCCAAGCAGTTCTCCCACCCACCGGCACCGACGCCGCAACCCGCCGCACCACCAGCGGCTACTTCGAATTCTGACGAACTGCAGGTCGGACCCCTGTGTGGGTCGGAGACTCTTGTCCGACATTCCCGCCGCCTGATTTAGAATCGCTCCCAATGATTTTCCGCAGCGACAACCGTACCCCCGACCAACTTCGCCCCGTCAACATCGTCCCGGACTTCATTTCCACCGCCGAAGGCTCGGCCCTGATTGAAGTCGGCAACACCCGCGTGATCTGCACCGCTTCCATAGAAGAAACCGTTCCCGCTTTCTTGCGCAATTCCGGCAAAGGCTGGATCTCCAGCGAATATGGGATGCTTCCCCGTTCCACCCTGACCCGTACTGCCCGCGAATCCGCGAAAGGGCGTCCCAGCGGCCGCACCCAGGAAATCCAGCGCCTCATCGGCCGCTCCTTGCGAGCCGTCACCGACCTCAAGCAACTTGGCGAACGTACGATCTGGATTGACTGCGACGTCATCCAGGCCGACGGCGGTACCCGCACGGCCTCGATCACTGGAGCTTTTATCGCCCTCGGCCTTGCCCTGCAGCGTTTGATCGACGCCGGCACATTAACCTCTGCCCCGATCAAAGATTTTGTCGCCGCCATTAGCGTGGGTATCGTCGACGGCGAGGTGCTCCTCGACCTGAACTATGAAGAAGATTCCCGCGCGGACGTCGACATGAACTTCGTCATGACGGCCGGCAACAAGATTGTCGAACTTCAGGCTACCGCTGAACACCAGGTGTTTGACGACGCTCAGTTGGCGAAGATGATGTCCTTGGCGCGACAGGGAATCCAGACCCTGATTACGAAACAGAAAGCACTGCTCAGCACGCTCGCGTTACGTCAGTAATGCCGACGCGGCGCCTCAACCGATCACTGCTAGACTTGGTGAATGCCGCGTTCCCGGCTCGTATTAGTTCTATCGATTGCGCTATTCCTTCCGCAATGCCTTGCTGATTCCGGCAATAGCGTCCAGCCACTCATCGGCGTAGTCAGCGATCCGACCGGCGCCGTCATCGCCGGGGCGACCGTCCAGTTGCTCGCCGGCTCATCTCAGCTCACAGCGCGCACCGACTCGGCAGGGCATTTCCAGGTTCAAGTGGGCCCCGTCACATCGGGAACCTTAACCGTCAGTGCTACAGGATTCGTCTCGCAACACATCGCCTGGAATGGTGAAAACCATCTCACCGTCGTTCTTCAACCCGGACTCGATTCCGCCCAGCAGGTACTGGTAACCGCGACCCGCATCGATACCCAACTCGATGACGCTCCCGCCGACAGCGTGATGCTGACACGGGAGAATATCGCCACCACTCCGGCTCTCGCGCTCGACGACATGCTGCGCAAGTTGCCCGGGTTTACCCTCTTTCGCCGCACCAGCAGCCGCGTTTCCAACCCTACGTCCCAGGGCGCTTCCCTTCGCGGCCTGGGCGCCAGCGGCTCGAGCCGGGCCCTCGTCCTCGTGGATGAAGTGCCGCTCAACGACCCCTTCGGTGGCTGGGTCTACTGGGACCGGACCGCCCGCGAATCGCTGAATAGTGTGGAAGTGGTACGTGGCGGCGGTGGTGCCAGCCTCTACGGCACGACTGCCATGGGCGGCGTGATCCAGTTTCGGACTCGCGAACCGGAAACCACCGCGTTGTCCGTCGATACCTCTTTAGGGAATGAGCTCACGCCGGCACTTTCCCTCTGGGCCGGCACCCGCGCCGGACCCTGGTATGGTTCTGTCGCTTCCGACCTCTTCCGGACCGACGGATATTTCCTCGTCCCCGAATGCCAGCGAGGCTCGGTGGACACCAGGGCAAACTCGAGTCACGAACTGGTCACCGTGGATCTGGGCCGCCATTTCGGCGACGCCAGCCGCGTCTTCGCCCGGGGCTCATATTTCGATGAAGCGCGTGAGAACGGCACCGTAATCCAGACAAACACCACTCAACTCGCTGACTTTTCCACCGGCTGGAATTATGACAAGCCTGCGTTCGGCAACCTTTCGGCCCGATTCTTTGGCCTTTTCGAGTCCTATCGGCAGACCTTTTCTGCCGTACAGGCCGGACGCGATTCCGAAACACTCACCAATGTCCAACGGGTCCCTTCCCAATCGCTCGGCGGCAATGCGCAGTGGTCGCGCCCCCTGGGCAGGATCCAGACTCTCGTAGCCGGTTTCGAGATGCGCGAGGTGCACGGCTCGAGCAACGAAGTCGTCTCCGTCGGCACCAATCTCAACGGAGGGCGCCAGCGCGCCACCCGCATCTTTGGGGAAGACATTCTGCAGTTGACGCCGCGATTTCTCGCCAATCTTTCGTTTGGTTACGACCATTGGAGCGATTTCGACGCCCGCTCCATCCAGATCCGGCAGAGTGGTGTCACGGTCAACCCTTTTCCCCAGCGCAGCTCTGATGCCTTGAATCCGCGCGCTTCGCTCCTTTACCGGATCGGCCACGGCACCTCCCTCACGGCCTCGGGGTATCGCGCTTTTCGCGCGCCGACGCTCAACGAACTCTACCGCAGTTTTCGCCAGGGAAACACCCTGACGCAGGCCAACGCGGCCCTGAAAGCAGAACGCCTTACTGGGGCCGAGGGAGGCGTACGGCAAACTCTCTTGTCAGAGCGCCTCAGCTTGCGAGCCACATTCTTTTGGAATGACGTCACCAACGCCATCGTGAACGTCACCCTCACACAGGACGCGTCGCTCACCACACGGCAGCGGCAGAATATCAGCCGGACACTGTCCACCGGACTCAACCTCGACGGAGAATGGCGTGTCAACAATGCCATCCAGATCGCCGGCGCTTATCAGTACACCCACGCGGTGGTCGCAAGCTACAACCCCGATCCTTCGGTGCAAGTCTTGAACCCTTCTCTCGTAGACAAGTGGATTCCCGAAATTCCCCATCAGCAGTTCACCCTGCAAACACGCTATGTCAACCCGAAATATCTGACCGCAACCGTGCAGGGGACCTTTGTCGGCGGGCAGTTCGATGACGACCTCAACACCCTGTTGCTGGGACGCTATTTTACGGTCGACGTCTACGCCAGCCGTTCTCTCGGCAAGGGGTTCGAGGCTTATGTCGCCGCGGAGAACTTGCTCGACCAAACCTATGACGTGGCGCTCACCCCTCAGGGCAGCGGGCCTCCGCTGCGTAATGTCGGATCGCCGATTCTTGTACGCGTCGGCCTTCACTATCAATTTCCCGGTCGTTGACGATTGCACGAAAGGCTGCGCATCGGCGCTCACGGGCGTTCTTTGGTTTAGAATTACAGGTCGTACTATCCATCCAACTGAACTCATCTGGAGGCTTCTCATGAAACTTACCCCCGGCAAACTCAAGGGGCTCAGGGCTGTTTCGAATGAACATGGCGTCATCGCCGCCGCCGCTATGGACCAGCGCGGCTCACTGCAGAAGTCCCTCGCCAAAGAAAAGGGCGGCGAGGTCACCGACGCCATGATGGAAGAATTCAAGTCGCTGGTGTCGGAAGTTCTCACGCCGCACGCCACCGCCATCCTGCTTGATCCCGAATGGGGCCTGCCGGCGGCGAAGCGCCGCGCCAGAAACGCAGGTCTCCTGCTTGCCTACGAAAAGACGGGCTACGACAAGACTGGGCCCGGCCGACTGCCCGACCTGCTCGACGTATGGTCTGCGCGCCGCCTGAAAGAATCAGGCGCTGACTGCGTCAAGATTCTGCTTTACTACACGCCCGACGATCCCAAGCACGTCAACGAGATCAAGCACGCATGGGTCGAGCGCATCGGCGACGAGTGTCGCGCCAATGACATCCCGTTCTTCCTCGAGTTTGTTGGCTACGAAGAGGGCGCGGACGAGAAAGGCCTCGATTACGCGAAAAAGAAGCCGCACATCGTGACCGAGAGCATGCGCGAGTTCAGCAAAGACCGCTACGGCGTAGATGTGCTCAAAGTCGAAGTGCCGGTCAACATGAAGTTCGTCGAAGGTACGAAGTCGTTCGCCGGGCAGAAGGCCTATACCAAGAAAGAAGCGATCGACCTCTTCCACAAAGCCGCCGCCGTTGCCACCAAGCCCTTCATTTACCTCTCCGCTGGCGTCAGCAATGCCGAGTTCAGCGAAACCCTTGAACTGGCTGGCGAGTCAAAAGTGAAATTCAACGGCGTGCTGTGCGGACGCGCTACTTGGAAAGAAGGCATTCCGGTCTATGCCAAGCAAGGCGCCGCCGCCTTCCGCAAGTGGCTCGAAACCGAAGGCGTGAAGAACATCAACAACGTGAATGACAAGCTGAAAGCTGCGACTTCGTGGCACTCGATCTATGAGGTCGAGCCCGCTCTGGTCTAATCGCGTCGTCCCACAAGCCATCAGGCGGGTCTGCGGACCCGCCTTTGCTTTCCTCAGTGCTCCTTAGTGCCCTTCGTGGTTTAAGATTCCTGTCGCATCACGGACGGCGGGAAGGCCCACCAGGTAACCCATGCCCCAACGCAAAACTGCTCTCGTCACCGGAGCCTCAACCGGAATCGGACTCGAACTCGCCCGCATCTTCGCCCGCGAAGGCCACGACCTTGTCCTCGTCGCCCGCACTGGGGACAAGCTTCGTCAGCTCGCCGCCGATCTCGAAAAAACGCACGGAGCCCGCTCCCTCATCCTCGCCAGTGACCTTACCGACCCCGGCGCTGCCGCCTACGTGCACGACCAAACCACCCGCGCCGACATCAAGCTCGATGTGCTCGTCAACAACGCCGGCTTCGGACAGTTCGGACTATTCGTCGAGAGCGATCTCGAAGAATGCCTGAAACAGATCCAGCTCAACATCACCACCCTTACTCACCTCACGCGCCTGTACCTGCCCGAAATGGTCGCTCGCAAGAACGGACGCATCCTGAACGTGGCCTCCACCGCTGCCTTCCAACCCGGTCCCCTGATGGCCGTCTATTACGCCACCAAAGCCTACGTGTTGCATTTCTCCGAAGCGATCGCCAACGAACTCGCCGGAACCGGCGTCACGGTAACCTGTCTGTGTCCCGGCGCAACCGCCACCGAGTTCCACCAGCGCGCCAACATGGCCAACATCAATCTGCTGAGATTCGGCGCCATGGACGCCCAAACCGTATCCGAGGACGGCTACCGCGCCTTGATGGCAGGCAAGCCGCTGGTGATTTCAGGGTTCAAGAACTGGCTGCTGGCCCAGACAGTCCACTTCTCGCCCCGGCAGTTGGTAATTTGGGTAGCGAGAAAATTACAGGAAACGAGAAATCAGTAGCTGGTAGCCAGTGGTCGGTAGCCGGCAACACTCATTTTTCATGCCGTGAAGCGGGCGTCGAAGACGTGAACTGGCTGCCGGCTACCGACTACCGCCTTCCTCAATCCGCCATCGAGGGCGCGCCCTTCGTCGCCGCCGCATTCAGCGCTTGCACCTTGCTGTGTTTGCGCCCGTAGCTGAAGTAGATCACCAAGCCAATGACCAGCCACACACCAAGCCGCAACCAGTTCGTCCAGCCGAGGCCGTAGATCATCGCGCAGCAGATGATCACTCCCAGCGGAGTCACTAGCGGCACGGCGGGCACCTTAAACGCACGCGGCAAATCGGGGCGCCGCACGCGCAGGATCCAAACTCCGATACACACCAGAACGAACGCAAACAGGGTTCCGATGCTGGTCATCTCGCCCACAATGTCTTCGGGAAGAAACCCGGCAAACAATCCCGTGAACACAAAGAACAACATGTTGGATTTGTATGGAGTGCGAAATTTCGGATGAATATCGCAAAAGATCTTCGGTACCAGGCCGTCGTGGCTCATCGAGTAGAACACTCGCGACTGCCCGAGCAACATGACCAGAATCACCGACGAGAACCCGGCCAGAATCGCTACCGTGACCGATTTCGACAGCCACTCGTAGCCATGCATGTACTTGGTGATCGCAAACGCGACCGAAGCTTCCCGCCCTGCCGTACGAAAATCATTGACGGTTGCGACTCCACTCAGCACGTAGGAGAACAGAACATAGAGTACCGTGCAGATCACCAGCGACCCCAGAATTCCGATCGGCATGTCGCGTTTCGGGTTCCGCGCTTCCTGGGCCGCGGTCGATACCGCATCGAATCCGATATAGGCGAAGAACACAACGCCGGCCGCGCCCAGGATTCCCAACAGACCGCCGAAGTGATGCGACACCCCCGCCGCAGTGACAAAAGTTGTCGGCGCAGGGATGAGTGGCGTGTGATTGGCAGGATTGATGAAACCCCAGCCGATGCTGATCACCAGAACGACGATCGTAACTTTCAGAATCACGATAAAGGCATTGACCATCGCGGATTCTTTCGTCCCTTTGATCAGCAGCAGCGATAAGAGCAGCAGGATGAACAGGGCCGGGAGATTAATAATGCCCCGTGCGCCGTTCCCCATCATATCGGTCTCCAGCGGCGAGTGACTCCACTGAAACGGAATCCGCAGGCCGAACCAATCGAGGACGCGATTCGCGTATTGGCTCCAGGAAACGGCGACTGTGGCAGCACCGACCGCGTATTCCAGAACAAGATCCCAGCCGATAATCCAGGCCACCAACTCTCCCATGGTGCAGTAGGAATAGGTATAGGCGCTACCCGCAACCGGGATCATGGAAGCGAACTCGGCGTAGCAGAGTCCGGCAAATGCGCACCCAAACCCCGCGACAATAAATGCGAGCGTCACCGACGGCCCGGAACGATCCGCGATGGCATCGGCGGTTCGCACGAACAGGCCCGCGCCGATGATCGCTCCGATGCCAAGCATAATCAGGTTGACGGGGCCGAGAGTGCGTTTCAAGCTGTGCTCGCCCGTCTCCTGCGCCTCCTGCATCAGGGTGTGTAGAGGCTTGGTTGCCGTCAAATTCGCCATGAAAACGCTCCCCTTTTATTGCGGAATCGACTGTGCCACGTCTGACGCACGCCGCCAACGCCACGCATAGTACACCGGGATCCCCAACAGCACGATACACAGCCCCGGCCACGTGTATTGCGGTTTGTAGCGTAGCAGCACGATGTCAATAAACAAAGCCATCACGATATAGATCGCTGGCAGCACCGGATACCCGACAGCTTTATACGGACGTTCCGCCTCCGGATGCGTCCGCCGCAACACGAACAACCCGGCAATCGTCAGGATATAGAACACCAGTACCGCAAAGACGATGTAGTCCAGGAGCTGCCCGTAGCTTCCCGAGATGCAGAGAATGCACGTCCAGACCATCTGCACCATCAGCGAAACGGCCGGCGTTTTGTAGGTAGGATGCAGCTTCGCAACGTTGCGGAAGAACAATCCGTCCTTGGCCATCGCGTAGTAGACCCGCGCCCCTGACAGGATCAGGCCGTTATCGCAGCCAAAAATTGAAATCAGGATGGCGATCGCCATCAGCGCCCCGCCGATCGGCCCAAACATCTGGGTCATCACCGCCGTTCCCACCCGGTCTTCGCTGGCGTACTGGATCCCGCGCTCCAGAACGGTCGCACCGCTCGGGTTCCCTGCCAGCGGCAGTGCGCTCAGATAAATAAAGTTGCACGCGATATAAAGCGCGATCACGACTCCGGTCCCAAGCGCCAATGACAATGGCAGGTTGCGGCTCGGATTCTTGACCTCCCCAGCCGTGAACGTCACCGTGTTCCACGAATCCGCGGAGAACAGCGATCCGACCTGCGCCACAGCCAGCACCGTCAGCGTGCTGACGAATACCCCCGCCGCGATCTCATGCTGCACACCCAGCCCCGAATTCACCCAGAAATTCCGCCCAAAATTCGCCGCGATCGCCTGCGCGTTCCTTCCGATGAATACGCCCAGCAGCACCAATCCCAGAAGGGCCGATGTTTTAGCAATCGTGAATACATTCTGGATGAACGCCCCTGTCTTCACTCCGAAGATGTTGATCACCGACAACAGAACGATCACCAGGATGGCCACCAGATTCTGGGTGTTGAGGCCAACGTCCATATTGCCGAGGATCATCGGCCCGATCGGAATCGGCGGCACTTTCCACAAATGCAGAATCCAATTCGAAGAAGAAATGACCGGAAAGAAAATGCCGAGAAACTTCCCGAATGCAATGCCGACTGCCGCGATCAGTCCCGTCTGGATGACGAGAAACAAGGTCCAGCCATACAAGAACCCCCACAGCGGCCCGAGCGACTCGCGCAGATAAACGTACTGCCCGCCGGCCCGCGGCATCATCGCCGCCAGTTCGCCATAGCTGAGCGCCGCGACGATCGTCAGAAACCCCGTGATCAACCAGGCCCCGATCAGCAGCGCCGGGGATTGCACCTCGCGGGAAATTTCCGCGGAAACAATAAAGATGCCCGACCCGATCATCGACCCCATGACCAGCATGGTCGCGCTTGTCAGACCCAGGCCTTTGACGAGTTCCTTGTCCTGGTGGGTGTGAACGGCCCAGTCGTCGGTGCGGTTGGTGAGAACTGGAGGCTTAACGTCTGTGCTCACGAATCTCCTGTGTCAGGTGTGCATCTCTCAAGTCAGCGGTCAGGTCGTTCCCGAAACCTGACACCTGAGACCTGACGCCTGCTTTCGCAAGTGATTGAATTTACCTCAGAACCGCGAAAAATGCCTCTGCTGATTTCCTCGGATCCCGTAACAAGTCCGATATCACGGCCACCGAATCCGCCCCGGCTTCGATCACGGATCGGGCATTGGCCCGCGTAATTCCGCCGATGGCAACCAGCGGCTTGCGCGTCAGTTCCCTCGCCCGCCGCACTCCCTCCAGTCCAACCACAGGATCCGGATTCGCCTTGCTGGTCGTAGCGAAGACGGGACCGATGGCAAGATAGTCGGCATCAGTCTGATCGGCCTTGGCAATCTGCTCCGGATTGTGCGTTGAGACGCCTAGCCAGCGATCAGCCCCGATGATGCGTCGTGCCGCCTCGGGAGACAGATCGTCCTGCCCGACGTGCAGACCATCCAACTCAGCAGCCAGAGCCAGGTCGGCGCGGTCGTTCATGATGAACCGCGTACCATCTCCCATCCGCCGTTTGAGCTCGCGCGCCTGCTCCAGCATCTCGCGGGCTGAGCCGGTCTTATTGCGGTATTGAATCAGAGTGCATCCGCCGGCGACCAGTTCGTCAGTTGCCCGCCGCATCAGCCTGGCATCCGCGAAGCAAGTGGCATCGAAAATCGCGTAGAGCCTTGGGATTTGCATTGTTGTGGAGACGACGCCTGTGGTCTCTCGCCGGCTGCACAAAGACGACCTCGTAGTCCATGGCCGAGGTTGTGCTCAGCCGCCGGACTCTGCCTTTTTCGCCAGAAATCTCTCGATAAACCCGGTATCGAATTTCCCCGCCCGGAACTCCGGATCGGCCAGAATCCGCCGGTGCAGGGGAATCGTCGTGTGGATGCCCTGAATGATGAACATCTCCAGCGCTCTTGCCATCCGAGAAATTGCCTCGCCACGATCCTTGCCGCGCACAATCAGCTTGGCAATCAGCGAGTCGTAATAAGGCGGAATGGTCGCTTCGGAATATGCCGCCGTGTCGATTCGCACGCCCGTCCCACCCGGCGGGTTGAACGTCGTGATCTTCCCTGCTGATGGGGTGAACTTCTCCGGATGCTCCGCATTAATGCGGCACTCAATCGCGTGACCGCGATGGATCACCGGACCCTGCAGAACATCCGCCATCCTGGCTCCCGCGGCAATCATGATCTGGCTCTTCACCAGGTCCACATCGGTGACCATCTCCGTGACCGGATGTTCCACCTGGATACGCGTATTCATCTCGATAAAATGAAGCCGTCGGTCCTGGTCCATGAGGAATTCGACGGTACCGGCGTTCTGGTAACCGACGGAACTCAGCGTCTTGCTCAAAACGTCGCCAATCTCTTTCCGCATCTCTGGCGTGACCTGCAGTGAGGGCGACTCTTCCAGCAGTTTCTGATGCCGTCGCTGGATGGAACACTCGCGCTCTCCCAGGCTGACCACGTTCCCGTGCTCATCGGCCAGCACCTGGAATTCGATATGCCGCGGGTGCTCAACATATTTCTCCATGTACAGGTCACCGTTACCGAAAGCCGCCGACGCCTCACCTTGCGCCTGCCGGTATAGCGCAGGCAGTTCTTCCTCGTTGCGCACAATGCGCATGCCGCGGCCGCCACCCCCCGCCGAAGCTTTGATGATGACTGGAAACCCCACCTGGCGCGCCCATTCCAGCGCCTCACCGTCGGAAGCCACCACGCCGTCTGAGCCCGGAAGGATCGGCACACCGTGCTGCTTCATGGCAGCCCGCGCCTTCTCCTTCTCACCCATCAGGCGAATCACATCAGGTGGTGGCCCGATGAACTTGATCTGGCAACTCCCGCACACCTCCGCGAAGTTGGCATTTTCCGCCAGCAGCCCATAGCCAGGATGGATTGCGTCCACGTTTGCGATTTCCGCCGCGCTGATGACCGCAGGGATGTTCAGATAGCTCTGCGAGAGTTGCGGCGGTCCAATGCAGATCGCCTCGTCGGCAAAACGCACGTGCAGCGAATTCCGGTCGGCCTCGCTATAGATCGCAACCGCACGGATGCCCAGTTCCTTGCACGCACAAATCACGCGCAGGGCAATTTCACCACGATTGGCGACCAGAATCTTCTTGAACATAAGTGAAGGCAGCTCTCAGCTTCCCGCTTTCCGCTCTCAGGAAAATCTCGAATCCAGCCGCACGGGTTTCCTGAACGCTGATCGCTGAGAGCCGAGAGCTGGGTTTCTATTTCCCCGGCCGGATCAGAAACAACTCCTGTCCGTATTCGATGGGCTGGCCGTTAGTCACCAGCTTCTTGACGATCTCGCCGGCCACGTCGCATTCGATCTCGTTCATCAGCTTCATGGCCTCGACAATACAAAGCACCTGACCCACTTCCACCCGATCCCCCGGCTTGACAAAGGGCGGGGCTCCCGGTGAAGGCGCCTCGTAGAAGGTTCCTACAATGGGTGACCGTACCCCGTGCAGGCCAGCTTCGACTTCATCGGCCTTCGGTGCCACCTCCACCGGCGCCGCGGCCGCCACGGGCGCGGGCACGGGTATCGCGATGGCTGGCCCGGCTGGATGCAACGCCATGTATCGCGCGTCGGGCATCGCGGGCGATTCACCGCCGCGCTTGATCTTCACCTTCACGTCGCCGCGCTCGAGTTCGAATTCGGCGATATCTTTCTCGATCAGGAATTCGATCAGTTCCTTTAGCTCTTTTTGATTCATCGTAGGCGGCGGGTTCCAATCTCAAGAATCCCGCCGGGCAGGCGGGAACCGGCACGTCCCTCAACGCCGGTTGATCTAGCTAAATGATGATGAGTTCCTTGTCGGTCGCCGTCAGCACCTCACACCCCTTGCTCGTAACGACGACCACATCTTCGATCCGTACACCCTGCTTCCCGGGAATATACGCACCGGGCTCAATCGTAATCACCATTCCCGCCTCCAGTCGCTGCGTCTGGCCGAAGGCCAGACGCGGGGCTTCATGGATCTCCAATCCTAAACCATGTCCCGTGGAATGGGTAAAGTAGCGCGCTAAGTGATGTCTTCTTAGTACCTTACGCGCCGCGGCATCAACCTCGGCAGCGCTCACCCCGGGTCCGACACTGGCGATCGCCGCTTGCTGTGCTTCCAGCACTGCGGCATACATTTGTCGCGCTATCCGCGACGCAGACCCCGCATGCACAGTGCGTGTGCGATCCGAGCAATAACCCTTGAGTATAACACCGAAGTCGCAGACCACGAACCCGCGCCGCGGAATTCGCGCCTCTGAAGCCCGCCCGTGCACCATCGCCGACCGCTTCCCAGCCGCAATGATCGTCGAGAACGACATCCCTTCCGCTCCCTCGCGGCGCGCTTGATACTCCATCGCCGCAGCGACCTCGACTTCCCTTATTCCCGGTCGAATCTTCTTTCGCGCGATCTTGAACAACCCAGCGCCCAACTCGATGGCTTCGCGGATCAGGCGAATCTCATCCTTGTCCTTGACGATGCGCGCCCGCTCAAGCAGCGGCGGCGCCGACACCAGCTTCCATTGGCCCCTGAGAATTGCGCTGATTTGCTCGCGCTGTCCGACCGTGACAGCCTGAGGCTCGATCCCCAACCGGCCCGCCACCCTTCGGCGCCGCAACGCCGCAATCGACTCAGCCGCCGCCAGCGCCGGAGCTTTGCGAACGATTACAATGCGCGCGCCGGAAACCTCTTCGCGGGCCTGCGCGACGTAGCGGCCGTCAGTGAAGAACGTAGCGCCTGACTCACGTATCAGCAAGGCCCCGGCACTCCCGGTGAATCCACACAGATACCGGACATTGGGGAGGTGCGTAACCAGGAAGGCATCCAGCTTGTTTTCGCCTAGCGCAGCCTGAAGGCTCCGCTGACGGCCTGCGTGATCCATGCCGAGGAGTGTAGCAGGAGCGCTACGAGCCTCGAGCTGCGAGCCGGCCAGGTCTTGTCGAAGCTCGCAGCCCGAAGGTCGCAGCTAAAAACAAAACCGCCGGCTCCCTCGACAGGTTCTTCGAGAAAGCCGGCGGTTGTGACTGGTTCAACGTCCGTTAGGTCTGAATGATGCGCGGCGTAATAAAGAAAATCAGCTCCTGGTTCGAGGTCGAAACTGTACGATGCTTGAACAGGTTGCCCAAGTACGGGATATCGCCGAGCAACGGCACTTGCTGAATGTTCAGCGCATTGTTGGTCTGGATCACTCCTCCGATCACGACCGTCCCGCCGTCGGTGACCAGGACCTGCGTCGTCGCTTGTTGCGTAATCAAGGTTGGGTTGCCCTGGATCGTGTGGCCGAAGTCTGGGGTGGTGTTCTCCACGTCCACGTTCAGGAAGATCGTTCCTTCCGAAGTGATCTGCGGCGTAACCGTCAAGCGCAGGAAAGCGTCCACGTAGGTAACGGTCGGTGGGCCTCCCAACTGAGCTTGTGTCACGATAGGCACGCGCACACCCTGCTTCACCACCGCCTGGATGTTGTTCTGTGTGACCACCCGCGGACGGGACAGAATCTTCAGCAACCCGCGCGATTCCGCCAGGGTCAGCAGGAAGTCGATGCGCATATTGTTGGTAGCGTTCACGAACTGGAAGCCGCTCGTTGGCTGCGTCACACCGAGGTTCGAGAACAAGGGGATCTGCGTTCCGCTCGTACCGGTGCCCACAATGGGATAGAGAGGGGCGGGGACCAAGCCCGGGCCTACGACAGTTGGAGCGGTTCCCACTGCCGGCACGCCGCCAGCATGGCTGACGCCATTGCCCCATCCGAAGCCGAGCTGGGTGCCGATGTCGCGAGCAAAGCTGCGGGTCGCAGCCACCACGCGCGCTTCAATTTCTACTTCCTGCGTTTTGCGGTCCATCTGCGCAATCAGCCGGTCCAGCTGCGGCAGCACCGCGGGAATATCCGAGATGATCAGCGCGTTGGTGCGGTCGTCGGAGACGATGTCGCCGCGCTGGCTGAGAAACTTCTTCAGCGTGGGCACCACATCTTTCGAGTGCGCGTAGCTGAGGAAACGGGTGATCGTAACTTTATCGACTGCCAGCGCCTCGGCTTCAATTTGTGCCCGCCGGTTCTCGGCTTCTTTCTTCAGCGTGTCGACCGTGGCGATGCGCAACACGTTGCCTTCCAGTTGCCGAGACAGATCGTTGTTCTTGAGCACGATGTCCAGCGCCTGGTCCCACGGCACGTCATCGAGCACGATGGTCAGGTTCCCGTGCACGTTCGGATCGAGCACCACATTCAATCCGCTGATTTCGTGAATCAGGCGGAAGAAGTCTTTCAGGTCCACATCCTTCAGGTTCACCGAGATCGGCTCGCCAGTATATTTCGGACCCGTAGTCGCCTTGCTCTGCGACATCTGGGCCTGCTGCTCGGCGGCTAGGTTCACCGCCGGCTGGATCGCTTGCCCGCTTCCGGCATCCTGCTTCATGGTGGCGTGGTTGTTGTTAGCGGCCACCAGTTCAGCGGCTGTCTTGTCGGCGAAGCGCGCAGCGGCGTTCTCCGCTTTCACCGCGGGTTCAGCGGCGGTCGCGGCCTTGTCGCTCTTGGCGCTGTATTGCGGCTCGACAAACGCGAAGTCTACCGGCTTGACCGCAGCTTCCGCCGTGGCTCGCGCCGGAGTACTCGTCACCGCCACCGGCGTCAGGTTCGGCGCGGGGCTGGCGGCGACGGGTTTCGCGGCAGGCGCGGGCTGGCTGTGGGCCAGCGTCGTCGCCTGAAACTTGAGAGTGTAGTGGCCGTCCTTGCCGGCGATCAGTTCCGGCTGGCGCGCGCCTTCCAGATCCACCACCACGCGCGTGGTCGGCGGCATCTGGCCGTTCATGCCGATGCGCACCGCTTTCACGCCGTCACGGCCCACCGTCACCAGGTGTTGCCCGGTGGCCATCACCGTGTTGGGAAGATCCACAACGATGCGCGCCGGGGAGTCGAGCGTCGTCAGCTTGGGCGCGGTCACGCCCTGGGCTGTGAACTCGACACGCAAGCCCTCCGGGCTGTGCGCCACCTCGAGCCGCTGCAGGGCGGCGGTTGCCGTCGCCCCCTTGCCCGGCATGTCAGCCGCGGCCGCGATCAGTACGAACGCCAGCAGCGGAAGAATGAGACCCAGCAATTGCTTTCGCATTTCGTATCTCCCCATCGGAGGCCCTTTCGCCCCCTATATTTCTTCGAACTCCGCCTTCCGGCCTACACCGCCGGAGTCGTGATCTTCTTCGTTACTTCGCGCGTAAACGTCTTGCCTAACCGGTCCTGCAGCGTTTCCTTGAAGACGATCGAGTCGCCGGTGATCTTCACCACGTACCCGTCAAACACCGGATCGTTCTCCCGCAGGAAATACGCCTTGTTCAAACTGTTGGTCACCACAGCGATGAATCCCGCGTCAGAGTGCACCACTCCCCGCAGATTGATCGCGCCGATTTCCAGGCACTTCTTGCCGGTGCTGCATCCCGATCCGCCCGCGTGATTCACCACCGGGCTGATAAACGGATCGCGCTTGCCCGACATACTCCATTTCTTGTCCTGCTTGTCGTTTTCCGCATCTTCGTCCGACTTCGCTTCTTCGGACGGCCCTGCGCTATCGGTGTCGCTCGAACTGCTGGCCGCCGGCGCAGGTGGTTTCGGGGCCTCCGCCTTCTTTTGCGGCGCCGCCGGCTTCTTTTCCTTTACCGGCGCGGGCTTGACACTTACCGGTTTCACCGCCAGCTTCGGAGCCTTGCCCGCCGGCTTCTTCTCGACTGCCGCGGCCGGCGATTTCGCCGCTGCGGGGCTCGACGTTGCCGGCACAATCTTGATCTGGGACGCCGCAGCGGCAGGCTTGACTGCCGCGGAACTGGACTTAGCCGTCGACGAGGCTGGCTGGATGCCCAGCGCCTGATTCGAAGCCGCGGTCGCGTTCTTCTGCACCGTGTCCAGCTGCGTGCGCACGTTCTGCAACACCTGGGGACTCTGCGCCCACCCCATGCCCGCAGCCAGTGTGCAAACGAGAATGACGTGCTTCATCGTGTCCCCCTATCGCCTCGCCGGCTGTCCCGGCTTTCCTGCTTTTCCCGCCGCTGCCGCTGCCACGGTCGGGTCCATGTCATGGCTGAAGTAGGTCGTCGTCACACAGGTCGCAACCACGCTCTCGTTCGGAGCATACTGGTAGATCTTCTTCGCTTTCGCGTCCGACGGCTTGCGCGTCGAAGCCACCAGCAGGTTGTTGACATTGACGATCCGCTCCAGCTTCCCTACCCGGTCGAAGAACCCCAGCATCGAGTAGTACGGCCCATCGAGCTCGACTTCGAACGGCACTTCCGTGTAGTACTCCTTGCTCGCAACCGGACGCGCTGTATAGCGGCGAATCTCGATGCCGGCTTTACGCGCTTCCCCGCCCACCATGCGCATGAAGTTGTCCACTTCTTTGTCATCCGGGACAATCTTCTTCTCGATGTCGAGCTGTTGTTTCAGATTGGCCAGCTGCCGCTCGATATCGGCCAGCTTCGGCCGGTAAGCTTCCAACTCCGCGTTCTCGCGCAACTTGGCCTGCAGCTTCTGTTGCGCCGCCACATTGGCGTCGCGCTGCGACCTGAACACGGTGTAGTAGAGCGCCACGGTACCGACGATGACCGCCAGCGCCAGCACTCCCAACAGCTTGATCCCTGACATTTCACCGAAATTCATAGCGTCCGCCTTTTACGACTTCGCCTTTTGGCAGGTCAATGTGAACTGAAACGCCTGCATATCCTTCACCGACTCATCCTGCACGCTTTCCTTGATCTCGATGTTGCCGAAATACCCGGCCTTCTGCAGATTCGTGATCAAGTTGGCGACGGCGTCATTGCTCAATGCCATGCCGTCAATCTCCACGCTCGCGCCCTGGTCCTTCAGGCTGCTCAGCCAGACCGCCTCGGTGCCGTTCACGGTCTCGCCAATCATGGCCAGCAGGTTCACCGGGCCGCTCTGGTTGGAGCGCAGCTGGTCAATCACATCCACCCGCCGCTTGTAGGCATCGGCCTGTCTCTGCCGCTCCAGGTAACGCGCCTTGATGTCCGCTAGCTCGCGGTTTTTCTGCTCCGCCAGCCGCATCTGCGCTTCGATGGCCTTGTTTTCCCGGTCGAGGTGATACCAGTACCCCCCGTTGACCACGCCGAAAATCACCAGCGCGGCCACGATCATCAGGACCGGTGAGCCGCCACCGCCTCCGCCTTCGAACGCGGGCATACTGACGGCAACGCTCTTCTTTCCGCTTTTCGGTTTTGGAGCACCCAGCAGGTTGATTCGGATCATAGCTTTTCAAAACTCCTCAGAGCCAAACCCACAGCCACGGCCAACTGCCCGGCATTCTGCTCCACCAGTTCCGCCGCCGCGCCTTCCATCGGCGCCAGCACTTTCTGGAACGGATTGAACAACTCCACCGGCATGGAGAATTCCTGCCGCAACGCTTCCACCAGCCCCGGCACTTTCGCCGAGCCTCCGGCCAAATAGATTTTCTCGATATGCTCGCCCGCGGCACTGGCGCGGAAGAAGTCGAATGTCTTCTGAATTTCGAGCACGATGATTTCCGTCACCTGCTGCAGGATCGGCGTCTTGGCATCGTCGTGCACCGTGCCGACCTTGCGGCCCAGTTTGAGCGCTTCCGCGTCGTCGAAACTCAGATCGAGTTCCTTCTGCAGGGAATCGGTGTACTGATGTCCGCCCACCGAGACATCGCGCGGAAACAGCGGTGTA
>Ga0335077_10000746_pt1 | contig 37075 bp, 32 predicted proteins | sample Lox_Sample_31_FD_207151 | JGI IMG/M metagenome (GOLD analysis project Ga0335077, IMG submission 207151) | Soil microbial communities from Loxahatchee National Wildlife Refuge, Florida, United States - Lox_Sample_3.1 | ecosystem: Environmental > Terrestrial > Soil > Wetlands | place: USA... | reverse complement strand
TGGGGGCGAGCGACCCGGCCAATTGTGATAGCATCGCCTTTGCCAGTTTCCCTTTTCACTTTTCTATTTTCCGGGGCGGGGGATCTTCTCTAGAGTGGCGAAGCGCAAACGAGTCCTGAGCGGCATGCGGCCCACCGGCCGTCTCCACCTCGGCCATTACTTCGGCGCCCTCCAGAATTGGCTCAAGCTTCAGGAAGAGTACGACTGCTTCTTCTTCGTCGCCGATTGGCACGCCCTGACGACGCACTATGAAGACACGTCCTCGGTCGCTGAAAACACCCTGCAAGTGGCCACCGACTGGCTTTCGGTCGGCCTCGATCCCGCGAAATCGACACTGTTCGTCCAATCGAGCATCCTTGAGCACGCCGAGCTGCACGTGCTGCTTTCCATGATTACGCCGCTTTCGTGGCTCGAGCGCGTCCCGACCTACAGGGAGCAGATCGAGAATCTGAAGGATCGCGATCTGGGCACCTACGGCTTTCTCGGCTACCCGCTGCTGCAATCGGCGGACATCGTGATGTACGGCGACCCCAAGCAGGAGTTGCTCGTCCCGGTCGGCGAGGACCAGACGCCCCACGTGGAGCTTACGCGCGAGGTTGTGCGCCGATTTAACACGCACTTTGGTTTTACAGTTGACGAAGAGCTGTTCAGCGACCCCGATGCTGCCCAGAGAGTTGCCTCCAATCTCGACCCATTGTTCCTTTCTGACGAGGACTTTCCGAGTGGAGTAGTAATCAAGGGACCCGAGATGAGTGAGAGGCTGCGAGCGACGATAAATCGAGCGATCAGGCGAAAGGCTGCAGAGGTCGGATCCGACAACTTTCGGCAGAAAGTGGGGCGAGACCGAAAGTTCTTTCACCAACGCGACGTGTTGCGCGAGCCCGGCCACGTGCTCACGGAGACGCCGCGCCTGCCCGGCACGGACGGCCGCCGCATGGCGAAATCCTACGGCAACGCGATCTGGCTCTCCGATCCCCCGGACGAAATCCGCAACAAAGCCCGCAACATGATGACCGACCCGCAGCGCCAGCGGCGCACCGATCCCGGCCGCCCCGAAGTCTGTCCCGTGTTCGCCTGGCACAAGCTGTTTTCCTCGCCGGAACTGGTCACGCGCATCGACGGCGAGTGCCGCACGGCGGCGATCGGCTGCGTCGATTGCAAGAAGCTGATGGCGGAAAATCTCGTCACGTGGATCGAGCCCATTCAGGAACGCCGCAAAGAATTGGAAGCGCATCCGGAAAAAGTTTGGGGTATCCTCGACGCCGGCGGGAAGAAGGCGCATGCGGCGGCCAAGAAAACGATGAAGCGTGTAAGGAACGCGATATTCAAGTGGGACGAGGCGCGCAAGTGCCCGCCGCGGCGGGCTGGGGGCAACTGAATTGGCGTCACCATCACCCTATCGCATCAATTTGCCGGTGTACGAGGGACCGCTCGATCTCCTGCTCGACATGATCCGCAAGCAGGAGATGGACATCCACAACATCCCCATCGCCAAAGTCACCGAGCAATATCTCGACTATCTGCACCAGCTCGAAACTCTCGATATCGACGTCTCCGCGGACTTCATCTACATGGCCGCGACGCTGATCCACATCAAGTCGAAGATGCTGCTCCCGGCCGATCCGCTCGCGGGGCCCGACGCGATGGAAGATCCGCGCGACGAGCTTGTCCATCGGCTGATCGAACACGAAAAGTTCAAGAACGCCGCGCAGCTTCTTTATCAGAAGCAGCAGGTCGAGGCGCACGTGTGGTCGCGTCCCGATCGCGCTCTCTATACCGGCGACGCGATCGAGGGCGAAATGGTGGTTTCGCTCGTCGATCTGATCAAGACATTCCACGAGGTGCTCGAACGCCGCAAGTCCGTAACGAAATTCGAGCTGCACCACGAAACGGTGACGATCGCGCAGATGATGGACCGCCTGCGCCAGCGCCTGACGGCCACCGACGATCCGGTTTCACTGATCGAATTCTTCGGCGCGTGCGAGACGCGCAACGCCATGATCGTCGCGCTGCTCGCCGTGCTCGAAATGGTGCGCATGCAGGCCGTGATTCTGGTGCAATCCGAGCTGTTCGCCGACATCGGCCTGCGGAAGCACAAGATGTTCGACGCCGTCTTCGCCGGGCCCGACGCGATGTTGAAAATCGAGGAGCAGTATCTGTGACCATGACACCACAAGAAACGCAAGCCGCACTCGAAGCCATCATCTATGCAGCGGACGAGCCCGCCACGCTCGACCAGATCGCGAACGCGCTGGGCATGGAGAAGACGCTCGCTCGCGCGGCGCTCGATCTTCTCGTCGCCGCCTACCAGACCGACGATCGCGGCATCGAAGTCCGCCGGGTCGCGGGCGGCTGGAAGTTTTACACCAAGCCGCAGCACCACGACGTGGTCCGCAAGTTCATCAAAAGCCTCCAGCCTCCGCTGCGCCTCACGATGCCCGCGCTCGAGACGCTGGCCGTGATCGCGTACAAGCAGCCGGTCACGGTGCCGGAAATCAACGAGATTCGCGGCGTCCACGTTGGTGGCGTCATCAAGACGCTGCTCGAAAAGCGGCTCATCACCACCGCCGGCCGCAAGGAAGTGATCGGCCGCCCGATCCTCTATCGCACCTCGAAGCAGTTCATGATGCGCTTCGGCCTCTCCGATCTCGACGAGCTGCCCAGCCTCAAGGAATTCGAGCAGCTGGCCCAGGCGGCGCTCGGCTCCGATTCCGGAATCGCGCCGGCCGAGCCGGAACCGGAAGCGCCCGAATCAGCCGAGGCCCGCGCCATTCGCGAATCCGGCGAAACCAATGACCTCGGCGAACTCAGCGAAGACGCCGCCGATTCGACCGAGCAGTCTCGCGTTGCCGCCGCGGGCTCGACCGAGCACTCGTAACCCAGTTCTTCGTGTTTGCGTCTCACCACGTGAACCTCATGTAGAATAACCTCCGCGGATATTGACGCGCGCGTCAAAAGGGTGGACCCAGGCCAGTGCGCCGAGCAATTCTTTTCGCCAGCGTTGTATTCCTCTTCGCCGCCGCAGCCGGTCCATCTGCGCAGGCGCCGTCGCCGCAAGCTCAGCAGAATCCTCCCAAGTCGTCCCAGCCGCCGCAGTCTGCGGCGGCGCTCAAGAGCCGCACGCGCTTGATCACCGTCGATGTCGTCGTCACCGACTCGCACGGCAAGCCCATCCGCGGCCTGAAGCAGGACGATTTCCAGGTTTCCGAGGAGCACAGCGGCCCACAGAAGATCGTGAAGTTCCGAGTGGTGGAGACGTCGTCCAGCGTCGCCGCACCTGCGGGCGCCGCTAAGCCTTCCGGCGCGGGCGTGTACTCGAACCAGGCCATCGAACGGCTCACCGTGCCCCCGTCGATTCTGCTGATGGATGCGCTCAACACGGAAATCGACCAGCAGGCGGAAGTGCACCGCCACATGCTGATGCTGCTGAAGACTCTGCCCACTACGACGCCGATCGCCGTGTTTGTCCTCGGGCGCACTCTCCATGTGGTGCAGGGCTTCACGACGAACCCTGCGCTGCTGCGCGCGGCGGTGGACAAGGCGCTCAGGCCGCCCGACCTCGAACAGAATCCGCAAGACGATCCGAATACCCAGTCGTATGCCGACCTCGAAATGAACGGCGACCAGGAAACTCCCTCCATTCAGGCACTCGAGGATTTCGAGAAGCAGGCGTTCGAGGCGCAGATGGCCCTTCGCGTGGACGAGACGACCGGCGCGATGATCTCGATCGCGAGATATCTCGGCGGCTATCCGGGGCGAAAGGATCTGCTGTGGTTCTCGGCGGCGTTCCCCAGCTGGATCGCGCCCACTTCCGATTTCGGCAGCCAGTCATTCCAGGGCACCGCCTCATATGAGGAAAAGATTCGCAAGGCGTTCGAATCCCTCGCGGACGCGCAGGTCGCGGTGTATCCGGTGGACGCGCGAGGCCTCGAATCGTCGCAACTGTATTCGGCCACGCAGAATCCACGCATCAACCGCAACAACCCCGGCGCCGGCTTCGCAGGCCAGATCACGCGGGAAGACACCGCGCGCATCAACGCGCAGGACACGATGGAACAGGTGGCGCAGGAAACCGGGGGCAAGATTTGCGAAAACACCAACGAACTCTCCGGCTGCGTCCAAAGCGCGCTCGACGATAGTTCGGTCTACTACGAGCTCGCTTACTATCCTGAGAACGTGAAGTGGGACGGCGGCTTTCACAAGATCACCGTGAAGTCGAATCAGCACGGCACCCATCTGCGCTATCGGACGGGCTACTTCGCTACCGACCCGGCGGCGCTCGCGGCGCGGCAAACTCCTGAGAGGCTCTTGCAGGAAGCCTGCATGGGACCTTTGCCCGCGACGTCGATCGCCCTGACGGCTACGGCGCTCGCGCCAAAGCAGGCGCAGGGGCAAGCACAGGCGCCCGGTGCCCGATACTTGCTCACGATCCCGACCGGAGCGCTCAGCTGGTCCGCCCCGGGCGCGTCGCGCGAATTGCATCTCCAGATGGCCATCTGCGAGTACGCGCCCAAGGACGATACGTTTGCTTTCTATCCGAGGGATCTCTCGCGAAGCATTTCGGACGCGGAATATCAGGATTGGCAGGTCAACGGAGTCCGGAGCATCTTCAATTTCGACGCAAAGCCCGATACCCAGCGCCTGCGCTTTGCCGTGATCGACGTGCCGAGCGGCGACGCGGGATCCGTCGATGTTCCGGCGCATCCCGACAAGTTCGGACCCACGCCCGGCCAGGCGGTTTCGGAAGCGCCCGGAGCGGCGCCGCCCGCAGCTGACGCGCCCGCCGCGCCCCGCGAGGTCTATACCAGCTTCACGTTCAAGGGAAGCTTAGGCAATTCAAGCAAGCTCGATTGGAAGAGCGGCACGATTACCTACACCGGGGACCTCGGCATCGATTTCGGAGCGGCTGCCTTTTTTCAAACCACGGTCGGCGCCCAGTTCCATTGCCAGGGCGGCAACCTTGTGCCGAACGACCCCAGCTCCACGGCGCCCCCGAAGCTAATCGTCGTGTTCGAAACTCCTCAAGGGTCTGCCGCCCTCGTCGATTTCACGGGGAGCGAACCCCAGTATTCAGGCAGCCTGCGCGTCGATCCTGGCGCGCTGCCATTCTTCAATCAAGTCTGGAAGCTCTGCCACTGCCAGCAGCCTTAATCGTTCGCCATCCGCTGCATTTCCGGTAATCTGTCTGCATGGAAGAACGTCTTCAGAAAATCATCGCGCGCGCGGGCCTCGCGTCGCGCCGCCACGCCGAGGAGATGATCTCCTCCGGCCTCGTCACCGTAAACGGCCGCGTCGTCACAGAGCTGGGCACGAAAGCCGACCAGTCTCGCGACCACATCAAAGTTGCCGGAAAGCTCGTGCGGCCGGAATCGCAGAAGGTCTATCTGCTTTTGAACAAGCCCACGGAAGTGGTCTCCACGCTCAGCGACCCCGAAGGCCGCCGGTCGCTTCGCGATCTGCTTCACGGAGTCCCCGAGCGTGTCTTCCCGGTCGGGCGGCTGGAGTATCACTCTTCCGGGCTCGTCCTTCTCACCAACGACGGCGATCTGGCGAATCGCATCCTCCAGGCGCACCATCTGCCGCAGACGTACCAGTTGAAGCTCAAGACGCTCCTCACCTTCGAGGAAATCGAGAACCTCACGCGTTCCACGGGCGCGCGGATCTCGCGTATTCGAGGCAAGGATTCGCCGTGGTACGAAGTGACGCTCTCCGAGGCCCGCCGCGATGGTCTGCGCAACCGGCTCTTCCAGACGGGGCATCCCGTCGAGAAGATGAGACGCGTGGGCATCGCCGGACTGGAGCTGGGTTCGCTCGCGCCCGGCCGGCATCGTTCGCTCGCCCCCGCGGAGGTCGCCTCGCTCGTGCGCGCGATCGAGGGCCGGAAGCCGCCGCGTCCCTCGAAGCGTCGAAAGGTATAACTCCTCTCGAATCCTTGCTTTTCTTTTGCCCGATTTTCGTTATCATATTTGCCAGCAGGGCGGGGGCACCTCTCAGAGCGCTTTTACTGGGACCGTTTCAACGCAATGTGGCTGTGGTGCGTTCGATCTTCCTTCGAGCGCAGCTCGGGCGCAGTGCGGCCCATTCGTGCGCGAGAGACGTTTCATCCCGCCATCGGGCATCGCCTCAACAAACTTGCGGCGGCGCCCATAATTGAAACGCCGATGGAAGGGATGGAATGGATAAACTCATACAGGATTCACATCGCGGCGTAGGTCAGCCGCCTGCGGCGCCCGCAGGCGACCCCGCCAGCGAAATTCTGAAGACCAGCCACGCGATCGCCGTGGTCGGCCTTTCGAATCGCCGCCACCGCCCGAGCTACGGCGTTGCGCAATATTTGCAGTCGGTCGGTTACAAGGTCATTCCCGTGAATCCTGCCGAGACCGAAATTCTCGGTGAGAAGTGTTACGCCCGCCTGGAGGACATTCCCGAGCGCGTGGACATCGTGGACATCTTCCGCCGCGCCGAATTCGTTCCCGAAATCGTTGAATCCGCCATCCGGATCGGGGCCCGGGGCGTGTGGATGCAGGAAGGCGTCATCCACGCCGAAGCGGCCGAACGCGCCCGTCGCGCGGGACTCTTCGTCATCATGAACGCCTGTATTCTGAAGGAGCACATCAAGCGTTTCCGCCTGCACTAGGAAGTTGACCGGTTTCGGGGGATCGCAGGATCAGGCAGGAACAGTTATCGGCGCCTCCGCCGGTTCATTGAAGCGGGAAAATCTTCAGCACTCTCTTCCCAGGAATCGTCACCGCAATCGTTTCGCCGCCCGGCGCAATCCGGAAGTCGCGAAATTGAAGATCGTGCAAAATCGAAGCGATCGTCCCGTCGTAGAGCCCCACCCACAGCAGAATGTTCGAGCGTTCCTCCGGCCCTCGTTTGAGCAGCACGCGCCGCTCGTCCCGGCTCCACTCGAATCGCCCGAAGCCCGCGCGCACTCGGACCGGCTTTCCGGGATGCGCGAGGTCGAGCACGTCGATCGTGTCGCCGTCTTCGAAGTAGCCGATCCTCGTGCCCGAAGGTGAGAGGCTTAGGCTGCCCTGGTAGCTTTCGATCGGCGCGATCTCGGTCACCGTCTCGTTCAGCAGGTCGAGGCGCACGAGCGTGAGGCGCCCGCGCAGGCCGATGCTGTCCCCGATGGCGAACGCGCGGTTGTTCTTCGCATCCCACACAACCGCATTAAACGTGTGCCCTTCGAAGAGCGTCTTGGTCTGCCCGTCCGACGGACGCACGCGGCTAATCGAGTACGGCCCGCCGCCGCTCAGGTATGCCACGGTCGAGCCGTCCGCGAGCCACGTGCCGTTTACGACGCCTTCGATGAATCGCGTTTTCGCTCCGGCAACCTTGATCTCGCGGCCATCGTCATCCAGCAGCGCAATCGCATGCCCTCCGCCGACTCCTACGACCGGGACGTCATCCTCGGTGTCGTCTTCATGGTCTTTGTCTTTCTTCTTTTCCTTTTTCTTGGCTTCGTCCTGCGCCAATTTCTCGGCATAGCCCGCGGGAGGCTGGATCAGCGTCATGTTGACGGCGATGTGCTTGCCGTCCGGCGACCACTTCAGCGAATCGACGATGTATCCGGCCGGCGGCGGAATCGGCATGAATTTGTCCGCTTCGACGATCCGTTTCACCTTGCCGGGGCCGTCCGAAATCGATATGTCGTCGCGTTCGATCACCAGCCGCTTCACGCGCTTCATGCGCGGCACCGCGTACACGATCGAATTGTCCGCGGAGATATCGAACGCCTGGCAATCCTCGTCGATCACGTACTTGGGAATGTCCTGCGCGAGCGAAGCCCCTGTCTGAAACAGGAAAATGGCGCTCATCGCGGCGCCCGCCAGCAGGGAAGCGGACCGCGCGCCGACCAAAGATCCTCCGTTTGTGGAAGAAATCTTCTTCACTCCTTGCCCTTCTCCCCCGGACCCTTCTTCTGGATTCGCCGAATCTCTTCGAGCCTCTGGCGGATGCGCGCCTCGAATCCCTGGTCCGTGGGCTTGTAATACGTGCGGCCGAGCAGGCTTTCCGGCAGGCAGGTCATGTCGGTCACTTTCTCTTCGGTATTGTGCGCGTATTGGTAGCCTTTGCCGTATCCGAGGTTGCTCATCAGGCCCGTGGCCGCATTTCTTAGATGCAGCGGAACCGGTTCCGCAATCGTGTTCTGCAAATCTTTTTGCACCGCTCCGTATCCGGTGTATAGCGCGTTCGATTTCGGCGCGAGCGACAGATAGACCACCGCCTGCGCCAGCGCGAGGTGCCCCTCCGGCGGTCCGATGAAGTCGAACGCTTCCTTCGCCGCGATCGTGACCGCAAGCGCGCCGGGCTCCGCGAGGCCTATATCCTCGCTCGCCATCCTCACCATCCGTCGTGCCAGATAGAGCGGATCTTCGCCCGATTCGATCATCCGCGCCAGCCAGTAGAGCGCCGCGTCGGGATCGGAATTCCGCACCGACTTGTGCAGCGCGGAAATGAGATTGTAATGCTCCTCGCCCGCCTTGTCGTACGGCAGGAGCTTCTTTTGCAGCACGTCCTCGAGCCGCGCATCGGAGAGCACGCGCCGGCCATCCGCGCCGGGTTCTGTGCCCAGCACGAGCGCCTCGAGCGTGTTGTACGCCGAGCGCGCGTCGCCGTTCGCCAGCACCGCGATGCGATCGAGAATCGCGTCGCTCGCCTCGACGTTTTCCTTCCCCAGCCCGCGTTCCGGATCGTCGATCGCTCGCCGGAGCAGCCCGGCGATCTGCTCTTGCGACAGCGCGTGCAGCACGTACACCTTCATGCGCGAGAGCAGCGGCGCGATCACCTCGAATGAAGGATTCTCCGTCGTCGCGCCGATCAGGAGAATGTTCCCGGCTTCGACGTGCGGCAGAAACGCGTCCTGCTGCGCGCGGTTGAACCGGTGCACCTCGTCCACGAACACGATCGTCCGGCGGCCGTAGCGCCGCGCGCCCTCGGCCTTCGCCATCACGTCCTTGATCTCTTTGATTCCGGCGAGCACCGCGCTGAACGGCAGGAATTCGCTGCGCGTGCGCTTGGCGATGATCCGCGCGAGCGTCGTCTTCCCGCATCCGGGAGGGCCCCAGAGGAGCATCGAGCTCAGCTCGTCGCGCTCGATCTGGGTGCGCAGCGGCTTTCCCGGGCCGAGCAGCTCCTCTTGCCCGATGAACTCATCGAGCGTCTGCGGACGCATACGGTCGGCCAGCGGACGCCCCGCCTGCGGTTCTTCTTCCGGTTCGATTGCGCGAAACAGTCCCACGCTTCCTCTTCCTATGCCGCTCCGCCCGTTACCTGCTTCCGCTGCCGCGCCGCTTCGTAGAGCACGATCGACGCCGCCACTCCGGCATTCAGCGACTCGACCGCGTCTCTCGTTGGAATCGAGATCGTCGCGTCGGCCGCGCGCTCGACTTCCATCGGCACTCCGCTCCCCTCGCTGCCGATGAAAATTGCCGACGGCTCCCGCAGGTCCGCCTGCCCGGAAATTCCCGCCGCGTCGCTCTCATCGCCGCGCGCCGAACTGGCCGCATAGATCTTCACGCCGGCGATCCGCAGTTGCGCGAGCAGAATCGGAATCGCCATCCCTCGCAGCACCGGAAGTCGGAGCGCCGATCCCGCCGACGCGCGCAGCGCCTTCGGCGACCACGGGTCCGCCGTCCCGCGCACCGCCACCACTCCGGTCGCGCCAAACGCTTCCGCCGACCGCAGGATCGTTCCCACGTTGCCCGGGTCCTGCACCCCCGCCAGCACCACCACCAGCGGAGAGCTTTCCCTCATCGCTCCCGCGCCGCGCAGGACGTCATCGAGCCCCCAAGCGCGCTGGCGAAACAGCGCCGCCACTCCTTGCGGCGCGTTCGTGCCCGCCACGCCCTCGAAGAGTTTGTCTGTGGTCCGCAGGACGCGCGACCTTGGAACTCCGGTCTCGCTGTCGCCCGCTGCCCGCAGAATTCGCGCGGCGTCCCGCTCGCCCGCCTCGCTGACCAGCAGCGCCTCTGCCTCCAGCCCCGAGCGCAGCGCCTCTTCCACTAGCTTCGGTCCCTCGACCCCGATCGGATCGCCGTCGCGCGGTCCCGATCCGCGCAGCGCCGCGCGAAACGTCTTCAGCCATTTGTTGTCGCGACTCGCAATCATTGGGAAGGTTGGCAGGCGTACCGCCTCAGCTCCGCGCGACGCCCTCTCGCAAGCCTAGCAAACGCCCAACTCCGCGTAAACCTGCGCCGCGCGCCTCAGCCTCCCTTCGCGGCCTCTAACATCTTGTGTGGCTTGATCTTGCTTCCCGCGCGACGCCTGTGTTAATTTCCCTTTGAACCCCGGCGCAGACCGCCGCGAGCGAACATTGCCCGTCGAGATCCTCAAAATTTCCTCTGAAGCGCCCGAGCGGCACGTGATCGACTACGCTGCCAGCTTTATCAAGCGCGGCCGTGTCGTCAGCATTCCGACCGACACCTTCTACGGTCTCTGCGCCGATCCGTTCAATCTCTTCGCGGTCGAGCGCGTCTTTCAGGTGAAGGGACGGCCCGAAACGCGCGCGCTGCCAATCCTGGTCAACTCGATCGAGCAAGCCGTCGAGCTCGCCCGCGATGTTCCCGACGTGTTTCTCACGCTCGCGAATAAATTCTGGCCCGGCGCGCTGACCCTCGTCGTCGACGCAACGCACCGCCTCCCGCTGAAAGTGACCGGCAACACCGGCCGCGTCGCGCTCCGCTGGGCCGATTCGCGCATCGCCACTGCGCTCATCGAAGCCGTGGGCGGGCCCGTCACCGGCACGAGCGCCAATCTCTCGGGGCATCCTTCGTGCACCAACGTTGACGAGCTCGTGGCGCAGCTCGATGACCGCATCCCGCTCATCCTCGATTCCGGCGACACCGGCGGCACTCTCGCCTCCACGATTGTCCGCATCGACGGCGACGAGTGGTCCATCGCCCGCGAAGGCGCTATCCCAAACTCCGAAATTGAGAAAGTCTTGAGCTCATAATCCCCGCGAGAAAGCCAGCGCGTGTCAGCTTTTGGAGGGACGCCTATCGTGCAGCGAAGCCTTTGACTTGGAGTTTCCGCTTCATTTCAATTCCGCGGTCTCCAGGAATTCGTATCCGCCGCCCGGCGGAATCTCGATTCCGGTCACTCTCGCCCGGTGCACGCAGACGTTGTCCACGTACCACAAATTGATGTACGGCTCGTCCACGGCAACGATCTTCTGAATCTCGGAGAGCAGCGCCTTGCGCTTGGCCATATCCATTTCCACTCGCTGCTCGTCGATCAGCGCATCGAGCGCGGGATTGCGGTAGTGCCCGCGGTTCGCCCCGTCGGGCGGCGTCCTCTTCGAGCTGAACACGTAGCGGAACATGTCGGGATCGTTGTTTGCGCCGATCCAGCGGAACGTGTACAGCTGAAAGCTGCCGCGGTTGATGTCTGCAAGGAACGTCGCGTTTTCGAGTGGCCTTAGCTCGAGCGCCACCCCGACGCGCTTCCACTCGTCCGCCAGCGCCTGGCCGAGCAGCCGCGCCGACTCCTCCGTGGAAGTCTTGAGCGTCAGGTGAATCCGCACGCCGTCCGCGCCGCGCGCAAATCCCGCTGCGTCGAGCAGCTGTTCCGCCCGCGCCGGGTCGTAGCCGTACTGCTGCACGTTCGGCTCATACGCCCAGTGGTTCGGCGGCAGCAGGCTCGACGCCGGCCGCGCCTGCCCGCGCAGCAGATATCGGATCAGCGTCGCGCGATCGGTCGCGTACGCGAGCGCCTGCCGCACCTCCCGGTGCGCCAGAATCGGATCGTCGAAATTGAGCGCCACGTACGCGAATTGCGTTCCCGGCTGCTCCTCGGCGATGAGGTCGGGCACTTTCGTCAGCGTCAGCACCATGTCCGGCGTGAGCGAATTCACGCCGCCGACGTCCGCCGTGCCTTTGCGCAGCTCGAGCGCTCGCACGATCGCTTCCGGCACCAGGCGGAATCGCACGCGTTCGATTTTTGGCGCGCCGCCGAAGTAATCCGCATTTCGCTCGAGCACGATCTCTTCGTCCTGCGTGATGCTCGCCACGCGGAACGGCCCTGTCCCGATCGGCTTCTGAGCTTCTTCCTTGCCGGTGCCCGCCGGCACCACTCCGATCCCCGGCAGCGTGAGATTCCACAGGAACGACGAAAACGGCTCGCTCAGGTGAAAGATCACCGTCGCATCGTCGGGCGCCTCAACCGACTTCACCATCGGGAACGTTCCGCGCTTGGGCGACTCCGCCGCGCCCGACAGAATCGAATCGAACGTGAACTTCACATCGGCGGACGTGCAGGCCCTGCCGTCGTGAAATTTCACTCCGCGCCGGAGGTGAAACACGTACGTGACCGGATTGGGGATTTCCCAGGACGTCGCGAGGTCGGGAACGATCGCCATGTGCGCGTCGCGCCCCACCAGGCTGTCGAAGATCAAGCCGTGCAGATGTTCCGATTGCGCGTCGCTGCCGATCCGCGGATCGAGATTGATCGGCATCGACTCGATCAGAAAGTTGAGAGTCCCCGGCTCGACGGCCGCCTGCCGCGTCCCGCATCCTCCGGCCAGCATCCCAAGGGCCGCAAGAATCACGGCGAGCGCCACGGCTCCCGGCCCGCGTAGGCGGGAGCGTCGCATCGATCTCGCGGCAATCAACGGGAGCCTTTCGCCGGCGCTTTGGCCGCGCGTACGATTTTCCCCAGCACGGCAGGATGCCTCGCGCCCGTCGCCGACGGAACGTTGGACGGCCTGCCGTGATACGTCTCGTACGCGAGCACGGCGAACGCGAAAGCCTCTTTCGCTTCCGCCGGCACTCCGAACCGGCTCGCCGCCACCACCTCGATTCCCGGCAGCGATGCCGCAAGCTGCGCCATCATCAGCGGATTGAGCGCGCCGCCGCCCGCCACGATCAGCTCATCGATCTTCGTCCGCGGCAGGATGAACCGCCGGAACGCGTCGGCGATCGTCAGCGGAGTGAACACCGTCGCGGTGCGCACCAGGTCCGCCTGCCCCACGTGATGCTGGTTGCCCCACGCGAGCAATGAGTTCGCGTACGCTTCTCCGAACTGTTCGCGCCCCGCCGATTTCGGCGGCTTCCGTCTGAGGTACGGCTCGCGCATCAATCGCACGAGCAGCTCCGGGATGGTCCGCCCGCTCAGGGCGATGCGCGCGTCGCGGTCGTATGTGGACCTCTTCCGCGTGATCCGCTCGACGAGCGCGTCCACCACCATGTTTCCTGGACCCGTGTCGAACGCGAACACGTCCTCGGCCTTTGCGCCCGCCGGGATCACGGTCACGTTCGCGATTCCGCCGATGTTCAGCGCCACGCGGCCCCGCAGCGCATCCCGGTAGAGAAGGAAGTCCGCGAACGGCACGAGCGGCGCTCCCTGCCCGCCCGCCGCCATGTCGGCCGTGCGAAAATCTCCCACCGTGGAGACGCCGGTCCGCTCCGCGATGATGCTGGTCTCGCCGATCTGAAGCGTGGAGGGCGCCCGCACCTTGCCCTGGAATCTCGCCGCCGCGCCCATGTGAAACACGGTCTGACCGTGCGACCCGATCAGCGAAACTTCTTCGAGCGGCACGCGCCACCTCTTGCACGCCGCGATCGCCGCTCGCGCGAGTTCCGCGCCGAGCAGAAAGTTCAGCTCGCTGATTTCCGCCGTGGTGGTCGGCGCGCCGTTTGCGAGCCGCAGGATTCCTTCGCGCATGTAGGCCGGGAAGGGAACGTGATGATGTTCTTCGAGCTTGGCGATGAGCGCGGGGGGCGCGCCCGTGATCCTCACGAGCGCGACGTCGATCCCGTCCGCCGACGTCCCCGACATCATGCCGAGCACCCGCATCGGTTCGTCCTTCATTCGTTGGAGTTCACTGCAATTGCTTCTGTAGCGCCGCGAGCAGGTTCAGCGCCTCGAGCGGCGTCAGCTTGTTCAAATCAGCGCCGCGCAGCGCCGCGAGAACGGGCTCGTCGATGGCCGCGAAGCTTGCCTGTTGTGGCACGGGCGGCGCCGCTCCCGGAGAAAGTTCCCGCGTCAGCTCCTCTTCGCTGCGCTCGTGCCGTCGCAGGATCTCTCGCGCCCTGGAAACCACTTCGTTCGGCAGTCCCGCCAGCCGAGCGACTTCGATGCCGTAGCTTTTGTCCGCGCTGCCCGGCTCCACGCGTCGCAGGAAGACAATCTCGCTCCCTGCCTCCTCCACCGACACGTGGACGTTTTTCACGCCCGGAAGCAGCTGCTCGAGCTCGGTCAGCTCGTGATAATGCGTCGCGAAGAGAGTCCTCGGCCGCGCGCCCGCGTGCAGCGATTCGACCACCGCCCACGCGATCGAAAGCCCGTCGAACGTCGCCGTGCCGCGTCCGACTTCGTCGAGCAGCACCAGGCTTGCCGGCGTCGCCGTGTTCAGAATCGCGGCCACTTCGCTCATCTCCACCAGGAACGTCGATCGTCCCCGCGCCAGATTGTCCGACGCGCCGATGCGCGTGAAGATCCTGTCGAGCAGCGGCAGCTTCGCCTGCTGCGCCGGCACAAACGACCCCATCTGCGCGAGAATCGAAATGATCGCCGTTTGCCGAAGGTAGGTTGATTTCCCGCCCATGTTCGGCCCGGTGATAATCAGCAGAAACGGTTTTTCATTCCCCAGATACAGGTCGTTCGGCACGAACCGCTGGCCCGTTTCCTCTAGCAGCTTTTCGATCACGGGATGCCGCCCTCCGGCCACCATCAATTCGCCTCGCGGTCCTTTTCTGGCTACCGCCTGCTCGGTGAATTCGGGGCGCGTGTAATTCCGCGCCGCCGCGATTCGCGCGAAATTCACGAGCACGTCGATCTGGGCGATCGCCGCTGCTGTTCGCCGCAGTCGTGCGGCTTCCCGCGCGATCGACTCGCGAATCTCTCCGTAAAGCCGCCGCTCGATTTCGAGCACCCGCTCTTCGGCCGTCAGCACCTTGCGCTCGTGCTCCGCGAGCTCGCGCGAAGTGAATCGTTCCGCGTTCACCAGCGTCTGCTTCCGGTCGTAGTCCGCGGGCACGAGCGGAAGGTTCGGTTTGGAGACCTCGATGTAGTAGCCGAACACCTGGTTGTAGCGGATCTTCAGCGAAGCGATTCCGGTTCGCTTCCGCTCGCGCTCCTCCATCGCCGCAATGGTCTGCCGGCCGTGCTTCAGGATGTCGCGCAGCTCGTCGAGTTCGGCATGAAAGCCCGGCCGGATCACGCCCGGCTCATTCGGAAGAGCCGGCGGGTCGTCCGCGATTCCGCGCGCGATCGTTTCGCGCACGTCCGCAAGTTCGTCCGCCTGTTCGCGCAGCACGCGAAGCCTTCCGGCTTCGCGTGGGGTAGGGGCGGGTTTCACACCCGCCCTATCAGACGGCTGCGGTGCATCTCCGTCAACGATCAATCCCCGCACCCGCGGAATGATTTCGAGCGATCCCCGCAGCGCGTTCAAGTCTCTCGGCGTCGCAACACCCAGAGTGATGCGGCTCGTCAGCCGCTCCAGATCGAGGATGCCTTCGAGTTCGCGATGAATCTCCTCCCGCGCCACGGTCCTCGACTTCAAATCGGCGACCGCATCAAGACGTTGCTCGATCTCGGCCAGCGAAATCTCCGGCCGCAGCAGCCACGACCGCAGCAGCCTCGCTCCCATCCCGGTTGCCGTCTCGTCAATCGACCGGACCAGGGTCGCCGAAGCGTCGTCTCCCGCCGCCGGATCGACGAGTTCCAGATTCCGCACGGTCACCTGGTCCAGGATCATCGCATCCTGTTGCTCGTAATAGCCGATGCGGTCGAGGTGCTCGAGTCCCGCTCCCGCGGGTCGCAGCGAGGGGATTGCTGCCATGTCCTCCGGCTTTCGGGCGCCGATGGCGGACGTTTCGCGCAGGTAGTGGACGATCGCGCCGGCCGCTGCGGCCGCCTGAGGGTGTCCGCTCAGCCCGAATCCTTCGAGCGTCGCCACGCGGAAATGCTGCTCGAGCTGCCGCGCCGCGTAGTTGCTTTCAAAGGCCCAATCGTCGAGACGCGTCTCGACCGCGCCGAACCCGTTGGCGCTCGACGGCGTTTTTTCGGGGAAGAGCGTCACCGGCCGCGAAAGCAGAATCTCGCGAGGCCGCAGAATTTCCAGCTCGTCGCGCAGCCGCGCTTCGGCCTTTTCTCCCGCGAATTCGGTGGCGCGGAATTCGCCGGTGGAAAGGTCCACGTACGCAAGGCCGATGCGTGTCTCGGTCTGCCGGCTGGATGGCCGCGCGCTTCCGGCCGCTGCGGCGCTGGTGGCCGCGCTCCGCGCCACGGCCGCGAGGAAATTGTTCTCCTTCGGATCGACCAGCGATGTGCTGGTCGCCGTCCCCGGAGTGAGCACGCGAATCACTTCGCGGCGTACGAGCTTCTTCCCCGGCCCGGGTTCCTCCATCTGTTCGCAGATCGCGACTTTGTGCCCGGCGCGAATCAGGCGGGCGATGTAGTTTTCGGCGGCGTGGTAGGGAACCCCGCACATCGGCACCGGCTGGCCCTTTTCCTTGTTGCGTGCCGTCAGCGTGATTTGCAGTATGCGGGACGCCACGACGGCGTCGTCGTAGAAGAGCTCGTAGAAATCTCCGAGCCGGAATAGCAGCAGCGCCGCCGGATGCTGCTTCTTCACGGCGTGGTACTGCTGCATCAGTGGCGTGGCCGGTTCGTTCATTTACGCGCGCGATACCGCGGCAGTGAAGCGATTATGCTGGCTCGCGCGCGAGTTTGGCAACATGCTTCCTGTGGGGTCGTGGTTCGGCTGACGAGATATCGATCGACCGTCTGTCCGGCAATTCGACGAATGAACGGTTAACCGCGCGGCCGAAAGCGCGATTTGGCGCGCAGATACTCAAGAACGACAACACGATCGTCGTGAGCTTCCTAATACCGCTCAGCCGTCGTCGAACGCCCGCTTGAGCCGCGTTGCCGCTTCCATGGCAGTCTCCGCCGGGATATTCGTGAAACTCAGCAACAGCCCCTGACGGTCCTCGCGCTCGATGACCCACGGCGACAGCGCCGCGGGCGCGAGGCCGCGCGCGTTCGCGCGCGCAATGAGATCGCGGTCGTTCTTGCATCCGGCGAGGCGCGCCACCAGGTGCATGCCGCCCGCTTGGAGTTGCACATTCATTCGGCCATCGAAGACTTCCGCCAGCGCAGCCACGAGCGCGGTGCGGCGTTCCAGGTACAACGCGCGCATCCGCCGGATGTGTCGCGAAAAGTGCCCTTCCATCATGAAGTCGGCTGTAATCGCCTGGTTGAAGATCGGTCTGTCGCGGTACAACAGCTCGTAAATCCGTCCCAGTCGATCGATCTGTGATTCCGGCACGACCACGTAACCGAGCCGCAAGCCGGGGAACAACGCCTTGCTGAACGTTCCCACGTAAATCACGCGCCCAGCTTCATCCATGCTCTTCAATGCCGGAAGCGGCGGACTCCCGTAGCGGAATTCGCTGTCGTAGTCGTCCTCCATGATCCATGCATCTGCGTTTGCAGCCCATGACAGCAGATCCAGTCGCCGTTGTGCGCTCAAGGCAACGCCTAGCGGAGCTTGGTGCGACGGCGTCACGTATGCGAATCGGGCTCGCGCCGATCGCGCCATTCCTGCTGAAACGTCCAGCCCTTCATTGTCCACTGGCACCGGCACCAGCTTGGCCCCCGCAGCCTCCAGTCCCAGCCGGGTCATGAAATAGCCGGGGTCCTCGAACCAAACTTCGTCGCCAGGCGTAAGAAAAGCGCGGCTGATCATCCCCAGGGCGCCTTGAAAACCGGATGTAATGATCACCTGCTCGGTCGAGCAAAGAATTCCGCGAGAGACCGCGAGGTACGAACGGACCGCTTCGCGCAAAGGCTCGTATCCCGCCGCGCTCGGAGCGCCCAATTCACGCGCTTCGATCGCGCGGGCATGCCGGACCGCAATCCTGGACCAGAGTTTTCGCGGAAACGCATCAATCGCCGGCAGGCCCATCTGAAACGGCTTGCACGCAAGTGCCTCGGCGGCGGGCTCCGCCCAGCGTTTTAGCGCCGCGGCCGATTTCGGAGGAGCCTGAGAAGGTTTAAGCGAACTCGCCGCCCGAGCCACCGCGGTCCCGGCGGCTCCCTGGCTCACAACCAGCCCTTCGACAGAAAGAAGGCTGTACGCCAGATCAATCGTTCCACGCGAGGTTGAAAGCTGGCTCGCCAGGCTGCGCGACGAAGGCAGCCGTTCGCCCGGGCGCAAAATCCCCTGCGCGATCGCATCGCGAAAACGCTGATAGATCTGCCGGTAGAAAGGTGTCTGGCTGTGACGATCGATCTTCAGCCGCATCCGCTCGGAGGCGTCGCCGGGATTCAGCATGGCCCGGTTATTTCGTCCAATCTTGGCTCTTCTCATCATCTAGGCATCCGTGCGATATGAATCAAATCAAGTTACCGGAAGGCGGTAGCGGAGACCTCCATGAGACTAAGATACGTTCAGAGCTTGGCGATTGTTGCGGTCGCTCTTGGCATTTTCGGCGGCGGCTCGGCGTTCGCAGAGGGTGCATCCCCGCAGAGGATGCCGTATACCACCGTGGATCATCCCCAGTTCGTTCCCGCATCAGAGGCCACCTTCATGTCCGATGGCGACCTGCTGATCGGTGTCTCCAGCGGCGACGTTGCCAAGGCTTATCCAGCCGCGCTTCTTGCGCAACACGGCGTTGTACAGGACCAGATGGCGGACGGGCCCATCGCCATCACCTGGTGAGGGTACTGCAACACGGCCCTCGTGTTCAGGGCCGAAGCCAAAGGCGAGCCACTCCATTTCGATCCTGACGGCGACGTGGGCGGAAACGAAGTCTTCAAGGACCGCGAAACGGGCAGTCACTGGCAACAGTCGGTCTCGACCGCTACGTCCGGACCGCTCAAAGGCACGCGCCTGGCGACCTATCCGTTCCTGATGACCACCTGGGGCGAGTGGAATAAGCAGCACCCGAATACGCTCGTGCTGAAACCCGAACCCGGTTACGCGGAAGCCATGCCCAACATGAACAAATTCATCAACCGGGGAATCTCCGGGCTCTTGCCGGATCCAAAGGGCGCGCTCAGCCACGATGATCGCCTGCGCCCGCGCGAGATGGTGCTCGGCTTGGAGGTCGGAAAATCCGAGGTGGCGTTTCCCCTCGCCGCCCTGCGACAGGTGCGTGTCGTCAACGACCGCATCGGGGGCAAGCCCGTGCTGGTTGTCCATCAGCCCGCGTCGGATACCACCACGGCCTTCGTGGCCCAATCGAAGGGCAAAACTCTGCGATTCCAGCCCGCGGATCAGGAGGCCGACCAGCTCACGGACCTCGAAACTCATTCCTCGTGGAACGCATACGGCCTCTGCCTGTCGGGGCCGCTCAAAGGCGCGCAATTGAAATCACTCATCCTTGAACCGGAATTCTGGTTCGCGTGGTCGGAGTTTCACCCGAAGACGAACGTGTATCGTGCGGCAAGCGAGCCGGCAAACAAGCCTTGAAATGGGCTGGAAGGAGAATCTCATCATGATCACTCGTCGCGAACTGAACACCGTATTGGGCTTGGCCTTCACTGGTTTCGTCTCGGGGAGTGCGGCCGAGCTTTTCGCCGCTCAGGCGCCGCCCCAGCAGGATTCTCAAGGTCACGACTCCTCCATGCCGATACCGAAGCCACTGATCGAGGAACCGATCGAAGCCATGCCCGACTCCGTGGCCAGCATGCTCATCCTTAACATTCCCCCTCACAATCCTTCCTCCCCGCCACGCGCGTTTTTCAAACACCAGCATACCGGTCCCATCTTCGGCTACATTTTGGAGGGGACCATTGAAACTCAGGTCGACCCGGACGCGCCGAAAACGTGTGCCACCGGAGACGTCTTTTACGAGCCGACCATGCACGTCCATCGCATGCTCCGCAACTTGAGCGACACGCAGCCCGCAAGGATCCTGATCTTCCAGATTGTGCCGAACGGCAAGCCGGCCGCCATCGCCGTGAAGTGACCCGCTAGACGCTCTCAAGTTCCTGAGGCCAAGTTATACTCGGCCATGCGTTCGAGTGGCCGAACGATTCGCGAAATCGAGGTCAAGCTCCGCGTTGCGGACGTGGACAGCCTCATCCGCAAGCTGGGCCGCCTCGGTTGCCGCTGCTCCGGGCGCGTCCGCGAGCGGAACACGCTTTACGACACGCCCGATTCGGATATCCGCCGCCTCGGTCGGCTCCTCCGAATCCGCGTTGAGACGCCCGCGCCCTCGATGCTCGTTCGCGGTGGTGTCCGGCGAACCGTGATCACTTCGAAGAGCCCGGCGCCGGCCTCGGCCGGTTCCCGTTACAAGGAAAAGATCGAAAGGGAACTGGCTGTGCGCTCGCGGCTGAACTGGCCGACCACGCTCCGGTCGCTCGGCTTCCGGCCTGGGTTCTCTTACGAGAAATTCCGCTCCACGTTCCGGCTGCCGGGACTGCATCTGGACCTGGATGAAACACCGGTGGGGGTGTTTCTCGAGCTGGAAGGCTCTCCCCGGGCCATCGACCGCGCCGCGAAATCCCTGGGATTCTCGCGCTGCGACTACATTCGGGGCACCTACTGGGAGGTGTACGCCGCCGAATGCCGCCGGCGAGGCCGTTCGCCGCGAAATATGCTGTTTCCATCGTAAAAATCTCGCAAAATGCGCACTCTTCGCTTGACAAAGTTTCCGTCTGCCTTTACTAGTCGAACCGGGGACAAATGCATCGCAATGGAAGCGCGTTCGTCCAATTCGGAGCCTGGAGGTAGTCGCTCCGCCGGGCGTGTAGCGAATGCCCGGTTGGAGCAGGCCATTCTTGGATTCGTTGTCGCTCGCTGCTCCCGTACCGTCCGCGAGGCGCGCGGTTTTCGCGCCGATTGGGTTTCCGGGAACAGGGAGGCGAGGCCCGGCCTGAGGTAATCGTAGGGCGGTTTTCCGTCTGCCCGTGGCCGGATGCACCGCCGGTCCCGGGCTTTTTTTTTGACTGCTGCTTTCCGCGATAGAGGAGCCAGACATGCTGCACGCAACCGAAATTCTCGGCGCCGAAACCTACGATTCCTTCGGCAATTTCGTCGGCCGGGTCAAAGAGATGTTCGTGGTGCCGGACGAGCAGCCGAACCGCATCTCGCGGCTGCTGCTGGGCCGCGGCAAGTTTCGCCCGCTGGTGGCGCGCTTCGACCAGATCGCCTCGGTTGCTCCCGGCCGCGTGAAGCTGACCACGGACGAGTCCGCTCTCGAGCTGTACCACCCGAACGAAGCGTGGCTCGCGGTGCAAAAGGACCTGCTCGACCAGCAGATCATCGACACGAACGGCCGCAAGGTGGTCCGCGTGAACGACGTCGATCTGGCGGACCAGCGCACGAACGGCAATACCGAGCTGCGCGTCACGCAGGTGGACGTGGGCATCCCCGGAGCGGTCCGCCGCCTGTTGCAGGGGCTCGTTCCACCGATGGGCATCCGCCGCATACAACGGAGGCTTCCGCCCCGGACGATTCGCTGGGAGTTCGTGAACCTGATCGAGCCCGACCCGCTGCGGCGCGTGAAGCTGCGCATGTCGAGCGACAAGCTCGCGCAGCTCCACCCGGCCGATCTCGCGGACATCATGGAGGAAATTTCTCCGGCCGAGCGGCAGACGATCATCGATTCGCTCGACGAAGAGACAGCCGCCGAGACGATCGCCGAACTGGACAAGCGGCTCCAGACGCAGGTGGTCGAGAAACTCGATACTGAAAAGGCAGCCGATATCATCGAGGAGATGAATCCCGACGAGGCCGCCGACCTGATCCAAAGCCTCGAGCCGGCAAAATCGAAGGAGGTGCTCGAAGAAATGGAGCACCGCGAGGCGCACGAAGTGAAGGAGCTGATGCGCTTCGACGAAAACGCCGCAGGCGGCATGATGACCACCGAGATCGTGGCCGTGGGCGAGGACGCCACGCGCGGCGAAGTGATCGATTACATCCGTTTCCACGAAATCTCGCTCGACCAGCTCGACAACATCGTGCTGATCAACAAAGACGCCGCGCTTTCCGGGACGGTCCCCGTGGCGCGACTGGTGCTGGCGGACGCCGACCAGCGCATGGCCGAGCTCGGTTCGGAGCCGCTGCTTTCGGTGCCGCCGGATGCGCGCGACAAGGACGTTTTCGAGCTTTTCGACAAATACAATCTGCGCAGCCTGACAGTCGTGGACGCAGGAAATCGCCCCATCGGGGCAATCACGGTGGACGACGTCGTCAGCCGCCTGCGCGCGAAAATCTGAGCCGGGAATGCTTGATGTGATGCGATGAACACCTGGGGCACATTGACGGATACCTACTCGCGGTTGGTGAGCGGGGGCGCCGAGTTTGGCCGGCGCACGCGAAACGTGCGCAGGCGGCTCGCCGTGTTCATGGCGGTCGTCGGGCCGGGCCTGATCACGTCCAACGTGGACAACGACGCCGGCGGCATCAGCACGTACTCGGCGGCGGGCGCGCAATTCGGCTACACGCTGCTGTGGTCGCTGATCCCGATGACCATCGCGCTCTACGTCAGCGAGGAAATGTGCGCGCGGATGGGAGTGGTCACGGGCAAGGGCCTCTCCGACCTGATCCGCGAGGAGTTCGGATTCCGCTCCACATTTTTCGTGATGCTCGCGGCTCTCGCCGTGGACCTGTTCAATACGGTCGCCGAGTTTTCCGGCATCGCCGAAGGCGGCGAGGTGCTGCACGTCAGCCGGTACGTTTCCGTTCCGATCGCCGCGATCGTCGTGTGGCTGCTCGTGGTTTACGGCACGTATCGCATCGTGGAGAAAATCTTCCTGGTGGCCTGCGCGTTCTATCTGTCCTACGTTGTGTCGGCGTTTCTCGCCAAGCCGGACTGGCTCTACGCGGCGAAGCAGACCGTGCTTCCGTCCGTTCACATGAACTCGCCGTACCTGCTGATGCTGATCGGACTTGTGGGCACGACGATCGCGCCATGGCAGTTCTTCTATCTGCAAGCGGGGTTCGTCGAGAAGAGAGTGGCGGCTCGGCAGTACAAGCACGCGAGGCTCGACGTTCTGGTCGGCAGCATCTCCTGCATGGTGATCGTGTTCTTCATCATCGTGGCCTGCGCGTCCACTCTCAACGTGCACGGGCTCACGAGCATCTCGAGCGCCAAAGAGGCCGCGCTGGCTCTGGAGCCTCTTGCGGGAAAATGGGCCGGCGGGCTTTTTGCGTTCGGACTGCTGAACGCGTCGCTTTTCGCTGCGTCGATTCTGCCGCTTTCGACCGCGCACGTGATTTGCGAAGGGCTTGGGTTCGAGGCCGGGCTCGACCGAAAGTTCAAGGAAGCTCCCGCGTTCTATTCGCTCTATACGCTGCTCATCGTGGTCGGGGCCGGCATCGTCCTGGTTCCGAGAGCGCCGCTCTGGAAAATCCTTCTGTACTCGCAGGTGGGCAACGGCATCTGGCTCCCGGTGGTGCTGATTTTCATTCTGCTGCTGATCAATCGCCGCGACCTGATGGGCGACCACGTCAACTCGTGGGGCTTCAACCTGATCGCGTGGGGCTCGAGCATCATCATGATCATCCTGACGTTGATCCTGATGTACACGGCGCTGTTCCAGCCGTCGAGCGGGCTTTCTGGCTTCCTTATACACATCTTCCACCATCACTGATCTCTGGGCAGCAAGGCTTTTGCGTCGCGCTTGTTGGCGATTAGAAACGCGCGCCACCTCGTGTTTTCTGTGAGTTAGCCCGGTTTCTAATAAATGGAGCTGGCGATTAGAACTGGCGCAACTGGCGGCGCGCGCTCGTCGAATTGCGCCATCAGCCCCTCGAAAAGTGTGACACTTTGGATGTACCACTTTTGTTTGTTTTCTATGAGTTAGGACGAAAACTACTCGGCAGGGTGTGTCGAGTAAGATCGCGCGAAAGCGCGCTGAATTCCGGCAATGAGAAACGGGGAGACAGCGGGCCGGATTAGGTGCGCCGACGGGGCCAGACGGTGTAGGGGCGCCCGCCCCGTCTTCGCAACGGCCGTGTTGTAGAAGCTTAGCCACAGGGCACGGTAGCACGGAGCGGATCGCATGTCTGTCCGTAGAAATACGGAGGAAACCGTTAGGGCCACAGAGGCACGGAGACACGGAGAGAAAGAAAGTAAGAAGAAAGTAAGAAAGAGAGAAAGAAAGAGCAGGAGACGGAAAGACTAAACGTGAAAGCGTAAACCTAAACTAGAGGGCGCGAGACGCGGAGCATTTCGTTGCCGCCCTTCTGGAATTCGTAGGAGACGCGCCTTACCTCGCATTGGAAGCCTTCGGCTGACAACTCGTTCATCAAGGGCCGAACGTGGGGCGAGTGGGCTTCGCCGAAATTCGGGAGCAGGGGAAAGATGCGCGCCTCGCGCGCGACGCGACAGAGCTCGCGAACCGAATTCAGGTGGAATCGAAGGTCGAACAAGTGGGAATACGTGAAGAGAAAGTGCGAGCATAGCGCGAGATCGAATGCGCGATCGCGGAAGGGAAGCGCGGGCAACGCGCCGACGACGTAGCGTCCCTGAGCGAGGCCGGTGGGGAAGTCGTCGAGGAACTGCTTCATGGCGGCCATGCGGATTTTGCCAACGTGTTCGGGGGATTTCATTTCGGTCCAGATGAAAGTTTCGCGGCTCTCCTCGGCGCTTTTCAGGATCGCGGGATACGTCTCGTCGATTCTCCTGGAAATATCGGCGGCGGAGAATTCGTAGATCGGGTCGCAGGAAATGATCTTGTGGCCGAGCCGGTGCATTTCGGCGTTGACGCTGGCGGGACCGCCGGCGCAGTCGAGGATTCTCGATTCGAGGTCGGTTGTGGTGAGATCGAACATGCGGATGTATTCCGCAAGCGATCGTCCCCAAGGCAGGACCTTTTCGAGATTGGCGGGCACTCATTCTCCTTTGCGGACCTCGTATATAGTATCGCCCGGAGGGGCCACGGAGGCACAGAGGCACGGAGGGAAAAACAGCCTTCAGGAATCCCCGGGACTGGGCGTTCGGAGCGGACACGGCCGCAAAATGCGACGGGTTGCGCGGCATTCGGCCCTGTGCTACTTTCGGGCGCGGACGATCCTTGAGCGATTTCCAGTGAAAACCAGCGATTTGTTGAAGCCCGCCAGCCGCGAGGAAGCGCAGCTCCTCGAAAAACTCGATCTCGACCGGCTCCCCAAACACCTCGCCGTCATCATGGACGGCAACGGCCGGTGGGCCGAGAAGCGGCACCTGCCGCGCATCGCGGGGCATAGGGCCGGGGTGAAGGCCGCGAGGGAAGTGATCGAGACGTGCGCGCGGCTGCACCTGCGCTGCCTCACGCTCTACGCCTTTTCGCTTGAAAACTGGCGCCGGCCGCAGGCCGAGGTCGATTTCCTGATGCGCCTGTTGCGAGAATACCTGAAGCGCGAGCTGCCCACGATCCACAAGAACAACATCCGGCTGCTCGTGATCGGCCGGTCCGAGCAGCTTCCTGAGGGCGTGCGCAAGGACATCGACGAAGCCATGCGCCTCACCGCGCGCAATACGGGAATGAAGCTCGTGGTGGCGCTGAATTACGGCGGGCGCGCGGAGCTGGCCGACGCGTTCAACGCGTTGCTCGACCACGTCCGCGCGAACGGGCTTTCCGCGTTTCACGCGGACGAGCAGACGATCTCGGACCATCTCTACACCGCCGGGCTGCCCGACCCCGATCTGCTGATCCGCACGAGCGGCGAAATGCGCGTGAGCAATTTTCTGCTCTGGCAGATCGCCTACGCGGAAATTTACGTCACCGAAACGCTGTGGCCCGATTTTTCGCGCGCGCGGCTGCTCGAGGCGCTGGTCGATTACCAGAAGCGCGAACGGCGCTACGGCGGGCTTGGATCGGGCAACGGCAACCCGAAACGCTCCGGGCATTCGGTGCGAGGGTAGCGCCGGATGCTGGCCCGCATCCTGACCGCCGCCGTTCTGATTCCCGCCGTGATCGCACTGGTGTGGTGGGGACCGCTTGCGCTGCTCGCTGCGGCGGCAGCGGGCGTCGCGATCCTCGCGCTGATCGAGTTCTTCCGATTGGGGGAGCGCGTAGGCCTGCGCGCATTCGCGAAGTGGACGATCGCGTGCGCCGCCCTGCTTTTCTACGCGCAATATTCGACCGGGCTCATCGAAACGCACGCTCTGGCGGGAGGCGTTTCGATTGTCCGCGATGCGGCCGGGGGGACGCTTTCGGTGGAAGCGGTGCTTTTGATTTTCGTGTTCGGGGCGGCTGGAATCGGGCTCGCGACGCGACGGCCGCTGCACGACGTTTTACCAGCGATTGCGATCAGCTCGGCGGGGCTGCTGTTTGTGGCGCTGCCGTTCAGCTACCTGGTCCGCACCAGTGAAATCGAGCGATTCGGCCGCCAACTCGTGCTGCTGACGCTTGTGATGATGTGGGCCGGGGACACGTTCGCGTATTTTGCCGGGCGCTCGGTTGGACGCCTGCCGATGGCTCCCGCGCTGAGCCCCAAGAAAACGTGGGAGGGGGCGTTCGCGAATCTGGTGGGATCGGTGCTGGTCGCGATCCTGTTTGAGCACTGGATGCGCGTGGATCTTTTCACGTTGCTGGTGATCGCGGCCCTCGCGAATGTCGCGGGGCAGATGGGCGATCTGATCAAATCAGCCTACAAGCGGGGCGCGTCCGTGAAGGATTCGGGGACGCTGCTGCCCGGACACGGCGGAGTGCTCGACCGGATCGACAGCCTCATCCTGGCAAGCCCGGTGGTGTGGCTCGCCTGGGAGTGGTTCGCGTCGCGCTGACGCGAGGCGCGGTCAGCCGCTACTCGGAAGAACCGCCGGCGAACAGCCGCCCGATTGCGACCAGCACCACGGCGCCGACTGTGGCCGCCGCGAGGCTGCCCCAGAATCCCCAGGTTTCAATTCCCAGTCGCGTGAAGATCCAGCCGCCGATCACCGCACCGATCAAGCCCAGAACGATATTCGTGATGCAGCCGAACCCGCGGCCGCGAGTGAGTGTGCCGGCGATCCATCCGGCGAGAAGCCCGATGACGATCCAAGCGATGAAGCCCTGCGTATGCACACCAATGAAGATGCCGCCGGACGCGGCGAGGATTTCCGGATGACCCGTCATGGGGTGACGCCTCCGCGCTACGCTTTACAGAAAACGTAGCCGAGGCATTTATACACCAACTTGGCCGCCAGAAGGTCGGAAGCGTGGCCGCCCGGGTGGGGAAGCAGGCCGACAACGTCGAAGCCGACGATTTTCTTGTGGTCGGCGACGGCGCGCAGGAGTGACGTCACTTCGTGCCACGCGAGGCCGCCGGGTTCGGGAGTGCCCGTGGCGGGCATGATCGAAGGGTCGAAGCCGCCGAGGTCGATGGTGAGGTAAACGGTGGCGCCCAGGTCGTCGAGCACTTTGGCGATCCAGCTCTTGAGCGGGGTGCGCGCGATGTCCTTGGCCCAATAGATTTTCGTGCGCAATTGCGGCAGCGCGCGAGCCTCTTCGGCCGAAATCGAGCGGACGCCCACCTGCACGGCCGGGCACGTCTCGACCACGCGGCGCATCGTGCACGCGGGGCTCGCGGAATATCCCTGATACTCGTGGCGAAGCTCTGCGTGCGCTCCGATGTGCAGCACGTTGAGATTCTTGTACTTTTTCGCGATGGCGGAAACCAGCGGGGGCGTGAGAGCGTGCTCGCCTCCGAGCGCGACGGGAAACTTGTCGTCCTCGAGGAGGCCAACCTCCGCGGTGTAAAGCTCGGTGATGACTTCGCCGAGGCCGCCGTCCATCGTGTCGATGGGGGGCAGCGTGTGAATGCCGATTTCCTTGTACGGCTCGGTCTCGAGCTCTTCGTCGTAAAGCTCCATGCTGCGGCTCGCCATCAGGATCGCGGACGGGCCGTTGCGCGCGCCCGGCTGATGGGACGTGGTGCGCTCGAGCGGCACCGGAAAGATGACGGCGCGCGAGGTCTCGTACCGCGAATGCTCTTCCGGGATTCCGCCGAAGTTTTCGGGCGGCACGGGCGTGTATCGGCTCATCGTCGGCTCAAGCATCCTTAAGAAAGAAATTTGAACTATTCGATCGTAGTAAAACTACGTTACCTGCGGGCAGGGAGGATGGCAAAGAAAAAGGGGCGCGGCGCTTCGCATCCGGCACGTCCCGCATGCGGGCTGGATCACAAGAGTTGTGAGGGAAGGAGCTGAAACGGGAAGCGGGGTCAGTCGTCTTCGCCGAGCAGGATCGCGGCGGCGAGGACGGTGGTCCACAGGCCGCGCTTGTCTCCGACGGCCGACTGCGTGATGTTCATCGTGCGGACGATCTTGTTCGAGATGCGATAGACCTCTTTTTTTTCGTCCCAGGAAAGATCGGGATCGAATTCGACGTTTAGGGTGGTCGCGAGCATCTCCGCGGCGAGCTCTTCGGTGTATTCGCCCGCGATCTCCTCGCTTTCGCCGAAGGAGTGGTGCTCGGAAAGATATCCGTACATCGATTTGTCGGCTGGCAGCGCCAGGCCGACGCCGGCGGCGATCAGGCGGTGCGGCTCGCGCGTCTGATTTTCGCTGATAACGGTAAAGGCCACCTGGCCATTTTTCAAATGCTTGAGCCCTTCGCTGCGCGAGATGAGCTTGCAGTAGGGCGGGAAGATCGACGAGACCCGAACGATGTTGCAGGCGGCAATGCCGGCGTTGCGCAGGGCGAGCTCGAAGCTCGACAGGCGCTCGCGGTGCTTTCCGACTCCCTTGGTGAGGAAAATGTTCTTCGCGACGAACGCCATGTCTGGTGCCGGGTTGCGGTGCCTCCCGTTGTTTGAGTCGGAAAAATCTGCGCTCGAAAATTAACAAGCACGCGGAGTGATGTCAACTCATTTCACGGCTTTTGATGATTACAGTTGTGTGAAGTCCGCCGGCGCCGCGAACGGAGAGAGTCACTCCTTGTTGCAGAGCAGGATGCAGGGGGCCAGCGTATCGGAAATCATCTTGAGCTCGCGGAGCTGCGGGTGGGTGAAGTCCGGGCCGGCGTCGGCCTGGGCTTTGCCCTTGCGGGAGACTTGCAAGACGCCGATCACGCGGTTGGCCGACATGATGGGCGAGCTCATGATCTTCTGGATCGGGTCGCCGCGCAATTCCTCGGTGATCGGCACGGCTTCGAAGACCGACGCATGCGGCACGACGCTGAAATGGTTGATGAGCTCCGGACGTTTCTCACGGACGGTGCGCGCCGCGAGGGCGTTCCCGCTCGAAAGTGGAATCTGCCCGACGGCTCGCAGGCTGCCGGGCGTCAGGAATCGCAACGATCTCTCGTCGGAAGTGAGCCCGAGGATGGCGACTTCGTGTATCTGGACGGCGAAATTCTTGCTGATCAATTCGATGGCGCGGTCGAGATGAATGGGCTCGCCGTTGCCGCCTGTGCGGACAATTTCGGTCGCCCATTTCTTAAGTTCGCTTAGATGTTCGCTGGCCATCGTCGTCGCGCGGCTTACGGAAGCCACTAACTAACACAGGATACTACTCTTGGAGAGCCTGCTCGAAGGCCAGTTGCGGGATATGTTCGCGTATTGCAATGCCCGGGCACATCCGCCGAGGCCGGTTCTGATAGACTTTTGCGGGCCGATCCGCACGCGGATGCCGGCTCGGAGGGATCTTGGCGCTGCCGGCGGCTCAATCGCAAACAGACATATCTCCCAGGGCCCGCGAGCTGCATTTCCGCTCGATCGTCATCGACACGCACGTCGATACGACGCAGCGCCTCATCTTCGATAATTTCGATCTGGGCGCGCGCCACGGGGACGGCTCGGTCGATATCCCCCGGCTACGCGAGGGCGGCGTGGGCGCCATCTTCTTCGCGATATGGGTGCCGGGAACCGTGACGGGGCGCGACGCGATCCAGAGCGCGATGCGCCAGATTGCGGCGGTCCGCCGGCAGGCCGACCTGCATCCGGGTGACATGGCCCTTGCGAAATCGGCGGAGGAGATTTTTCAGGCGATTGCCGCCGGACGGATCGCTCTCCTGATGGGGATCGAGGGCGGGCACATGATCGGCCGCGACCTAGGGGTGCTTCGCGAATACGCCTCTCGCGGCGCGAGCTACATGACGCTCACGCACACGCGCAGCACGGATTGGGCGGACGCGTCCACGGACAAGCCGGTCCACAACGGGCTGAGCGATTTCGGGAAGGATGTGATCCGGGAGATGAACCGGCTCGGGATGATGGTGGACGTGTCGCACGTCTCGGACAAGACGCTGGAGGATGTGCTCGCCGTCAGCGAGGCGCCGGTATTCGCGTCGCATTCCTCGTGCCGCGCGATCTGCGGCGCGGCACGGAATCTTTCCGACGAGGCGATCGAGGCGCTTGCTGCAAAGAACGGATTGGTGCAGATCAATTTTCACGTGGGATTCCTGAGCCAGGAATTCCGCGACGCGGAAAAGGCGCAGCCCGAGCTCGAGAAGCAGGCGGACGAAGAGGCGGACCGGCTCTGCGGCGAAAACGTGGCTTGCAAACTGCTCGAATCGGATAGAATCATCCGCGCGTGGGTGGCGGAGGGGAAGCTGCCCCGCGTCGGCTGGCCGAAGATTATCGAGCACATCGATCACGCCGTCAGCGTCGCCGGGATCGACCACGTCGGATTGGGCTCCGATTTCGACGGCGCCGTGATGCCCTACGGCATGGAAGACGCCTCGCGCCTGCCCCGGATCACCGAGGCGCTGCTTCAGCGCGGCTACGCCGACGAGGAGATTCAGAAGATTCTGGGTGGAAACATGCTCCGCCTCATGCAAAATGTGGCGGCTGCCGCCAAGTGAAGGAGAGGACTCATCGCATGAAACGATTCGCCGCAGCATTCCTGCCGTGCGTCATGGCCGTGCTCGCGACGGCCGCCATCGCCGGGCAAGCGCCGTCCGCGGCGCCGCCCGCAGCACCAAAGACTCAGACTCCCACACATCCGAGGACGACACATATGACGACCGATCCCGCACTGCTGAAGCCGGCCACACTGACTGCCAAGGCTCCGGACGTTTTCACCGTCCAATTCACGACGACGAAGGGCGATTTCGTGGTGGAGGTGACGCGCGCGTGGGCTCCGCTCGGCGCCGACCGCTTCTACAATCTCGTGAAGCACGGTTTCTTCACGGACGCGGCATTCTTTCGCGTCGTGCCCGGGTTCATCGTGCAGTTCGGGCTGAGCGCGGACCCGGCGGTCAACAGGGTCTGGCACTCCGCCAACATCAAGGACGATCCCGTGACGCAGAGCAATCGTCCCGGGACGATCACCTTCGCGACCGCCGGACCGAACACGCGGACGACGCAGCTGTTCATCAATTTCGGGAATAACGGGCCGCTGGACCGGCAAGGATTCTCTCCTTTCGGGCGCGTCACCTCGGGGATGGACGTTGTCCAAGGCCTCTACTCCGGATACGGTGAGCAGCCTGATCAGGGCTCGATTACCGCGTTGGGCAAAGCGTATCTCGACAAGAATTTTCCGAAGATCGACAGCATCAAGAGCGCGACGATCATTTCGCCGGCACCCACAAAGTAGCGGCGCGGTGCGGCACCGGGGACAATGAGCGAGCCTCGAGTCGCAACATTCGAAGAGCGCCCGGTGGATCGCGCTCGCGGGCGCGAAGTGGCGATCAACGCTACCGCCATGCTCGCGTGCGTGGCCGCCGCGAAGTTGCTCCTGCAATTCGCGGGCATCCGCCACTACGGCATATTCCGGGACGAGCTCTACTACCTGGCGTGCGGTGAGCATCTTGCCTGGGGATACGTGGACCAGCCGCCGCTGATCGCGGGCGCGGCGTGGTTTGCGCGGCATGCGCTGGGCGGCTCGCTGGTCGCGATCCGGATTCTGCCTGCGCTCGCGGGGGCGTTGGTCGTCCTGCTGACGGGAGTGCTGGCGCGCGAACTCGGCGGCGGGCGATTCGCCCAGTTTCTCGCTTCCATCGCGATTCTGTTCGCTCCCGCCTATCTCGCCTTCGACAGCTTCCTCTCCATGAATGCGTTCGAGCCGCTTTTGTGGCTGCTCTGCGCGTGGATCGTGGTTCGCATCGCCAAGGGAGGGTCCGCGAAATGGTGGCTCGCGTTCGGCGCGGTCGCCGGGGTGGGCCTTGAAAACAAGCACACGATGCTGGTGTTCGGACTGGCGATTGTGGGCGGATTGATTCTGTCGGGGGAGTGGGGAGTGTTCCGGTCGAAGTGGATCTGGATCGGCGGCTTGATCGCTCTCGCACTGTTTCTGCCAAATCTCGTGTGGGAAGCGCGGCACGGATGGCCGCAAGTCGAAGTGGTCCGCAACGCGCAGCTTCTCAAGAATATTCCGATTTCTCCGCTGCGATTTATCGGCGACCAGATCGCGTTCCTTGAGCCGCTGTCGTTCCCGCTCTGGCTGGCGGGTCTGGCGTGGCTGCTGTCGGCGCGGGAAGCGAAGCAATTCCGCTTTCTGGGCTGGGCGTATCTGATCGTGATGGCGATCTTCATCTGCTCGCATGGGAAATCGTACTACGCGCTGCCGGCGTACACGTGGCTGATGGCCGCGGGCGGCGTGGCGATCGAGCGATTCTCGGAGACTCGCGCGCGCCTGTGGCTGCGAGTCGCGTTTCCGGTCGTCCTGATTCTCGTAGGCCTGGTCGCGGCTCCGTTTGGCGTTCCCGTGCTGCCGGTGGACGCGTTCCTGCGCTACGCGCGCGCCTTGCCGTACTCGCAAATGGCGAAGACGGAAAAGGACGCGTTGCAGTCCGAGCTGCCGCAGCTCTACGCGGACATGTTCGGGTGGGACAACATGGCTTCCACGGTCGCGGGCGTCTATCACTCCCTGCCTGCGGCGGAGCAAGCGGGCTGCGCCATTCTGGCGGGGAACTACGGTGAAGCGGGCGCGATCGACTACTATGGGCGGGCGCTTGGCCTGCCCAAGGCGATCGGCGGGCACAACAGCTATTACTACTGGGGTCCGCGGAACTACTCGGGCGCGTGCGTGATCGTGTTCGGCGAGCGGTCCGAGGATTTCATCAAGCTCTTCGGCGATGTGCAGCTGGCCGCCACGATCGCGAGCCCGCACGCCATGCCCAACGAGCAGTCCGTGCCCGTGTACGTCTGCCGGAAGCCGCGCGCTCCGCTCTCCGTCCTCTGGCCGAACTTCAAGATGATCATCTGATGATCCCGCGGGTACCCGTTCCGGCGGGGGACGTCGCTACGAGGCTTCAGGGGTTAAAACCCCCGAAGAAATCGAGCCGCTTACGGCGGGGTTGAAACCCCGCCCTTCCATTCTTCAGCAAGTTCCTAGGTGAGCGGGCCGCGGCGCGGGGAAAGTGCGTCCTGTTCGAGCTTCGCCATGTCGAGCCCCAACTGCGCAAGCCTCTGGCTGACTTCCGATCCGTAGCTCCTCGCGATGCAGAGCAGGACGCATTCGCTGGTCAGGATGGGTATCGCGCGGTCTTCCATGCGGTCGCGAAAGGGCGCGAGGTTTTCGGCGCGCTTGATCACGGCCGCTAGCGCGGCGGACAACTGGAGAGGCGATTCGACCGGAGAGGCTTTCTTGCGCTTGGGCAGCAGGCGCAGGAACCGCGACGGCTTCGCTTCGTCGCGCTCGCGGTCGTAGGATTCGATCCAGGAATGCCATCGCTGCGGGCTGATCCGGCAGACTCCCCGCAGCCAGCTCTCGACGTCCTCCCGATACTCTTCAGCCCAATAGCGGGACAGACGATCCCAGTTGCAGATGTACATTCCCGCGAGAAGGTCGGTGATTTCGATGGTCCGGGACGCGCGGCTGTGCGCGAGCATCGCCGCAAACGTCTCGGCGCGCGCGAGTTCAAGCGTGAGCCGGTGGGACACGGATTCCGTGTCGCCGTGCGCGCCCGCGATGTCGCTGCGGAAACGAATCTCCGCGTCGTCTTTCCTGCCGAATAGGCTCATTGCCGGTGGATGACTCTCTGATATCAGCTTAGCAGATTGCGCGGCGGATCAGACGCACGGTGCCCTAAGCGTTGGCCGTTCGCCTGTAAGCGTGCAGCACAAAGAAAAAGGGCGTCCCGGCTTTCGCCGGAACGCCCTCAGAACGTTGCCGCTCTTCCGCGATGCTTTCGCTCGCGCGCGGTCTATATGTCGTAATAGAGGTGAAACTCGTACGGATGCGGCCGCATGCTCATGGGCGTGACTTCCTTCGACATCTTGTAATCGATCCAGAGGTCGATAAAGTCCTTGGCGAAGACGCCTCCCTTCGTGAGGAAAGCGTTGTCCTTCTCCAGCGCCTTGAGCGATCCATCGAGCGAGCCGGGAACCGACGGCACCTTGGACAGTTCTTCCTTCGAGAGATCGAAGATGTCCTTGTCGAGCGGGCCTCCCGGATCGATCTTGTTCTCGATGCCATCGAGCCCCGCCATGAGCATCGCGGAGTAGGCGAGATACGGGTTGCACGAAGGATCGGGCGGGCGGAATTCCAGCCGCTTCGCCTTCGGGCTTGCGGAGTACATCGGAATGCGCACGGCCGCCGAACGATTCCGGCGCGAGTATGCCAGGTTCACCGGCGCTTCGAATCCCGGCACGAGCCGCTTGTAGGAATTGGTCGAGGGCGCGGCAAACGCAAGAATCGCCGGGGCATGCTTGAGCAGACCACCGATGTACCACATAGCGATTTGGCTCAACCCCGCATAGCCGTCGCCGGCGAAGAGCGGTTTGCCCTTGTTCCAGAGCGATTGGTGCGTGTGCATGCCCGAGCCGTTGTCGGAATAGAGCGGTTTGGGCATGAACGTGACCGTCTTGCCGTACTGATACGCCGTGTTGCGGACGACGTATTTGTACTTGCACATGTTGTCCGCGGCCTTGATCAGCGTCTCGAATTTGAAGTCGATCTCGGACTGGCCGGCCGTTGCGACTTCGTGGTGATGGCATTCCACCTCGATGCCCACTTCCTGAAGCTTCAGCACCATGTCGGTGCGCAGGTCCTGGTAGTGGTCGGTGGGAGGAACGGGGAAGTAGCCTTCCTTGTAGCGCGGCCGGAAGCCGAGGTTGTGCTCTGCGCGGCCCGAATTCCAGCGGCCTTCATCCGAGTCGATGTAGTAATACGCCTGATTCTCGCGCGAGTCGAAGCGCACGCTATCAAAGATAAAGAACTCCGCCTCTGCGCCGAAGAACGCCTGGTCGGCCACGCCGCTCTTTTGCAGATACTCTTCGGCGCGGTGAGCGAGGTTGCGGGCGTCGCGGTCGTATGGCTTGCGGGACATGGGATCTTGTGCGTCGCAGATCATCACCAGCGTCGGCGTGTCGCGGAAGGGATCCATGAAGGCCGTGTTCGGGTCGGGGATCAGGAGCATGTCGGACTCGTGAATCTGCGCCCATCCGCGAATCGAGCTGGCGTCCATTCCGAAGCCGTCCTGGAACGATTCGGCGGTGAGTTCCTTGATCGGGTAGCTGACGTGCTGCCACACTCCGGGCACGTCGATGAAACGCAAGTCGAGGATCTTCGCACTATGTTTTGCGGCGTACTCAAGAACGCTTTTCGGGTCCATCCGTCCTCCAGCGCGGGCGAATTCTGCCAGCGAATTTAAAGGGCAGAAGGTACCTCAGCGGTTCGCTCCCCGTCAAGCACACTATCGCTTCCAGTCCAATGCATTTTTTTCATCGCTTCGATAGTTTTTACAAATGGGCCGAGCCAAGAGTTTTTGGGTGTCCTTATGTTTCCCTTATGCCATCGGAAACTCGCTTGCCATACGCCGGATCGCGGGGGTCCTCGACTCCGAATCCGGCTTATTCGTTATTTCGATTGGACGATGCGCGGGGCGTTGCGTAATCTATTTTTCGGATTCCGGGCCCGCCTGCCGGCCGAGATAGAGTCCGCATTATTTCCAGAAGTCTACATCAGACAGAAGGAGATTCATGTCCAACGAACTGCGTAATTTTCTAGAGATTCCCTATGCCGAGCTGGAAGAAATGAATTTGAAGGCCAAGGAGCAGCGGCAGAGCCGCGTTTCGATCGAAAAGATACAAGAGGAGCGCCTCAAGTACCTGACGGACGAAAAACGCATCAAGGCCGTCACGCTGCTTTTCAGCGACCTGGAAGGCCGCCTGCACATGCTCGACTACGACAAGAAGTTCTTCGTCAAGAGCTGGGACAACATGACCTTCGACGGCTCCTCGATTCGCGGCTTCACGGCGCAGCGCGAGAGCGACCTGCGCCTGGGCATCGATTGGAGCGCCTTCTACTGGGCTCCCTCGGACTTTTTCGGAGCCGGAAAGGTGATGGTGTTCGGCGAGGTGATCGACAAGCAGGGCGGCCCGTACGCGGGCGACATGCGCGCCATGCTGAAGAGTTTTTCGGACGGGATGCACAAGTCGGACGGGTACACGCTCAACGCCGCGAACGAAATCGAAGGCTTCCTTTTCGCCGGCGTCGACGCGGAAAAGCATTATCCCGAGAAGGGCAAGTTCGAATACGTGAATACCGGCGGCTACTACCACTCCCTGCCGGGCGACCCGCTGCGGATGTTCATCGACACGGTGGCGGAAGTGCAGCGCGCCATGGGTTTCCAGAACGAGAAGGACCACCCCGAAGTCGCGCCGTCGCAATTTGAAATCAACTACGGCTACGGCGAGGTCGTGGCCGCGGCCGACCAGATCCAGCTCTACAAGCTGATCTGCCGGCAGGTGGCGACGAAATCGGGCATGACGGCGTGCTTCCTTCCGAAGCCGGTGGTCGGCGTCAACGGCAGCGGCATGCACACCAACGTGTCCATTATGAAGGACGGCAAGAATCTTTTCTGGGACCCGAACGGCAAGGAAAAGTTGTCCGCATGCGGATGGGAGTTCATCGATCGGATTCTTACGCACGGCAACGACATTTGCCTGGCGCTGAACCCCAGCGTGAACGCGTATCGCCGGCTTGATCCGCACTTCGAGGCGCCGAACCAGATCAAGGCGTCAGCCGTCGATCGCGGCTCCATGATCCGCGTCCCGATCGGCAACTCGAAGAGCATGCGCGTCGAGGTGCGGTCGGTTGCGCCGGATGCCAACCCGTACCTGGTCCTTCTGAGCGTCTTCAAGACCGGTATCAAGGGGGACGTCGCGAAAATCGACAACCTGCGACAGGCGGAGCGCTACCTGCCGGACAACATCTACACGGCGATCGAGGATTTCGAGAAGGCGGAGTGGAACACCAAGCTTCTCGGGGACGACGTGAAGGGCCGCTACGTGGACCTCAAGAGGGGTTCCGCC
>Ga0335077_10000745_pt1 | contig 37080 bp, 35 predicted proteins | sample Lox_Sample_31_FD_207151 | JGI IMG/M metagenome (GOLD analysis project Ga0335077, IMG submission 207151) | Soil microbial communities from Loxahatchee National Wildlife Refuge, Florida, United States - Lox_Sample_3.1 | ecosystem: Environmental > Terrestrial > Soil > Wetlands | place: USA... | reverse complement strand
AAACGCCGCAATATAAGCGGAATCGCGACGCCGCTCAAGGCCGCGGCGAATAATTCGATTATCATCGCGGCGCCGAACACCAGGCTGAGCTTCAGGTCGCGATACCACAACGCCGCCAGCACACCCACCACCATGGCCCAAATCAATCCTTGAATATAGGCAACCGCAACTTCCTTGTTGAACAAATGCGGGATATTTTCCCGGCTGACCTGATCCAGCGCCAAGCCGCGGGTAACCAACGCCATGGTTTGGGTTCCGGCGTTGCCTCCCATGCTTGGAATCACGGTCATCAATACCGCCAGGGCCACGATCTTTTCAATCGACGCTTCAAACAAATGAGTTACCCAGGAGGCGGCGAAGGCGGTAATAAGATTGATCCCCAGCCACAAGGTGCGGTTCTTGGTACTTTCGCGCACCGGCGCGAACAGGTCTTCTTCCTCGCGCAAACCTGCATTGCTAAGTATCTGCGTATCCGCTTTCTCGCGGATGTATTCCACGACTGACTCGACGGTTAGACGTCCAACCAGCTTATTTTGGTCGTTGACCACCGGGGCGGAAACCAGCCCGTAGCGCTCAAACGCCAGCGCGGCTTCGTTGGCGGCATCCTGCGGATTGAAACTCACGAATTCCTTCAGCATCAGCCCTGCGACGTTAATGTCCGGGTCGCTCACCAGCAGACGCTTCAGCGGCAATACGCCTTTGAGGGTATCGTCCGGGTCCACCACGAAGAGCGCATCCATATGCCCGGGCAGCTCATCAAAACGGCGCAAATAACGCAGCACCACTTCAAGCTTGATATCGTCGCGAATGGTTACCACTTCAAACTCCATGAGTGCACCCACGGTATTTTCCGGGTAGGCCATCGCCGTCTGCAGGCGCGCGCGATTCTGCACATCCATGGAATCCAAGATATCTTGCACCACGTCGCGCGGTAAATCGGGAGCGAGATCGGCAATTTCGTCGGTGTCCAGGGTCTCGGCGGCGGCAACCAGCTCCTCGGCCTCCATGTTCGCGATCAGTGTTTCGCGGACCGCATCGGAAACCTCCAGCAGGATCTCCCCGTCCCGCTCAGCTTTCACCAGGTTCCAAACGATCATCCGCTGTTTGAGTGGCAGTGCTTCGAGAACGTAAGCGACGTCGGCCGGGTGCAGCGCGTCCAGGCTTTTTTGCAATTGAGCTAGATTCTGCTCATTGGGACGCGCTTCTTGTTTGCGCAGCAGGCGGATTATATTTTGCAGAGTTTCCGGCGCTCTCTCTTGCTGGGTTTCTTCCATTTCCGCCATGGTCAGTTTCCATTACCGGCGCAATCCGCGCCGAATTTAGACATCGCGCATCCATTGCGAACCGGGATTTTGAACGCGCCGTTGGTCGGATTATAGGGTATTTGCCGGCCGATCCTAACCGTGCCGGTAAATTTCTTTATGAAGATCTAGAATTCAGGGCGCTTCGACCGCATTCATTCTGTCAAGGATGATTTCGGTCTTACGGTTTAGCCAATGGGTATTGCGGTTGCGGTCGTAAAAACGGGGGTTGGGCACCATCGCGGCAAGCCGCGCCGCCTGTTCCCTTGAAAGCGCAGAAGCGGAAACACCGTAATAGTGCCGGGCGGCGGCTTCAGCGCCGAAGACGCCGTTTCCCCACTCGATGGTATTGAGATAAATCTCCAAAATGCGCCGCTTGTCCATCACGGATTCAAGCATCAAGGTGATCAGCGCTTCCTCAACCTTCCGCCACGGCGTGCGGCTACTGGACAAAAACAAATTTTTAGCCAGCTGCTGGCTGATGGTTGAACCGCCGGCGACAATTTTTCCTCTTCGAAGATTTTTTTCGTAAGCTTGTTCTATTCCTTCCCAGTCGAATCCCTCGTGCTCCAGGAACCTCGCGTCTTCGGCAGCGATCAGTGCGCGCTTCAGGTACACCGAAATTTTATTGTACGGCACCCATTCGTGCTTCAATGCAGCGCGTGGATTCTTCGATTGAAGCACTTCCAGCCGTGTTTCCATGAATGCGGTGTCATCGGGGTTATGGTGCACCCAGTAACAGATATGCAAGAAAAACCACAATTGATAGACGAATACCGCTGCGACCAGAAAGGCGGCGGCACGCCACAGCCAGCGCCACAATATCTTCAACGTCGCAAGATGCGCCCGGTAAAATGTAAAGGGTAAAACAAACTGGAGCGCGACGGCGGCGTTAAACCTGTAACTTCCTCACACCTCAATCTTTACTCCTCACCTTTAAGCATGGCGATGACTGGATGGGTATCGGGACGCACACCGCGCCAAATTAAAAACGATTCGGCGGCCTGCTCAACCAGCATTCCCAGGCCGTCAGCCAGTTTAACGGCGCCCTGCGTCTGGCCAAACCGCAAAAATGGCGTGAGTCCCTTGCCGTACATGAGGTCGTAGGCCAGCGCCCCGGCGGCGAATATCCCTTTTGGCAAGGGCGGTAACTCATCGTTCAGGCTGCTCGAGGTTGCGTTGATTATTAATTCGAACTGAACGCCGCTTAAGTCCGGGTACTCGGCTACTTCCAGATTTTCCGACGCATGAAACCCGTCTTTCAAGTCGCGCGCCCTGTTGATATCGCGATTAGCAATATGGAGTGATGCCGGACGCCTGCGAAGCAGTTCCGGCAGAATACCGCGGGCTGCGCCGCCTGCACCCATCAATAGCACCCGCCTCCCGGCTACAGGAAATTTGAGATTGATCTCGATGTCGCGCAACAGGCCCGCACCGTCTGTGTTATCGCCGATGATTTTGCCGTTTTCGAACGTCAGCGTGTTCACTGCCCTCGCCGCCGCCGCGCGCGGACGAAGATCGGTCGTCAAGGACTTCCATGCCTGCTCCTTGAACGGCACGGTGACATTCATTCCTTTGCCGCCCTGCGTGATGAAATCCGATACCGCAACGGCAAAGCTTTGGCGAGTGGCAAGGATGGCGGTATACGAAACATCCTCGCCGGTTTGTTGCGCGAATTTGGTGTGAATCAGCGGAGACTTGCTGTGCGCTACTGGATTACCGATCACTGCGTAGCGGTCAGTCATGTACGTCGCTGATTAGGACTTCGCGGTGCGCAGGTTTGGACACCGTGTTTACTCCTCGCCGCTGAGCTGGTCGCTGCGCGTGAAAGTCCAGGTTCGAGTAATACTCAGGATATCGACCTTCTTGCGCATTTCCTCGGAAAACGGCGCAAACGGGCTGGACAATTGCACGATGCGGATCGCCGCAGCGTCCAGGATTTTTTCCCCTGATGAGCGGTTGATTTCCACGTATTCCACAGAGCCGTCAGCTCTGATTGACACGGTAAGCACGAGGCTGCCATAGATCTTCTGGCGCCGCGCCGCGTCCGGGTAATTCAGGTTGCCAATGCGTTCTACTTTGATCCGCCAGTCATCCACATAGCGGGTAAATGCATATTCCTTGGCGCGCGCGCCGATAAACATGCGCCGCGGCCGGTGCTGGTATTCTTCTTGCTCCCTGGCGATTTGTGCTTCGAGCCGCGCCTCTTCCAATCCGCTTTGCACCAGGTCCATGGCGTCAGGTGTTTTGACTTTTGGTTTTTCGGTTTGCGGCGGGCTTTCCTGTTGCTCGATTTTTTTCTCCGACACCTGAGCGGCCAGTTTGCGCGCCTTTTCTTCCAGCTTCGCCACCCGGCGTTGCGCGCGTACCAGCTGATCTGACGGATGCTCATTTTTCTTGCGCACCGGCAACGGACTCTTGGCGCGGCGTTCAGATTCGGTATTGCCACCGCCATCTAAATTGTATTGCGCCAACACGTCAGGATGCAGCGGCTTGGAAACGGTCCTGCTGTTGACCAGTACAACTTCCAAGGGCAATCCATCACGAACGCGCTTGGTCGAGTCGGGAAATTTGAAGTTGACGCCTAGCAGAAATATCGAATGCAAGGTGAAAGAAACGAGCAGAGCCAGTTGCAAGCGCGTGGATACATCCATCATCGCGATCTTTTGCCCCAGCGACACGGATGCGCGTTTTAGCGCTGTCATCTCGAACTGCACCTAGCGAACCTCTGACTGATTCCTGCGCAGGCGTGGCAGCCCGGTCGAGGGCGGCGCACGCCAAACAAGCCGCGCAGTTTGTTCAATGCCAAGCCGATGTCCAGCGACGAAATACGACGCCCGCAAAGCGTCTTCCATCCGGACTGCGCAAAAGCGCGGCGCTACGTTTTTCGCTGCCATAGCTCGAACCATAAGCATCGCGCGAACTGCGTTCACCGGCCTGTTGCTGGAAACACACCTCATTTTTTATTGTATGGGACAATGCGTAACCTTGCTAAAAGCAAATGTGGCATTTTAATCAACAAAATGCGTGCTGTCACTGCGTATCCAGACTGCGTTTATGGCGGCATGCAAAGCTGAGTTCAAGAAAATCCAGTTGCGAGATCTCGACCTCTACTCGGCTGGCGGCGGGCAGTTCAGGCATAGAAGTGATGCGGGCGTACAGCGGCAATTTTTCTATTTTCACCAGATTATCCCTAACCACTGTGGCTGGCAGGAGGCTCGCTGACTCTTGTTGCAGCCAGCGCAGGCACCAGTAACGCTCCATGGTGCGCTGAAACAGGGCGTAAGCTTCGTATGCCAACTCAAAATCGCGCATCGCAATAAGCAGCCGCCCGCTGTTTCTTGCATAGGGAGGAATATCGCCATTAATCCATGCGAGCAGTTGGCGTTGATTGACGAGGTCCACATAGCGTCGCAGGGGCGAGCTCGCCCAAATGTATTGGCCGACACCCAGTCCTTGATGCTCCCCGGGAGCCGTGCTCATTTTCACTTTGCCATTTCCCTGGGCGCGGAAAATAGCCGCAATTTGATTGTCCGCGAGCAGCTTTCCCCAGGCGGTGTTCACATAAATCATCAGCTCCGAAACTATTTTATCTACCGGCGTGCCGCGTCGTCGTTCAGTAATGGTGACGTGTCCGTTCTCAATATAAAAATTGTAGTCAAGCTGAGGCATGCCTACGGCCTCAGCCCTCGCCCGCGACTTTTCCAGAGTTTCCGCAAATTGCCACAGCAGTTTCAGCTCGCTGCCCAAAGGAAAATCCAGCTTACCCGTTGACAGCGTGCTTTCGTTGAAAATCTTCTCCAGCGCGCCGCGTTGCAGATTCGCGCCAATGGGCACTCGCTCAATCCTGGTTGACGAGGCGACGATTGTCAGGTCGCTGCCACAAACCTCCAAATACATTGATACCGCTGGACGATTGGTACGTTCGGTCAGCGTGAATTTTCCTATCACCGATTCCGGCAGCATAGTAATTTTGCGGCCCGGCATATACACGGTCGACAGGCGCCGCGCAGCGATCGAATCGAGTCTTGAGTCAGTTGCGAAGCCCAATGCGGGCGCCGCGATATGTACACCTATTCGCCAATGCTTATCGGCAACTTGCGAAACCGAAAATGCGTCATCAATCTCGGACGTGGTTACATCGTCAATGCTGAACGCCTCGGCTTCGGCTAGTGGCAGTCCCTGTGGCTCGGTCATTTCACCGAAATCGCCAAACTCAATACCTTCGGGGAAGTGCTCAAACAAAAAACGCTCCACATGGTAATCATGCGTTGATGGGATCGCGCCGCATTTCTCCAGAAGGTGGGCAACCGTCAAATGGGTCGCCGCCGCCGCGACTTCGAGCGCTTTGAATTCAATTCCGGAACGATCAGGTTTGTAAAGCAGCCTCGTAAGCTGCGCAGCAAATTCGCGGGGCAAATTGAACTGGATCAACTGTTCGACGTAATTCGCCTGCTGTGCTGCCTGAACACGTTTTTTTTCAATGCTTGCCAACGCCGCCTTGAGGGCTTCGGGGGGCGCTGCCTTATAGCGGCCCCGGCCTTTCTTATAAAAATACATTGGTGAACCATGGAGTCGGATGAGCAGGCCCGCGGCTTCGACCGGACTTGGCTGGTGTCCGAAATATTCGCGCGCCAACGCCTCGTAGCAAAATTCGCCTTCGCCACAGCAAGACCACAGGAAATCCGGGTCAATACTTGTCGCCACTTGCTGTGCCCGTTCCATGAACTGTATCTTTTCAGGATCTTCAAATCTGAACAATAACCAACTGGACTTGATTTTGCCCCGCTTGCCGAATGCGGCTTCAACCTGCAGGGTGTTGTCGTTGTCGGCAAGGATGGTTCCGACCTTGAACGTGCCGTCTTCTTCGTAAAAAACGTTCATGGGATCACGCGGGCCGGCGCTGTGAACGGCAATTTAGGGTTTCAGGAATTATACTCTAGGACTTGCGGTTGCCGGCTGAACTAATTTGCCTGCGGCAAAGCCCAGAATCAACGGAACGTAATCAAAAAAATTCCGGAAGCCGTGCTCCCCGCCTTCGATCACAACCTGCTGCGCACCGCGGTACTTTTCGAGTGCATGGCGGTAATCCAGTACTTTGTCCCCGGTCTGCACCAATAGCAGGTAGCGTTCGGGATGAGAAATCGCGGTCACGTTATATTGCTCGAGCTCGCTGAGGTGTCGCAGCGTAAACCGGTACCGTTCACCAGTATAAATATTCGTCTGCCTGCCCAGGCACGGCGTGAGCGCAACATGCGGGTTTACCGCAGGATTTACCAGTACCGCGACAAGATCATATTTCTCTGCCAACCAAGTCGCATAATGACCACCGAGCGAGCTGCCGACTAAGGCAATATTTCGGGTGCGTTGCCTCGTGATTTCCTGCTCCAGTGTTTGCATTGCGCGGCTCGGCAGGTGGGGCAGGTCCGGTGCACGAAATTCATGCCCACGGTCCAAGCGCAGCAATTCCTCCCGAATCAAGCGCGCCTTGATTGACGCCGATGAGCTGTTAAACCCGTGGACGTACAGGAACTTCACGCAACCGACTCAGCGCCTCGAGCAATTTGCTATGGATATTCCCAAAATCCCCGTTGCTCATGATCAGCACATGATCCCCCGGAATCGTGCTGCTGACGACGACACGAAGCAGCTGCTCCAGGTCGCTATAGGTATGCGCGCGGCCGCCCAGGGGTTGCAACGCGGCTTTTGCATCCCAACTGAGATTTGCCGTGTAACAAAATACTTGGTCGGCGAGCGCGAGGCTTTCCGCGAGGACGTCTTTCATCACGCCCATTTTCATAGTGTTGGATCGCGGCTCGAGCACCGCGATTATTCGGGCCCCGTCTACTTTGTCGCGCAGCCCCTCCAGCGTGGTGCGGATCGCAGTCGGATGATGGGCAAAATCATCGTACACCGTGATGCCGTTTATTACACCTTTGACTTCCATGCGCCGCTTGACGCTTAGAAATTTTTGCAGCGCCGCAATTCCTTCATTAACGTGCACACCGGCATGCCGCGCGGCAAGCAGCGCGGCGAGCGCATTCAACCGGTTGTGTTCGCCGAGCAGGCTCCATTTCAGCGCGCCTATTGTCTTGCCTTTGTCGGTGATAACAACGCTTGAGCCGACGCTCTCTGCCTGCCATTGCTGGTCAGTGCCGAAAAATTCCACCGGCGTCCAACAGCCGCGTTGCAGTACGCGCCGGATGTTTGCGTCGCGGCCATTGGCGATGATCTGCCCGTTAGATGGCAGCGTGCGGACCAAGTGGTGAAACTGGGTTTCTATTGCAGCGAGGTCCGGAAAAATGTCCGCATGATCAAATTCCAGGTTGTTGAGAACGGTGGTGCGCGAACGGTAGTGAACAAATTTGGAGCGTTTGTCAAAAAATGCCGTATCGTACTCGTCCGCTTCGATGACGAAGAATTTTGTCTCGGACAATCGCGCAGAAATTCCAAAGTTTTCAGGCACGCCGCCGATGAGAAAACCCGGAGTAAAGCCTGCTTGCTCCAGAATCCATGCAAGCATTGAAGCGGTTGTGGTCTTGCCGTGCGTCCCGGCGACTGCCATAACCCATTTGTCTCTGAGGATATTCTCGGCCAGCCATTGCGGCCCGGAAACATAAGGCAGCCCGCGGTTGAGGATTTCCTCCATCAGCGGATTGCCGCGGGTTATTACGTTTCCGATAACGAAGACGTCTGGATTGAGCTTCACTTGATCAGCGGAGAAAGCGTTAGTGATGGCGATGTCTTGCTTTTCCAGCTGGTTGCTCATCGGTGGGTAGACGTTGGCATCGCAGCCCGTGACTTTATACCCCGACTGCTTGGCGAGCAATGCGATTCCGCCCATGAAACTGCCGCAGACGCCGAGGATATGGATATGCATTATTAAAACAAGAGACGTGCGGGGTCAAAAAGAGACCCGGTACTTAACGGTGCATTCGAATAGGAAAGAACGTCTTCCGAGCCGCCCCGCGTCTAAAGCGGGTTCCAGCTCTTGGTTTTCGTGTAATCGATATAGCCGACGTTTATTCCGAAGCGAAGTCCCACTCCGAGCCTGATCGGTGCCAGGATAACATTTCCGCTTTGATGGTAATTGAGGCTTGTGCCTCCGATGAAGTAAAGACTTCCGTCGACCGCGGGAAACCGCTGGTAAAGTTCATCCACATTTTGCAGGTTGTAAACCAGCACGAACACCTTCGATGCGTCCGCACCCACGTCAAAACCGACCGACGGTCCTTGCCAGTTGACTTTGTAGTCACCCTTATTCTTTAACGTCAGCGTGCCGTCACCATAACGCAAGCCCACGATGAATGCGCCGCTTGCTTCCTCGCCCTTAATGTAACCGGTGGGCCGGCCATGGTCCTTGAAAGCTTTCTCGATGACCTTGGCAATGCTTTCAGCGCCTTCGCCGAAGAAAGCAGTGGCATCCTTGACTACGGTGTCTTGGGAGTATGTGTCTTTGTCTTTTTGATTTTTGGTGCTGGTTGCTATGCTGGCTGGCTTCTCCTGCGGCGCTTTCGCGCAATCTCCCGTGATGAAACAACTGCCCGATTGCTGCACCTCGGACGCGCCGGCATGCGCCGCGAACAAAAGGCTTAGCGCAGCCATAATTATGTAAGGGAAAATTCGGTCGATAGGCATGGTAAGCTCCGAATAAAACTCCTCGCTTGAATTATACTGCACATTTTTGTCCTGCGGCTGCACGGATGTAGCAAAATCGTTTGCAGATGTTATTGCCGCTGTTGTCAAATGACGACATAAAATGATGCCTCAAAGGTGTTAGAGTGCGATCTCGACGCGAAATTCATGGTTTCTCTGCCTGCAACTGACAAATCGGTTACGTATCCGCGGGGTTCAAGGCTTGCCGGTTATCTCGTTCTGGCTTATGTGCTCCTTATCGTCTATGCCAGCTTAACGCCATTTGCAGGATGGCGCGATCCGGGTACTGAAATCCGGTCTTTTCTGTTTGCGTCCTGGCCTCGGCATATCCGCGGCTCCGATATTGTTATCAATTTCCTGGCCTATCTGCCGCTGGGTTTTCTGCTGGTGGTGGCGCTGCACTCCCGATTCAGCGTTAAACAGGCACTGACGGTATCCGCACTTTCCGGAATTGCGTTAAGCGTGGCAATGGAGGCAGTGCAGACATATTTGCCTTCCCGCACCAGCTCCGGGCTGGATGTGCTGACCAACGGAATGGGCGGCATGATGGGCGCAATCATTGCGTCACGCCGGGACGTGCGCGATCTAATTACCGACCATCTGGCAAGTTTTCGCGACCAATGGTTCGTTGCCGGGAGCCTTGGCGATATGGGACTGGTGTTGCTGGGCCTGTGGTATGTGAGCCAATTAAATCCCTCGTTGCCGCTTCTGGGTACAGTTTTTTTCACGGCAAACGACGGCCTATATACGCGCACTTTTAGTCTGCTGGGCATGTTATCTGCAATGTGCAATACTCTCGCCGTCGGTTTGCTCTTAATGCTGCTGATGCGTACCGCAAAAGCCGCATTCATTGCAATGGTAGTGCTGCTGCTAACAGCTTCCGTCACTAAGTTCTTGGCTGCTGCGGCGCTCCTCAAACCGCAGGCAATGCTGCAATGGCTGGCCCCCGAGTCGGTTGTTGGAATTGGCTATGGTCTGTTTGTCGTCGCAGCCTCGCTACTCCTGTCGCTGCGCCAAGTAATCCTGCTGTGCGCTTTCGTGCTCGCGTTTGGCATTTTCATATCACACCTGCCGGGCAATGATGCGCGGGCGGCGCTGGGCCTGTTCAGCTGGCATTATGGGCATTTGCTTAATTTCACCGGCTTGGCGCGTGTCGTGGCCGAGCTATGGCCGTTCGCCGCTCTCGCCTATATCTGCCTGTTTGTCCACAAGCTGCGTGCCCGGATGCGGCATCGAGTATAATGAATTCAACTGCTTCTGCGTAAGGCCGGGGGCCGTGAGTTATTATCGTAAGCATGTGTTTTTCTGCTGCAATCAGCGTGAACCGGGCGAAACGTGCTGTAACAATCACAATTCACGCGAGATGCGCGGCTATGCTAAGGAAAAAATAAAGGCGCTTAATCTCACCGGCAAAGGCAAGATCCGCATCAACTCGGCGGGTTGCATGGACCGTTGCGATGAGGGGCCAGTGTTGGTGGTGTACCCGGATAACGTGTGGTACACCTATGTGGACAAACACGATGTAGACGAAATTATCGAAGAGCATCTGCTGCACGGACGCGTTGTCCCGCGCCTTAAGATTTGAAGCGCTTTCGGCTGCTTGCATCCCTCCACTCCACAAAAGGTATTCATTCATGGTCCGGCGGGCAAGCTGGAAACCGTGGTCAACGATCCCGGAGAGCAGCACCGCGGTATTGCGCTGATTGCTCATCCCCACCCGCTGTTTGGCGGCACGCTCGATAATAAAGTCGTGCATACGCTCGCCAAGGCTTTTGTTGAACTCGGCTACGTGGCGCTGCGGCCCAATCTGCGAGGCGCGGGAGAAAGCCATGGCAGTTTCGACGAGGGGGAAGGTGAAACGCAGGATATGCTGGCTGTAGCGCAACATGCACTAGAACACATAGGCAACTTACCGCTTGTGCTCGCGGGATTTTCCTTCGGCGCTTACGTGCAGTCTCGTGTAATAAAACAGTTGCCCGCTGAAAAGCTGCTAATGGTCGCGCCCGCAGTGACGCGCTTCGACGTCGGCCATGTCCCGGCCAGCGCCCTGGTCATTCACGGCGACCAGGACGAAGTGGTTCCGCTGGCGGCCGTGCTCGCGTGGGCGCAACCGCAAAAATTGCAGGTAATCGTGCTGCCCGGCGCCAGCCATTTTTTTCACGGGCATCTTCCTGAACTCAAACAAATCGTGCTTAACGCGTTCCGATCTTAGGCATGCCCAACGCGCGCCAACTCCATGTTACAACCGAACCGAATGATCGCACGACTCTTCGAGCGCGCTCGGCCCTTGAATTAGCAAATCCTTTGCGATGCAGGAACATTTGTCATGCTTTGGATTAAGGCGTTTCACGTGATCTCAATGGTTACCTGGTTCTCAGGATTATTTTACTTGCCGCGGCTGTTTGTTTACCACTCGGAAGCGGATGACAAAGTCGGTCAAGAGCGGTTCCAGGTCATGGAACGCAAGCTCTACTTATACATCATGACGCCCGGGGCTGTGCTGACATTGCTCTTTGGCGTCTTGCTGCTGGGCTCTGTTAAATCCGGCATGTGGCTGGATGTCAAGTTAGGCTTGGTGATTCTGCTCATTCTTTTTCACATGTACTGCGGGAAGCTGCTGATCGACATCAAGAATGACCCCAAGACGCACAGTTCGAGCTTTTACCGGTGGATAAACGAATTTCCTACCGTTATCCTCATTGCCGTTGTGATTCTGGTGGTCGTAAAACCGTTTTAACCGGCTCCACTGTAGACGTTCTCGATTTCCGCACTGAATTTCTCGAATACCTTCTTGCGTTTTACTTTCAGGGTGGGTGTAATGAGGCCGCTTTCAATGGTCCACGGTTCTTTAAACGGAATCACGCGGCGCACTCGGATATAGCGCGGGAAGTTTTTGAGTTTCTCGTTGGCGCGTCTGATAAGTATGTCCCGGTCCGTTTCTTGCGTCACCGCGAGCAGGGTTAAATAAGCGCGACCTTCGCCCACCAACATCACCTGCTCGAAAACACCGTCGCTCAGGATGGCGGTTTCCACTTCCTGCGGCGGCACTTTTTCCCCATTGGAAAGCACAAGAACGTCCTTGGTACGCCCTTTGATGTAAACTTTCCCGTTGCGGATCTCCACCTGGTCGCCCGTGTTTAACCAACCCTCCTCGTCCAATATCTGCTGCGTGGCTTCCGGCTTGCGCCAGTAGCCCAGCATCACCGAGGGGCCACGCACCAAGAGTTCGCCTGCTTCATTAACGCGAATTTGAAGATTCTCCAGCGGTGCGCCGACCGAGGCGAGGTCCCTGTCTCCTTCGCGATTGCCGGCAATCACGGGCGAGGTTTCGGTGAGCCCATAGCCTTGCGTAATGCGCAATCCCAAGCCGATGAACGTGCGCCCCACGCGCTCATCCAGCGCCGCGCCGCCCACCACTACCATGCGTAATTTCCCTCCGAGCCTGGCCAAGATAGGAGCCGCGACCCGTTTTTTCAACAGCCCGTATAGCATGCGCTCCGGCAACGTGGCTTGCCGCTGATAGACGCGCCAGCCGAGTTTGACGGTCAGCGCAAACAGCAGTCGCTTTGAAAAGAAACCGGCCAACTTGTCCTCGATGCGCGCCTTGAACCGTTCCAGCACGCGCGGTACTGCAATCAGGATCGATGGCTGCTGCGTCGACATATCTTCATTCAATTGCTGGATGCCGCGCGTATAAATAACTTGCACCCCCTCCGACAAAGTCAGGTAATAGCCGCACGTGCGCTCAAACATGTGAGACAGCGGTAAGACCGAGAGCACGCGGTCGGTTGCATAAAGTTCAACCGCCCGCTTCACAGCGCGGACATTGGAAAGTATGTTGTCGTGCGATAATTTCACGCCCTTTGTAGGACCCGTTGTACCAGACGTATAAACTACGGTTGCCAGGCTGTCGGGCTCGACTTCCTCAACTATGAATTCATCACCCGCCTTGGGTAGGGCGTTGTCCGCCTTATCTATTCTGGAATCAGCTTCGATGCAAACGACAGGTGGTAATTGATTGTTCGCGCGGCGCAAGGTCTCCAGAATGCGCGTGTTCTGCAAGACCAATAATCTCGCCTCACAATCGGCCACGCACCACGAGATATTTGCGGCATTGTCGTTGACATAAAGCGGCACCACTACGAGCCCCATTCCAAGGCTAGCCATGTCTATTGCGACCCAGGTTGTGCCGTTTTTTAGGCACAGTGCGACGCGGTCGCCTTTTTCCAAGCCTTGGCTGCGGAACGCCTGTTGCCAGCGCATCGCCATGGCCGCGATGTCTTGCGCGGTGAAAAAGCGCCACGCGCCATCAACAAACTCTCGGTAGAGCGGTTTTTGCGGCGCATCGAGCTTCTGCTTGAGCAAATAAGCGAGATTATTCAAGGACCAGGCTTTACCTGTAGTATCTTATTTCCAACTCTAGTTTACACCCATGAAAAAATTTTTCGCTCCGTGTCCGCGCGGCCTAGAAACGGTGCTGGCGGAAGAACTACGCGAGCTTAATGCCGCGGAAACACAGGCAGCGAGCGGCGGCGTCCAGTTCAGCGGTGATTTGGCGCTCTGTTACAGGGTCAATCTGCAAAGCCGCATTGCCAGCCGTGTACTTTGCCACGTAGCACAAGACCGCTATCAGACCGAACACGATATTTATCAAATTGCGTCCTCTGTGCCGTGGGAGGCTTGGTTCGATCCGGCACTCACCTTCCGTGTCAAGGTCGATGCAATGCGTTGCACGCTCAAAAGTCTGGACTTCGTTACCCTCAGAATCAAGGACGCGATATGTGACAGATTTCGCGCCCATACCGGCAAGCGGCCCAGCGTGAATACAACTGCGCCCGACATACGTGTCCATGCTTTTCTTGATGCGCATACCCTCATTCTGTATCTCGATACAAGCGGTGAGCCGCTTTTCAAGCGCGGACTGCGCAAGCAAACAAGTAAGGCGCCGGTGCGCGAAAATCTGGCGGCGGGCGTATTGCGTTTGAGCGGCTGGTCGCCCGCAACACGGCTGCTTGACCCGATGTGCGGCAGCGGCACTTTCCTGGTGGAAGCTGCGTTGATAGCGCTTGATATCGCGCCCGGTATGCAACGGCATTTCGCCTTTGAGAAATTCATGAATTTCGACGCGCGCAGCTGGAAGATGATTTTCGATCAAAGCATCCAGCGTCAGAAACCGAAAGTTTCACTGCCAATTTACGGAAGCGACCTTTACGGCAAGGCACTGGAAACGACCCGAGCCAATCTCGCCGCGTCCGAACTTGAAAGCACGGTACAGTTGAAGCAGGCCAACATACTTGAAATTTCCGCGCCGGCACCTCACGGCGTCATGGTCACCAACCCACCGTACGGCGAACGCATGGGTGAAAGCAAAATGCTTGTGGAGTTTTATCCTCAGCTCGGAAATGCTCTCAAAAAAAAATTTGCGGGCTGGAATTGCTACATTCTCAGCAGCGATATGCGATTACCGAAATTGATCGGGCTTAACGCCTCCAGGCGGACACCGCTTTATAACGGCGCGTTAGAATGCCGCTTATTCGAGTACAAAATCGTAGCTGGCAGCATGCGCAGGAAAACACGGGACTGAATCAAGGAACGCAGCGCGAAACCAGTGTTCGGCTTATAGACGAGGCGCGAGCTCGGCCCGAAGCGGAGTGTTATGCCAATACATGAGCATTCGGGACAAGCGAGCAACAAAGTTTAGAAGCCATAAACGATGTTTCGCTAAACGATGTTGAGGTGGTCGATGCCCGACATAACGTCCTTGTCTTTGGCCTCTGAACTGTGCAGCTTGATTCGCAACCGCAAGTCATTCACCGAATCAGCGTTCCTTAGCGCGTCCTCGTAGCTGATTTGCCCCGCTTCGTACAGATCGTACAGGGACTGGTCGAAAGTCTGCATGCCCAGCTCGCGGGATCGCGACATGATTTCCTTGATCTCCTGCACTTCACCTTTGAAAATGAGGTCGGAGATCAATGGCGAGTTCAACATGATTTCGACAGCGGCAATGCGTCCCTTGCCTTCCGCTTTCGGGATCAGGCGCTGGGAAACAAAGGCGCGCAGATTCAACGACAAATCCATGAGCAATTGCTGCCTGCGTTCTTCGGGGAAAAAGTTGATGATTCGGTCCAGCGCTTGGTTGGCGCTATTGGCGTGCAGGGTAGACAGGGTCAAGTGGCCGGTTTCCGCGAAGGCGATCGCGTATTCCATCGTCTCGCGGTCGCGGATTTCGCCGATCAGAATCACGTCCGGCGCCTGGCGCAGAGTGTTTTTCAGCGCTGAGAACCAATTGTCCGTGTCTACTCCGACTTCGCGCTGAGTGATGATACAGTTTTTGTGATCGTGCACGTATTCGACCGGGTCCTCGATGGTAATGATGTGGCCATACGTGTTTTCATTGCGGTAGCCGACCATCGCCGCAAGCGATGTGGATTTGCCGCAGCCGGTGCCGCCGACAAAAATCACGATCCCGCGCTTGCTCATGGAAATATCTTTCAGCACCGACGGCAGGTTGAGTTCCTCAAAGTTTGGAATTTTAGTAGTGATGGTGCGCAGCACCAGGCCAACTCGGGCCTGCTGGATAAAAGCATTTACGCGAAAGCGCGCAATTCCAGGCGGGTTGATCGCGAAATTGCATTCCTTGGTCGCTTCGAATTCCTGCGCCTGCCTGTCATTCATCAACGCACGCGCGAACTCCTGGGTATGCTGCGGCGTCAGGGTCTGGTTAGAGACCGGCTTAACTTTCCCGTCCACCTTAATCGCCGGTGGAAAACCGACCGTAAGGAACAGGTCCGACGCCTTTTTAGTAAGCATGAGGCGCAGCAAATCGTGCATAAATTTTATCGCTTGCTCTCGCTCCATCATCCGCTCCTTTGCAAATTGCACCGACTGCTACCCATAGAACTGTTCCTTGTTCATCGCCTTGCTGCGTGCTTCGCCTACATTCACGACGCCGCGCCGGACCATGTCCACCAGGTTCTGATCAAGCGTCTGCATGCCTACGTTTTGCCCGGTTTGAATCGCGGAATACATTTGCGCCACCTTGTTTTCGCGTATCAGATTGCGAATTGCAGGGGTAGCGATCATGATTTCGTGCGCTGCTACGCGCCCGCTGCCGTCGGAGGTCTTGAGCAGAGTCTGCGAAATCACCGCACGCAGCGATTCCGACAACATGGAGCGAACCATTTCTTTTTCTTCCGCGGGGAACACGTCAATTATGCGGTCGATCGTCTTTGCAGCCGAACTGGTGTGCAGCGTGCCTAACGCCAGGTGCCCGGTTTCAGCTGCGGTCAGCGTCAGCCGAATCGTTTCCAAATCGCGCATCTCGCCAACCAAAATGATATCTGGGTCCTCGCGCAGGGCCGAACGCAGCGCATTGGCAAAACTCAACGTATGTGGCCCGACTTCGCGCTGGTTGATCAGACATTTTTTGCTCTCGTGCACAAACTCGATCGGGTCTTCCACTGTCAGAATGTGGCCATAGTGGGATTCGTTTAGATAATTAACCATCGCAGCGAGCGTGGTGGACTTGCCGCACCCCGTGGGCCCGGTTACCAAGATCAGGCCGCGCGGCTGGTCGACAATTTCCTTAAAAATTTTAGGCATGTTCAGCTCTTCGAGCGTCATCACCCGGGTCGGAATCGTCCGCATGGCCGCGCCGGCGCCGCGGTTTTGCACAAAAGCATTTACCCTGAAGCGCGCCAGGTTGGGAATCGCAAAGGAAAAATCGCACTCCAGATTTTCTTCGTAGAACTTGCGCTGGCTGTCGTTCATGATGTCGTACATCATGTCGTGCACTTCCTTGTGCTCCATCGGCGGCAGATTGATGCGGCGGATATCACCAAGCACGCGGATCATCGGCGGCAACCCCGCCGACAGGTGCAAGTCGGATGCCTTATTCTTGACGACGAATGCCAGCAATTCGGCTATATCCATTATAATCCTTTGAGAGTAGAAGGCAGGGGACAACCACGGGCAGCTGGTGCCGTTCATTCCCCTTTATTTATGAATCATTATGACCACAATCGCTTTGGCTTTGCAAGCCGTGAAGGAGCGCATCCAGGCATGCGCCAAAGCCGCCGGGCGAACGCCACACGAGATCCAGCTGGTGGCCGTTAGCAAGGGCTTTGCGCCGTGCAAAATCGAGGAAGCATACCGCGCCGGGCAGACCTCGTTCGGAGAAAATCGCGCTCAGGAAGGACTTGAAAAGATTCATGCGCTCAAACATCTGTCTCTCGATTGGCATTTTATTGGGCCGATTCAAAGCAACAAAACACGGCTGGTCGCAGAACATTTCTCATGGGTTCACACCATAGAGCGAAGCAAAATTGCCGAGCGCCTGTCGCTTGCCCGTTCCAATGGGCAAGCGCCGCTGCAAGTATGCATTCAGGTAAACATCAGCGGCGAAGGCAGCAAAAGTGGAGTTTCGCCCGGTGACCTCTTGCCGCTTGCCAAATTTGTGCAAACATTACCGCGCCTGCGATTGCGGGGCTTAATGGCCATTCCTCAACTCACCGCTGACTTTGACCTGCAACGCCGCCAATTTAGGCAGTTGCGCGAGCTAAAAGCTGCGCTGGCGGTCGAAGGCATTTCTCTGGATACGCTGTCCATGGGTATGTCGCACGATCTGGAATCGGCGATTTGGGAAGGAGCAACCATGTTGCGCGTGGGAACAGCTATTTTTGGCGATCGCAAATCGACAAAAGATAGCTGGCAATAAGGCTTGCGCAGTACCTGTCGCAAACCCTATACTCGGGCCACGCTGGTTCTGCTCGTAAACCTACTTAAAATGGAGCCTCACAAATGAAAAAAATCATCACGCCGCTATTGGTTCTTTTTCTGACGTTGCCCCTTGCCAGCTTGCAGGCAAAAACTCCAAAACCGGTGAAATTACCTTGGCTGACCGTCACACAAACCATTGAAATTAGCGCCGCGCCCGAAACGGTATGGGGCAGAATTAAAGATTTCAACGGGCTTAATACCTGGCATCCCGCAGTCGCGAAAAGCGAGATTTTGAGCGGAACTGACAATCAAAAAAACGCAGTGCGCTTGCTTACCCTGCAAGACGGGGGAACTATTAAGGAAAAACTTGTGCGCTATAACAATAAAGGCATGAGTATAAAGTACACCATCCTAGAAGGCGTGCTTCCGGTAACCCACTACGTTTCCACCATCAGGGTAAAACCTGCGAAGAGCGGAGGTTCCGTGGTGGAGTGGTACGGCAAGTTCAAGCGTAAATCGCCACTGGCTAATCCGCCCGCAGGGGAGGATGATGCCACGGCGACCAACACGATCACTTCAGTGTACAAAGCAGGACTGGAAAATCTGAAAAAACTCGTTGAAGGCGACTAACCCGGAATTATCCCATCCCCAACCGCATAGCTTTGAAGCACGGCCATGAACGTCACCTTTATCGGCGGCGGCAACATGGCAACTGCGCTCATTGGTGGCCTGCTGGACAAGGGATTTTGTCGGAACGAGGAGTTGCGCGCCGTAGAAATCAGCGGCGAGGCGTGCACAAAACTCAAACAAAAGTACGGCATCAAGTGTTTCGCACAGGCCCGCAAAGCATGGGCAGAGCGCGATGGGGACATAATCGTGTTCGCCGTAAAACCTCAGCAAATGCGGGAGGCGGCGCGCAAATCGGGCTTGGCCGCCAACGCCAACTTGGTTGTCAGCGTTGCTGCGGGTATCACGCTCACCAGCCTTTCGCGGTGGTTGGGTGGCCATCGACATCTGATTCGGGCAATGCCGAACACTCCTGCGCTGATCGGTGAAGGTATCACGGGTCTGTACGCTCTGCCTGAGGTAACCGAAAACGAAAGGAAGAAAGCGGAGGCGATCCTCAGTGCAGTCGGTCCTACGGTTTGGATCAGGGACCAGGTTCAGATGGATGCAGTGACAGCCATTTCGGGCAGCGGCCCGGCATACGTATTCTACTTCATCGAGGCCATCGAAGAAGCTGCGAAGCAGCTTGGGCTGCCGCTCGAGACTGCGCACAAACTCGCGCTCCAAACATTCCTTGGGGCTGCGAAACTCGCCGCGACAAGCTCTGACGCGCTCGCGGTGCTGCGCGAGCGCGTAACGTCTAAAGGCGGCACTACCGAGCGCGCGCTGGCGAGCATGGAAGCCGACAAGGTGAAAGAGGCGATCGTGCGCGCAATTCTCGCGGCAGCCGAGCGCTCGCGCGAACTCGGAGACGAACTTGGCGAGGCGGATTAAGCATGTTGACCCAGGGTTTGCAATTTCTCCTCGAAACCGCGATTGGCCTGTTTACGTTGGCGCTGCTTCTGCGCTTTTACATGCAGCTGCTGAAATCCTCGTTTCGCAACCCTTTTGGCGAATTCGTGGTGGCCCTCACCGACTGGCTGGTCCGCCCCGCGCGCCGTGTGTTGCCCGGTTTGTTTGGTTTGGATTTGGCAACTTTCCTTTCTGCGTGGGCCGTGCAAGCCCTGTTGCTGCTGCTGATTTACTGGCTCAGAGGCTTTGTATTCGAGGGAGCCCCCATGGTGGCTGCCGCCGCATTTTTGATCCTCGCCGCACTGGAAGTCCTGAAATACAGCGTCTACTTGCTGATTGCCTGCGTCATCGTTCAGGTACTGATAAGCTGGATCAATCCTTATGCCCCGCTTGCACCTCTTTTTAACGGCCTCACTAAGCCGTTTCTGCGCCCCTTCCAGCGCCTGATTCCCCCGATCGGAAATGTGGATTTGTCACCCCTCTTTGTTTTGGTCTTGGCCCAACTTGCGCTGATTATCATAGACCACGGCTATCATATCGTCGCAGGCATGTTTTAAATTTCCTTCCGAGCCGCCAAGTAACGAGGCCAAATCGGGGCTTTTGAGCGAGCACTGTTTAAGCGCGTAGCGCGTGTTGCGCAGCGCCCGATTTAACTGAGGAGTACCGGGTAGCGGCGGCGAGGCAGGGCGTCCTTTTGTTGGGTTACTTTATTTTGGACAAGCAAAATAAAGTAACCAGCCGCCGGTCTGCCACCGGCAAATTACATTAGCACGATGTCGTACTGCTCCTGCGAGTACAGGGTTTCTGCCTGCAGGCTGATCGGCCGGCCTATGAAATCACCCAACATCGCAAGGCTCTGCGATTCCTCGTCAAGAAATAAATCAATTACGTCCTGCGAGGCAAGAATGCGGTACTCGCGAGTATTGAACTGGCGTGCCTCGCGCAGCAGCTCGCGCAGTATCTCGTAGCAAACCGTACGTGCCGTCTTCACTTCACCGCGCCCTTCACAAGTGGGGCAGGGTTCGCATAATACGTGGGCAAGGCTTTCGCGCGTGCGTTTGCGCGTCATTTCAACCAGCCCCAACGTGGTAAAGCCGTTCACGGTCATGCGCATGCGGTCGCGCGAAAGCGCCTTTTTGAACTCAGCAAGGACGGCGTTACGGTGCTCCTCGCTTTCCATGTCGATGAAGTCGACAATAATAATGCCTCCGAGATTGCGCAGCCTCAATTGCCGGGCGATGATATGCGCCGCTTCCAGGTTGGTCTTGAAAATGGTGTCGTCAAAATTGCGCCCCCCGACGAATCCACCGGTGTTGACGTCGACGGTGGTCAGCGCTTCGGTCTGGTCTATTATGAGGTAACCTCCGGACTTCAAATCCACTCGCCGCGCCAACGCTTTTTCGATTTCATCTTCCACGCCATGCAGATCAAAAAGCGGCCGCTCGCCGGTATAATGCTGCAGTCGCTGTTGCGCATTGCTCGCATACTTCTCGGCAAACGCGGACATTTTTTGGAATGTTTCACGCGAGTCCACCACGATGTGTCCTGTTTCATCGCTGACAAAATCGCGCAGCACGCGGAGGCTTAAGGTTAGGTCCTGGTAAAGCAAAGTACGCGCTGGAGCAGTTTCTGATTTTTTCTGGATATCGCTCCATAGCTTGCGCAGATAATCGATGTCGGCATGCAGCTCGCGCTCGCTAGCGGTTTCCGCCATCGTGCGGATGATAAATCCGCCGCTGCTTTCTTGCGGGAGCAATTGCTGCATTTTCTGCCGCAAAAGCTCCCGCTCCTCTTCGTTCTCTATTTTTTGCGAAATGCCGATGTACGATTCCTGCGGAAGATAAACCAGCATGCGTCCTGCTATGCTGATTTGCGTAGAGAGGCGCGCTCCCTTGGTCCCGATCGGATCCTTGACGACCTGTACCAGGAGATTCTGGCCTTCGCGCAACAGTTTTTCGATAGGCGTGTTGTGATCCCCATTTTGTCTCTTTACCCAGATATCCGCAATATGCAGGAATGCCGCGCGCTCCAAGCCGATTTCCACGAATGCCGACTGCATTCCGGGCAGCACTCGGCACACTTCGCCGATATAAATGTTGCCGACCAGTCCCCGGCCGCTCGCGCGCTCGATATGGAGTTCCTGCACCGCGCCTTGCTGCACTACGGCGACACGTGTTTCTTGTGGGGTGACGTTGATGAGAATATCTTCGCTCACAGTACACGGTATCCGAAATCACGCAGCAATTGCGCGGTTTCGAACAATGGCAAGCCCATCACGCCTGAAAAGCTGCCGTCAATTCCAGCGACGAACGCGGCGGCCAAGCCTTGGATCGCGTATCCGCCGGCCTTATCCAGCGCTTCGCCGGCCGCCGCATAATGAGCGATCTCTTCGTCTGTAAGCTCCTTAAACCGCACCAGCGTGGTGGACACGCTGAACTGCACTTTATCCTCGAATTTTATTGCCACCGAAGTGAGCACACGATGCTCCCTACCTGAAAGCTCGCCAAGCATGGTTATGACATTTTCGCGCTTGCCCGGCTTGCCGATAATCTTTCCTTCCAGCGCCGCGGTAGTGTCGGCAGCCAGCACCGGAAAACGACGCAGTCTGCGGTGAACCAAACACAACCAACCGGCTTCCGCTTTGGCGCACGCAATACGCTTTACATAGTCCTCCGCGAGCTCACCCGCGAGCGATGCCTCATCCACATCGGCGCCACGCGGCAGATACTCCCGGAACTGCACGACTTCGAAATTCACGCCAATCTGTTTCAGCAGTTCGCGCCGCCGCGGGCTGCGCGAAGCGAGGTAAATACGCTTTACATCGAATGTCATGAGTTCCCGCTAGGTCGATGATACGGATGGTTGTTCATCAAGGACATTGCACGGTAGAGTTGTTCGGCCAGCACCACGCGCGACAGAGCGTGCGGCAGTGTCAGCGCCGAAAGCGACAACCGGATGTCTGCATTGTTCTTGATTTCTTGGTGCAGACCATCGGCACCGCCAATGACAAATGCCACATCACCTCCGGTTTGCATCCAGGCTGCAAGGTTTTGCGCAAGCTGCTCGGTGCTCAGGACCCGCCCGCGTTCGTCCAGGACTACTTGTCGGCAGTTGCGCGGCAGAGAAGCAACTATGCGCCTGCGCTCGGCGTCCAGGATCTGGCTCGACGATTTCCCTGCGGTGCGTTTTTCCGCTTTGATTTCGATTAAGTGTATCTTGCTCCCGGGCGGCATTCGCTTCGCGTAATCGGAAAAACCCGTGTCAACCCACGCCGGCATTTTCCTGCCTACTGCTATAACCCACAGCTTCATCCGCCATCCGCTAATTGCGGGAAGCCTTACGTCTGCGGCGCACTGGCAGGGAATAACCCCACAATTGTTCCAGGTTATAATACTCGCGCACAGCGGGCTGCATGATATGTACCACCACTTCGCCCAGATCCACCAGCACCCATTCGCCGTTTTCCTGTCCTTCCACTCCGTGTATTTTTGCACCGAAAGATTTCAGCTTTTCGCGCACGTTGTTGGAAAGCGCTTTAGCCTGCCGCGTTGAGTCTGCGCTGGCGACAACCATCCAATTAAATAAGCTGGTCATGGGACGCACGTCGAGCACCACGATATCCCGCGCCTTGATATCTTCCAGCGCCGCTATTGTGGCTTTGACTATTTTATCGAGTCTCATCCCACTCCATGATATAAACCCTGTTCCTGAATATAATCGAGAACTGCTGGGGGAAGCAAATTGCGTGCGCTTTTTCCGCTACGCAGCCTTTCCCGTATCATCGAGGCAGAAATAGCAACCGGCTTGACTCGCAACATAATGATGGCGCCGCTGGGCATGTCGAACGCCGCGTGCGGAGATTTTGCCCTCCGTTTCGCCAATTCTTCGCTGAGCCGTGGCCGCAGATTTTTTAGATCATAGCCGGGGCGTTGAACAACGGCGATGTGCGCCAATTTAAATAAACGGGTCCAGCGATGCCACGAGGCAAGGCCCGCAAAGGCGTCCGCACCCATGAGCAAGCACAGCGGCCTTTTGCCACCCAGCTCAGTACGCATCGTATTCAGGGTGTCCACGGTGTAACTGGCGCCTTGGCGCGCCATCTCACGCGAGTCCAGAACAAAACATGGACTGCCGGAAATGGCGAGCTTTAGCATTTGCACGCGCTGCTCTGCCGAAGCATGCGGCTGGCTGCGGTGCGGAGGCACATTTGCCGGCACGAAACGAACCTCAGCGAGATCAAGGCGCTTTGCGGCCTCCCGGGCAAGCGCAAGGTGACCGTAATGTACCGGATCAAATACGCCGCCCAAGACGCCGATGGGTTTTAACGCATTGGCCACTAGAAAAAATCAAAGCAGCAGGCGGCGGATGTCGGATAGTACCGAGCAAAGATAGGTAGTGAAGCGTGCCGCGGCAGCGCCATCGATGACGCGGTGATCGTAAGAGAGCGCGAGCGGCAGCATCAGCCTGGGCACAAACTGGGCGTCTTTATATACCGGTTTGATCTGCGCTTTGGATACACCGAGTATCGCCACTTCCGGAGCGTTGATAATCGGCGTGAACGCGGTGCCGCCGATACCGCCCAGGCTTGAAATCGAAAAGCAGCCGCCCTGCATTTCGGCGGACGATAGCTTCTTATCGCGGGCGCGTCTGCTTACATCAGCAAGTTCACGCGCGAGATCAAACACACCCTTGCGGTCGCAGTCGCGAATCACCGGCACCACCAAGCCCTCCGGAGTGTCCACCGCCACACCGATGTGGTAATACTTTTTCAAAATCAGGTTTTCGCCGCTTTTATCGAGCGAGGCATTAAATTCGGCATGCGCTTTTAACGCTGTCACGCACGCCTTAATGAGAAAAGAAAGCATGGTGAGTTTGAATCCCTGTTTTTCCGTTTCAGCGCTGCTGGACTTGCGAAAAGCTTCCAAGTCGGTAATGTCGGCTTGGTCGTGTTGTGTAACGTGGGGAATGCTAACCCAGTTACGCAGCAGGTTGGCGCCCGCGAGTTTCTTGATGCGCGAAAGCGGAACCGATTCCACGGCACCGAACTTCGCGAAATCAACTTGCGGCATTTCGGGGAGCGTAAAACCAGCGCCCGGGCGCGGGCGCGCGAGTTCGCCTTTCACGTACGCCTGGACGTCTTCCTTTAAAATGCGGTTTTTCGGGGCCGATCCGGTGATACCGGAAAGATCGACACCCAGCTCGCGTGCGAAGCGGCGTACCGAAGGACTGGCGTGCGCTAGCTGCGGGCCTTCCGGCGTTGCCGGAAGCCTTGGCGGCGGCTGCGGCCCAAGATCGCGATGTTCCGCTTTGGCAGGGGCAGCAACAATTTTATCCTGCTCAGTGCTGACAGACGTAGAGGACGCGGGCGTAGCTTTCGTTTCCGCAATCTTAACCGGGGCAGCGGCTGCAGCATTAGCGCCCAACTCGATGCTAAGCAGCGCTGCGCCCTCCGAGACTTTGTCGCCCACTTTTATCTTGAGCGTCTTCACCACACCGGTATAGGGCGATGGAATATCCATGGTGGCCTTGTCCGATTCAAGTGTAAGCAGCGGGTCTTCCTGCTTCACCACGTCGCCTGGCTTAACCAACACCTCGATTATGGGAACATTCTTGAAATCGCCGATATCCGGCACCAGGACCTCTTTCAGATTCCCCATTTTCTGTTCAGCCCGTCAGCTATACCGTCACCGGATTGGGTTTATCCGGGTCGATGCCGTATTTCTTGACAGCCTGGACGACTACGGACGCAGACACTTCCCCTTCGTCAGCAAGCGCTTTAAGCGCGGCGATTGCAACGTAATAACGGTCCACCTCAAAGAATCGGCGCAACTGTTGGCGCGTGTCCGAGCGGCCGAAGCCATCGGTACCAAGAGTAAGGTAACGTTTTGGCAGAAATTCGCGAATCTGATCGGCATAGATTTTCATGTAATCGGTTGCGGCGACCACCGGTCCTTTGCGATTTTTCAGACAAATTTCGACATGGCTCGAACGCGGCTTCTGTTCGGGATGCAGCATATTCCAACGCTGCACTTCCAGTCCTTCGCGCCGCAGTTGATTGAAGCTGGTGGCGCTCCAAATATCGGAAGCCACCCCGAAATCCTGCTTGAGAAGTTCGGCAGCCGCAATGATTTCGCGCAGAATGGTACCGCTACCCACCAGCTGCACTTTTGGCGTTTTCCCGTCTGCCTGTCCTTCGCTGAGTAAATACAGACCCTTGAGGATACCTTCTTCTACACCTTTCGGCATGGCCGGATGCACGTAGTTTTCATTCATCAGTGTGATATAAAAGAAGACATCTTCCTGTTCTTGGTACATGCGGCGCAGCCCGTCGTGCAGAATCACGGCCAGCTCGTAGGCAAAAGTTGGATCGTAGGAGACGCAATTGGGAATGGTGGATGCAAGTACATGACTTTGCCCGTCTTCATGTTGCAAGCCTTCGCCGTTGAGTGTCGTGCGACCGGCAGTGCCTCCCAGAAAGAAGCCGCGCGCGCGCGAGTCGCCCGCAGCCCACGCCAAATCGCCGGTGCGTTGGAACCCAAACATTGAATAGCAAATGTAGAACGGGATCATCGAAACGCCATGCGTACTGTAGCTCGTCGCGGCGGCGATCCAGGACGACATTGCACCGGCTTCGCAAATGCCCTCCTGCAAAATCTGTCCGTGTTTGTCTTCCTTGTAGAACATCAACTGATCGGCGTCCTGAGGCGTATAGAGCTGCCCCACCGACGACCATATGCCCAGCGCCCGGAACATGCCCTCCATGCCGAAAGTGCGAGATTCGTCCGGGACAATCGGTACAACATGTCTGCCGATATTTTTATCCTTTACCAGGATGTTCAGAAGGCGCACAAAAACCATGGTCGTTGACGCTTCGCGGCCTTCGCCCGGTGCTTTCAGCAGGGAATCGAATGCAGAGAGCGGGGGAATTTCCAGCGGCGCCGCTTTTCGCCGGCGCGCGGGGAGATAGCCGCCGAGTGCCATGCGATGCCCGCGCATATAGTTGAGCTCGGGTGAGCCTTCCTCGAATCTGAGATAGGGTATGTCCTCTATTTTGTCGTCGGGAATCGGCAGATTAAACCGGTCCCGGAAAGCCTTAAGCGATATCGTTCCCATCTTTTTCTGCTGGTGCGTAATATTTTGCGATTCACCGGCCTCTCCCATGCCGTAACCTTTCACCGTCTTGGCAAGTATTACAGTGGGTTGGCCCTTGTGCTTTGCGGCCGCACTATACGCAGCATAGATTTTGTGCGGATCGTGCCCCCCGCGATTCAGCCGCCAAATGTCGTCATCGGTCATGTTGGCGACCATTTCCAGTAGCTCGGGATATTTGCCGAAGAAATACTTGCGCACGTACGCCCCGTCTTTGGACTTGTAAGTCTGATATTCTCCATCCACGCATTCATCCATGAGCTTTTGCAAAAGCCCCTTGGTGTCCTTGGCAAACAGCGAGTCCCAATAACTGCCCCAGATAAGTTTGATCACGTTCCAGCCGGCGCCGCGGAAATCCGCTTCCAATTCCTGGATGATTTTGCCGTTGCCGCGTACCGGACCATCGAGGCGCTGCAGATTGCAGTTGACCACAAAAATCAGGTTATCGAGCTTTTCACGCGCGGCAATGCCGATCGCGCCCATCGTTTCCGGCTCGTCCACTTCGCCGTCACCGACAAAGCACCAAACCTTGCGTCCTTCGGTATTGACTAATCCGCGGTCGTGCAGGTATTTCATAAAGCGCGCCTGATAGATTGCCATCAACGGACCAAGTCCCATAGACACGGTCGGAAACTGCCAGAAATCGGGCATCAACCATGGATGCGGATACGAGGAGAGACCCTTGCCGCTAACTTCCTGTCGGAAACTATCGAGCTGTTCCTCAGTGAGCCTGCCGAGCATGTACGCGCGAGCGTAAATTCCGGGGGCCGAGTGGCCTTGCACAAAAACCAAATCACCTCCGTGTTTCTCGGAGGGCGCGTGCCAAAAATGATTGAAACCGACATCGTAGAGCGTGGCCGCTGACGCAAAACTCGCAATGTGACCGCCAACATTGGTGTTCCTGTTGGCGCGCAGCACCATTGCCAACGCATTCCAGCGGGCATAGGAACGGATGCGGTGCTCGATTTCGTGGTCGCCGGGCGAGCGGTCTTCTTTTACCGGCGGAATAGTATTGACGTAAGCAGTATTGGCGCTGAACGGCAGGTAAGCGCCCGAGCGGCGCGCTTTCTCAATCAGCCTTTCCAGCAGATAATGTGCGCGATCGGCGCCTTCTCGTTCCAGGACAGCTTGCAGCGCATCCAGCCATTCCTGCGTTTCCTGAGGGTCTTGGTCGGGAAACCTATCCATGGTCGCACCTCGATAAAGGTTCGTCGGCGTAGTCTGCGTTTGCGGGGGAGAGGCTAGAAACAAAATGATTATAGCACCATCACTACGGGGCAAAACACCGAAAACTCGTTACCGGAACTCCCCTCACAAGCCCGGAATAGCGGTTGTGCATTTGAAGCGGAATTTTTTTGACACCTATACCGATTGCCGCTGACCGGAATCGGTTGCTTGCTTCGTCGAACAGCTCTCGTCAAGACAGGCATGCACCATGATCCTGAACCAGCGGCGTACAGGAGTAACGTTGCCCACACCAAGGGGCAAAAGCCAGATATTTCGGGTTACCGACCTTTGGAATCCAGATGGAACTTCACGTAAGAGCCTGGTGCGTCTTCGAGCGCTTTTAAGCGGCCCTTGCCGGGAACACGGGCAGGCACGCGCGCGCCGCCGTAAGCCTCAATCCATTTACCCCAATCAGGCCACCATGAGCCTTCATTATGTGCGGCGTTGTTGAGCCAGGCGTTCGGCTCACGCGGCAGTTTGGCGTTGGTTCGATAGCCATACTTGTTAGCGCAGGGTGGATTGATTACCCCGGCAATGTGGCCCGAGCCTGCGAGCACGAATTTCGCCGGTCCGCCAAGTAATTTTGTGCCGGCATAAGTGGATTTCCAGGGCGCGATATGGTCTTCGACGGTCGAAAGAAAGTACGCCGGTGTTTTAACCTTGCTTATATCGATTGCCACTCCTGCGAGTTTTAACCCGCCCGGCTGCTTCAAGAGATTTTTGATATACATGTTGCGCAGATAGAAACTGTGCATTTTCGCCGGCATGCGCGTGGCGTCGGAGTTCCAATACAGCAAGTCGAACGGAAACGGATCCTTGCCCAGCAAATAATTGTTCACCACAAACGACCAAATGAGATCATTCGAGCGCAGCATGTTAAAGGTGGTCGCCATTTCAAAGCCTTCGAGATAGCCGCGCTCCTCCATGCGCTTTTCCAGAGCGCTCACCTGGTGCTCGTCGACGAACACGCCGAGCTCTCCGGGCTCGCTGAAATCGATGAGAGTCGCTAGGAATGTCGCGCTGGCGATGCGCTCCTCATTCTTTGCGGCCAGATAAGCTAGGGCGGCTGCAAGCAGGGTACCGCCTAGGCAGTAGCCTATGGCGTTCACTTTTTGTTCGTCAGTAGCCTGTTCGATTGCATCTAGCGCGGCAAGTGATCCTTCAACCAAATAATCCTTGAAATCCTTGTGTGCGAGCTTCTCGTCCGGATTGACCCAGGAAATCACGAATACCGTGTGTCCTTGATCCACTGCCCATTTGATGAACGAATTGTTCTCACGCAGATCGAGAATGTAGAACTTGTTAATCCAAGGCGGAATGATGAGCAACGGCCGTCGGTATACTTCTTTAGTGGACGGCTGGTACTGGACCAGTTGCATCAGCTCATTCTGGTAAACGACCTTGCCCTTCGTGGTGGCGACGTTCATGCCCAGCTTGAACGCCTCCAGATCGGTCATGCGGATGCGTAATTGTCTGTGATCTCCTCGGTCGAGGTCCTTCAGCAAGTTTTTGAGCCCCTGTATCAGATTTTGGCCCCCGGATTGCACGGTCTCGCGTAAAACTTCAGGATTAGTCAGAACAAAATTACTGGGAGACAGGGCATCAATGAACTGGCGCGTGTAGAAATCCACCTTTCTCGCGGTCTTTTCATCCAGCCCGTCAACGCTTAACACTGCGCCGTGCAGATGGCGTGCCGCGATAAGATAGGACTGCTTGATATAGTCAAACAGAAAATTATTCTCCCACGCCTCGTCTTTGAAGCGCTTATCGCTGATGTGTGGCTCCGCTATTGGCGGCCGGTTTTGTTCTCCCATCATTTTCATCACCGAACCGTGCCATAGCGCGACATAGTCCTGCCACAGTTTCCACTGGGTTTCCGCCAGCTTGAACGGATCTGCAAGCATCCTTGTAGTCAATTCAAAGAATGCCCTACCGATATTCAGCTCTCGCGCCATCCCGAGCCCGCCCGCGTGGCGCTGAAGGAATTCGGCCATCAGCTGCTGGCTCTGTTTCGCGACTTCGGCGTACACCGTGGAAAGCTGCAACGGATCACCCGTCGCTGGGGGCTGTTCACTGCTCATGACTCAGTATTTTTGTCGTTGAAACCGCATCATACCTCAAAAAATAAGCTATTCCGGCTTTCCTTGAGGAGAATCCCATTTACGTTTACGTAAGATAGAGTGTATCATACGCATTTGTTGATTATCAAAGTGAAATAAGTGACTAATTTCACTATAACGGAGCTGGCAAAAGAATTCGAGCTCACCACTCGCGCCATACGCTTCTACGAAGACCAGCACTTGCTCGCCCCCGTGCGCGACGGGCAACGCCGGATTTACAGCAAGGGTGACCGCGTTCGCCTTAAGATCATCTTGCGCAGCAGACGCCTGGGATTTTCCCTTGGGGAAATTAAGGCGTTTTTTGACCTTTATGATTCCGTCAAGGTTGGAAAAATATCACATGCACAATTTTGCAAGGTTCTCGCCTCAAAGCATGCTCAACTCAACCAATTAAGAAAGGACATCGACGCCATGGTCTCGGATATTGCTATGCTGGAGGTGCAGTTTGGTCAATTTGCTGAGGTTAAGGGAAAGCGATACGAATAGGCGCGATCATTACGTTTACGTAAACGTATCAGAATGGTCACTCCAGTGGTAGTTATCCCTGAATTTAAATAGATTAAGTCCGCTTTAGCCGGCTTTGGAATTACCATGAGTATTCCAGAACGCGTAAAAATGATTGAGGTCGGTCCGCGCGATGGACTGCAGAATGAGGCGTCATATGTTCCTACGCCTATTAAAATCGAGCTCATTGAACGGCTTGCTGATACTGGACTGACCGTTATCGAAGCGACCAGCTTTGTGTCGCCCAAATGGGTTCCCCAGATGGCGGATGGTGCGGAGGTCATGGCCGGTGTCACGCGTCGTCCCGGAGTGAGCTACCCGGTATTGGTGCCAAACATGAAAGGCTTCGAGGCAGCGCTTGCGGCCGGCGCGCAGGAAATTGCAGTGTTTTCTGCCGCCAGCGAGACCTTCTCTCATAAAAATACCAATTGCTCAATCGCTGAGGGACTGGAACGATTCAATGCGGTGTGCGAAGCCGCACATTCAAAAAACATCTGCGTACGTGGTTACGTCTCTTGCGTGCTCGGCTGTCCTTATGAAGGCGAGATCGACCCCGGCAAGGTTGCCGAAGTCGCAACGTCGCTTTACGCCATGGGCTGCTATGAAATTTCGCTCGGCGATACTATCGGCGTCGGTACCCCTGGTAAAACTAAGCTGTTAATTAAGGCGGTCGAACAGCAAGTACCGTTAGAAATACTGGCAGTACATTTTCACGATACCTACGGCCAAGCATTGGCGAACGTTTACGCAGCGTTGGAGTGCGGGGTAACTGCGATCGACAGTTCAGTTGCCGGTCTTGGAGGCTGTCCTTATGCACCGGGCGCGTCGGGCAACGTTGCGAGCGAAGACGTGCTCTACATGTTAAATGGCTTAGGGATCAAATCCGGAGTAGATCTCGACCTGCTAATAGACGCCGGACAGTTTATATCCAAATATCTCGGCCGCGCGCCAATATCAAAAGTCTCGCGCGCTATCACAGCCAAGCGCGTCTGAAATCAGCTAACTATTTCAATTTACGGCAGTACCGCCGGATGCGAGCGCTTAAATCGCGCACGTCACATATCTGTCACAGTCGGCAATTAGAATTATTCGTTGGTTTTGGTCTAATTAAAAATGGAGAGAACACCATGCGTGCGAAACAAATCAGTACATTTATCCTTCTGGCAAGTTCTGCGATCATCAGCGCCTCGGTCTTCGCTGTAGAAATCACCGGGGCCGGCGCGACATTCCCGTATCCCATCTACGCGAAATGGGCGGAGGCATATCATAGCAGGACCGGGAATGAACTGAATTACCAGTCAATCGGATCCGGCGGCGGTATCAAGCAAATTCAGAATAAAACCGTAGATTTTGGCGCCAGCGATATGCCGCTGAAACCGGAAATTCTCGAGAAAAACGGTCTTATGCAGTTTCCGACCGTGGTTGGCGGTGCTGTACCGGTAGTCAATATTAAGGGCATCAAGCCCGGCGAAATTCGCTTGAGCGGGCCCGTTTTGGCAGACATTTATCTTGGCAAAATCAAAAAGTGGAATGACCCGGCCATCGCCGCGCTTAACAGTAACGTTAATTTGCCAGATCAAGACATTACTGTAGTCCATCGCTCGGACGGCTCGGGCACGACGTTCATCTGGTCGAACTATTTGTCCAAGGTAAGCCCGGAATGGAAAGATAAAGTGGGTGAAGGCACCTCGATCGCTTGGCCAACCGGTGTAGGTGGCAAGGGCAACGAAGGGGTTGCGTCCTATGTGCTGCGTCTTAATGGATCAATTGGCTATGTGGAATACGCCTACGCGCTGCAAAATAAAATGTCTTACTGTTTGGTCAAGAATCGCGACGGCAACTTCGTTGCGCCGAGCATTGACACATTCAAGGCAGCTGCGGCGGGCGCAGACTGGAGCCAAGCGCCGGGCATGTATCTAATTCTCACGGATCAGCCCGGAGCCAACGCATGGCCCATCAGCGGCGCCACCTTCATCCTGGTTTATAAGACTCAAGATAAACCCGCGCGCGCTAAAGAAGTGCTGAAATTTTTCAGCTGGGCTTATGCTAACGGCGACGGCCTCGCTGCACAACTTGACTACGTGCCGTTGCCGAACAACGTGGTCGCGTTGATTCAGTCGCACTGGAAAAACCAAATCAAGGACGCTTCTGGCAATCCCGTTTGGCCGTAAGTGACAGGACCTCAAGAAGGCAGGTAAAATGGCATCCGTTGTGACTGCTATCGAGCGGGTAAAAAGCCCGCCGACTCCTAAAATAATTTCGCGCCCTTTAACCGCCGCCCGTCTCGGGCGGCAGTATTTTGTTGACCTCGTTTTTCTCAATACAACGCGCGTTTTCGCGTTTTTGGTCCTGGCGCTGCTGGTGGGAATATTGATTTCGCTCGCGATCAGCAGCCTGCCGTCAATGCGCGCGTTTGGCTTCGGCTTTTTGACCAGCACGGCATGGGATCCGGTAACGGAGAAGTTTGGTGCCCTGGTGCCAATTTACGGCACCCTGGTAACCTCCTTTATTGCGCTATTGATTGGTATCCCGGTAAGTTTCGGCATCGCATTGTTTCTGACGGAGCTCTCGCCAAACTGGCTCAAGCGACCGCTGGGCATCGCCATAGAATTACTGGCCGGGATTCCAAGTATTATTTACGGCATGTGGGGACTGTTCGTGTTTGCTCCAATCTTTGCAGACTACGTGCAGCCGTGGCTGATCAAGTATGTCGGTGCGCTCCCCATAATCGGCCCGCTGTTCAGCGGTATTCCCCAAGGAATCGGGATGCTGACTGCGGGCATCATCCTTGCCATCATGGTCATTCCTTTTATCGCTTCTGTAATGCGCGACGTATTTGAACTGGTGCCGCCCCTCCTTAAGGAATCCGCGTATGGACTTGGCGCGACCACTTGGGAAGTGGTCTGGCATGTAGTGCTGCCGTACACAAAAGTTGGCGTGGTGGGAGGGATTCTGCTTGGCCTGGGCCGTGCTTTGGGCGAAACTATGGCGGTTACCTTCGTTATCGGCAATGCACATCAGGTCTACACGTCGCTCCTTGCACCGGGCAACAGCATTGCATCTACGCTCGCCAACGAATTCACTGAAGCTGTTGGCAACCTATACACGTCCGCGCTCGTTGAACTTGGGCTGCTATTATTTCTGATTACCGTAATCGTGCTTGCGCTTGCCAAGCTGCTCTTGCTTCAGCTCGCCAAAGGAGAAGGCGCCCAGACCTGAGGCAATATGATGATTCCAATCTACCGCCGCCGCCGGCTGATCAACGCATTTAATCTTTTTGTTTCCATGCTTGCTGTGGCTTTCGGTCTGTTTTGGCTTGGTTGGATACTGTGGACCCTGTTCAGCAACGGGCTGCAAGCAATCGATTGGACAATATTCACGCAGAGTACTCCGCCTCCGGGAAGTAATGGCGGCTTGGCGAATGCAATCGGCGGTAGCCTTCTCATGACGACAATCGCGGTGATAATTGGCACACCTGTGGGGATACTTGCCGGCACCTACCTTGCAGAATACGGGCGTGGCGGCTGGCTTGCGCCCGCGACGCGATTTATCAATGACATTCTTCTCAGTGCGCCGTCGATCGTCATCGGGCTTTTTGTTTATGCAGTCTACGTCGCAAACGTGAAGCACTTCTCCGGATGGGCCGGCGCGTGCGCGCTTGCGCTAATAGTGATTCCGGTGGTTTTAAAAACCACCGAGAACATGCTGCGGCTCATACCCAACAGTTTGCGTGAAGCGGCGGCCGCCCTCGGCGCGCCGCGCTGGAAGATCATCACGATGGTTACATTGCGCGCCTCGCGCGCCGGTATCCTAACTGGGATATTGCTTGCAGTCGCGCGCATTGCCGGCGAGACCGCACCACTGCTCTTTACTGCTCTAAACAATCAGTTTGGGTCGGCAAACCTCAATCAACCCATCGCGAACCTGCCCGTTGTAATTTTCCAGTTCGCAATGAGCCCGTACAATGACTGGCAGCGGCTGGCGTGGGGCGGTGCGCTGCTGATTACGGTGGCCGTCCTCGCTTTTAACATCATCGGCCGAACGCTGTTTCGCGAAAAAATACCTTTGCAATAAGCTGATCTGAAACCCCCATGGACGATACAACCATACACGCACCCAAGATCAAAATTAATAACCTGAGCTTTTATTACGGGAACTATCAGGCGTTAAAGCCCATGGCGTTCGAAATACTGGAAAACCAGGTAACCGCATTTATAGGACCGTCGGGCTGCGGTAAGTCTACCTTATTGCGCACCTTTAACCGTATGTACGAGTTGTACCCTAATCAGCAAGCAAGGGGTGAAATACTTCTGGACGGGCAGAACATTCTTGATCCGCGGCAGGACGTCAATATGCTGCGCGCCAAAGTAGGAATGGTGTTTCAAAAACCTACCCCGTTTCCCATGTCTGTTTTTGACAATATCGCATTCGGAATCAAACTTTACGAAAGCCTCTCGCGGCGCGAACTTGAAGAACGGGTTGAATGGGCGCTGCGCAAAGCAGCGTTGTGGGAAGAAGTTAAGGATAAACTAAACCAAAGCGGCACCAGCCTGTCCGGAGGGCAACAACAGCGGCTGTGCATTGCGCGCGCCATCGCGGTAAAACCGGAGGTGCTGTTGCTGGACGAGCCTGCCTCGGCTCTGGACCCTATTTCGACAGCGCACATCGAAGAGCTGATTCATGAACTTAAGGAAGATTACACCATCGCCATCGTCACCCATAACATGCAACAGGCGGCGCGAGTTTCGGAATATACTGCCTACATGTACCTGGGCGAGCTGATAGAATTCGGCCCAACCGATCAGATTTTCGTCAAGCCCAAGCGCAAGGAAACAGAAGACTACATCACCGGCCGCTTCGGCTAAACAGAGGAAAGAACCGTGAATGAGCACACTTTAAGACAGTTCGACGCCGACATGGAGGCCATCCGCACCATGGTGTTAAACATGGGCGGTTTAGTCGAACAGCAGTTGCTGCGTGCTATCAATTCACTAAAGTCCGGCATCGATGACGCTGAACACGATTTGCTTGCCGATGAGCAGCGCATTAACAGCATGGAGATGGAAATTGATCAGCTGTGCAGTCAGATCATAAGCCGGCGCCAGCCGGCTGCGATTGATTTGCGCATGATTATGACCTTCCTTAAAACAGCCAACGATCTTGAACGCATCGGAGACGAGGCAAAAAAAGTGACCACCAAAGGCCAGGAAGTTCACAACAGCAAACGGGTTACTGTGGCGCACCTGCACGAACTCACCTGGGTTTCGCAAACGACGCGGCAAATGGTGCAAAAAGCGCTGGACGCGCTTGCGCGGCTTGACGTCAAAGCGGCCGCAGAAGTTCTGGCGGAAGACGAGAGGGTCGACGCTGAATTCGTAAGTATCGTACGGCAAATGGCAAGTTATATGATGGAAGATCCGCGCACCATTTCCGTTTGCATTGAAATCGTGCTGATCGCCAAGGCCATCGAGCGTATCGGCGATCATGCCAAAAACATTTGCGAATACGTAGTGCATGCCGTGAAAGGCAAGGACGTGCGGCACGCGAGCTTGGCCGAAATCCAGCAGGAGATTGGCCAATAGTTACCAAGGCTCGGCCCAAGGCGAAGTGCGCCATGATTTCGCCCAAATGTTGATCACCGGCAGACTCGCGATGAAAGTATTTCGGCGTAGATTGAAGACGCTGAAAACTACGGTCGGGGCGCGGGATATTGCCGCAAACTGTAGGAACTGCCCCGCGTCACCGCAAGCAAACGCTTGGGCGACGGGAGCAGCATACACACCGGGTTCGAAAATGTTTCTTGTGGCAGCCCGTCCGCTTTCCTTCCACACTACGCAACTCCGAAAAACCCTCGTGCCGCCGACACGCGAATCGCTCAAAGATTGATTATATGAACACAACAGTGCTGGTCGTCGAGGACGAGCCCGCGATTCAAGAGTTACTTGCCGCCACGTTGATCCGAGCAGGTTACGACGTGCAGCGCGCGCCCGATGCGAATATCGCAATGGAAAGTTTGCACAATTCGCTTCCGGATATGATTTTACTGGACTGGATGCTGCCGGGTCGCTCAGGTCTGGCGTTCGCGCGCGAGCTCAGGAACAATCCGCGCACCAAGACGGTGCCCATCATCATGGTCACTGCGCGCGCAGAGGAAGAAAACAAAGTCGCAGGTCTCGAACAGGGTGTGGACGATTACATCACCAAACCCTTCTCGCCGCGGGAATTGTTGGCGAGAGTTAAAGCCGTGCTGCGCAGGCGGGCGCCGCACTCCACGGATGATGCTGTAAAGATCGGTTCCCTGGTTCTTGACCCGGTTTCTCACCGGGTCTACGTCGGCGATAGCTCACTACATATTGGTCCGACCGAGTTTCGCTTGCTCCACTTTTTGATGACTCACCCGGACCGCGTATACTCTCGTGCCCAACTTCTGGATCAAGTCTGGGGTGACCACGTATTTCTGGAAGAGCGTACAGTGGATGTCCATATCCGCCGTTTGCGCCTGGCCTTGCAGTCGGACGGTCATGATAAATTGATTAGGACGGTGCGCGGCAGCGGATATCTCCTGGCAGGCAGATTACCTGGGTGAATCAGCGGATTTCCGGTCGCGTCGTATCAATTCAATCCTATTTTTCCCGGCGCACTAGATTATTGGTTGCTGTCGCGAGCCGGCTTTGTACGCTGCCAATCGGACATGCGTTGGCAGCCGGTTAAGACTGCCGGCATCGTGTGCCAATGAATAGCCGGGTGCGTGGCGATGCGAACGCCTGGTGTCTGGAGCGCGCGTCCTTGCTTCGGACGTTCGCGAGATTGCCCCAGCGCACAAAGCGCGGCGGCCAAGGTGCCCCGGCCCGAGATCAGCGATTTCGTCGGACCCGGCGATCGTGAAA
>Ga0335077_10000743_pt1 | contig 37151 bp, 37 predicted proteins | sample Lox_Sample_31_FD_207151 | JGI IMG/M metagenome (GOLD analysis project Ga0335077, IMG submission 207151) | Soil microbial communities from Loxahatchee National Wildlife Refuge, Florida, United States - Lox_Sample_3.1 | ecosystem: Environmental > Terrestrial > Soil > Wetlands | place: USA... | reverse complement strand
GGCGTCATTACGCGACGTGGCTTCTTGGTCGGCGGCGCCGTCCTCGCGGTGGGCGTACAGGCTCACGCGGACGAGGTCTGCGCAACGATCGAGGATCGGTTGCGCGGGCACATGGGCTTCAGCGCCCTGGATACGCACACCGGACAACGCATCCGCTGGCGCGCCGATGAGCGCTTCGCGATGTGCTCGACGTTCAAGGTAGCACTCGTCGCTGCTGTGCTGGCTCGCATTGACCGCAGGGACTTCCTGCCCGATCACATGTTGAACTTCGATCCGGCGAACCTGCTTGGCGCGTCCCGTGCCTCGGCGCAGCATCCGGATGGCCGCATCAGCGTGATCGAGGCCTGCGAGGGTGTCATCACCGTGAGCGACAACACCGCGGCGAACGCGCTGCTCGATCTGATCGGCGGGCCGGCAGTGCTGACGGACTTCTTCCGCAGTTTGGGTGATCAGGTTTCGCGGCTGGACCGATATGAAATGGAACTGAACAGCAACGTTGCGGGGGACGTCCGCGACACCACGACGCCAGACGCGATGCTGCACACTCTGCAGGCGCTCTTGCTCGGCGATGTGCTTAGCCACGTGTCCCGGGGCCGGCTGACGGAGTGGATGTCGAACGAGCAGAACGGCAGGTCGCGCGCGCGTGCTGGGCTGCCCACGTCCTGGCGTGTAGCCAACAAGCCTGGCACAAGCGCGAACGGTGCTGTAAACGACATCGGCATTGCGTGGCCGCCGCACGGCCAACCGATCATCTGGGCCGCTTACACCAACGCGCCGAGCGCCAAGACCGCGGAGAGCGAGGCCGCGATTGCACAGGCGGCGGCGTCCGCAGCACAGGAGTTCAGAGTGAAATGATCGCGGCGGCCGCTCGAGTAGCATCGGGCGTAGATCGTGCCGGATCGCTGATGCCGCATGACAGGCAGTTGCAGCGGACGGTGAACGATAAAGTGGCAAGTCACGTGCGTCAGCGCGCGGCCGCTGAATGCGGCGTTAGCCGGCGCTACGGTACACCGTTCCACAACTACGAGGATAAATGGGAGGGACGATGGCAGTTAAGGGCATCTTCTACGTACTCGCGCATGTTTCGGACCTGGGGCGGAGCAAGCGGTTCTACCAAGACAAACTCGGTTGGACGCTCGGCACGGATGAACCGTACGTTGCGGGATTTTCCTTCGGTTCGGGCTATTTGGTGCTTCATGTCGACGATCGCCCGAAGGAGTCTCGGCATTATTCGGGCGGCATGCACATCGCGGTTCAGGTGGACGACGCCTCCGCTGAGCATGCTCGTTTGAAATCACAGGGTGTTGCCGTCGGCGAATTGCGCGATCAGCCCTGGGGAGAGCGTAGTTTCACATTCTCAGATCCCGATGGTTACGTGTGGGCGTACGGTCAAGTAACACGTCCCCATGCATAGGCCAGCAACCTTTCGTTGGAGCCGACCATGATCCGTAGTGGCGAGCGCGACAAACATTGTGTGCTCGCATCGCCTAGTGGATGTCGGTGGGCGGCCGCTCAACTCTGTTGTTACACAGCGCATCTAACAGGAGGCGCTCCTATGGGCTCGACGGATCAGGACCTCGAAGCCTTTGCACGACGCATTCGTCCCCATTTCGAACCATCGCGTCGGGATGTTGCGGAGGATCTGGCGCTTCGTATCGCACGCAGCGGAGCAGGTTCGCAGACCAAACAACTTGGACCTGAAACACCTGTTTGGGAGGTTCTCGCCTGGCTGCACGATGCTCCGTTCGAGCGGCTCGAATTGATCGTGAACCTTGAGGTGGACATGGGATTGGTGAGCCCTGTACGCGCACACATGACGTTCCGAGAGCTCGTTGAGCGCAGTGCACTGATCTCGTTGTCTGACACGCGTTGGAGCGGACCGTGATGAGTGAGTCCGGCAGCTCCGCGAGCGCGAAAGACAGCCTGCCGGTGGCTCCGCTTTGGCTCCACGCGTACTCTGGCCGCGAACACGGTCTAATGATCGTCGGAGATCGCGCATCCCTTGAGGCGCTTGGAAAAGCGCTGGTATCGGGTCAGCCCTCAGCGGTCGGGGTCGCGCCCGGTTGGCCGCCTCAGGTGGCGTGTCCCACCGTGGTCGGCCCCTACAAAGACGTCCGGGACTTCTGTCTTTCGTTTCACCTCAAGGGTGAAGAGCCTGTGGAGGCTGTGCTGCCCCTCCGTCGTAGCGGGCCATGGTTTCCGCTTCTGGTGCTGGTTTTGGTGTGCGCAGCAATTGGCGTAGTCGCCGCTGCGGCGTGGATCGCGAAACATGTGCTCTAACTCTCGTTGAAGCGGACCGTGCTGAGTGGGGCAGGTAGCTCGGCGAGCGCGAAAGCCATTGTGCGCGCCCCCGCGCTGGATGGCTCGAGCGCCCACTCAACTTCATCGTTAGACGCTGGGGAAACGAAGTGCCCGTGCTAAGGACGTATCCCATATTCTTCGCGCTCGTCGGGCTTGCCGCATCCAGTTTGCTTTACCGGCGCGCTCTTACTTTTATGAATGCTGATGCCAAGGCGGCCCTGATGGATTCGTCATCCCACACGCGCCTGCTGGGTCTTATCGCAGTAGGCGTGTTTCTTGTCCTGGTGTTATGGCGCCCGTCGGTGGGATGGGCATTCTTAGGCTGCGCCTATCTTGGTCTTGGTGCTCGCTCATACTTTCGTTTGAGACGGTTGGGCCTGCCGCTTCGGGCCGCGCGCTTGATCCTGATTGGTAATGTATCCGCTGTGGTTGGTATCGCGGTGTGCGCGTTTATCTTCGCGTTGAGAGCGCGACCGTGACGCCGTCTAGCAATCATTGGAGGGGTCCGCGATGAGCGGTAGTGTCGTCACGGGTGGGGGAAGACAGTGTGCACCCGCGGCTTCAATCGAACGCCTGCGCGCGGCCCTAAACTTTATCGCCAGGAGACGCGAAGATGACCGTGCCTTGGACGCTGCCATGGGCTTCGTGACCGCTGATGCCCGCGTCGCTCGGCGGACTACCGACGAGTGCTGGGAAGGCGTCGTCGGGAAACACGCAGATAACAGCGGGGAGCGTCGAATTTGACGCCGAGGTCGGTCACGTCTATGACGTAAGTGCAGTACTTGATCGCGGTGGCACGAAGTGCGATCTCAAGGTTACGACAATCGTTGGAGCGGACCGTGACGAGTGAGATGGAAAGCGCCGCGGGCGCAGTAAGAAAGTATGCGCCTGCGTCGCCTCAACTGCGCCGCCATGAGCCCGCTCAACTCTCAATTTAGACGTCCGAACTCGGCGCAGCCTGCATATGCACGATAGCGTATTCGTCGAACTTCAGTTCTGGTTGCTCGTTTTGTTCTCTATTCTCGTGCCCGGGGTAATCGTTTGGGTATGTCTTACCGTGACCGAAGTTTCGCGCAACACCGTACTGGTTCTAGGAGTGATTCTGGCTGGAATCGCGGGCTTTGATTTCTACCTGTTGCAGGCATTAGCGCGAATGGCCAGGGCAACCCCATCACTTACAGACGACCGCATATTTGACTCGGAGATAACCGTGGGTCTGTATGTGCTTCCGGCGCTCTTGGCTGGAATCGGCATCAACGTCACATCGCACGTGCTCATACAGCATCTCACTGACGCGCAAGAAAAGCGGGCTGGTCGGAGGTCGTCGGATGCCTAATAATCCCTGGAGGGGTCCGTGAGCGGTTGGTGGTTGAGCGCCGCGGGCGCAGTAACAGAGCGTGCGCCCGCTGACCTCTGAAGTTAGGAAGCAGCTGTGTTGCCTCGGTGGTTGACTGACGCGCTGGCCGGCCGCCTCTCGCTCGCGCGCGCCTTCTGGCTATGGGGCGTTGGTGTATCAGTTGCTTACTCTCTCATGGGGGCGCTCATTGACGTAGAGCATCCCGTGGCGCTTACCATTTACTTAGCCGTCGGACTTGCCCTGGGGCTACTGCAGACTGTGATTCTGTGGCGCTGTGCTTCTAACTCTCGGTCGAGTTTTCTGGGCAGGCTGGTTCGCACCGTAATGATTGCCGGACTGATCATGGTGGCGCTATTGCTTTACATGGTACTGACCAATCCGGGCTTGCTGCGCCCGGAACAATCGTTGGGGCGGGCCGTGATGGAATGTCCCCTGCTGGCCGAATGCCTGAGACAGCACGCACACGCGCAGTTTGTTGGGCTGCGCTGCGCGGCCGCCCAACTCTGAACGTAGGCCGCATACGGCCCGGCGCGCCGCGGGACTAACGTCACACAGTGAGACAACTTGTAGGAGATTTTCCCATGATCGATACCTCGAATGTGCACGGACGCACGATCATTGCGCCGCTGCCGTCTGCTCTTTCGCCAAGCCTTCCGCCGAATCGCGTTCTGTCCGTTACTGTGGCGGATGACGAGGAAGTTGAGTGGATATGGACGTCGACATCGGACGGCACCAGTTACGTCAGCGGATATCGAATCCTGAAGCGTCCCTCGCATGACTAGCCCACGGTCGCACGAAGGTGCTTGGCTGTGTTCGCCGTGTTCGCCCCTTATCAATCGTTGGAGCGGACCGTGAAAACGACGGCGGCAGCCTGCGATAGCCCAGCGGTCATGATGCGCCGGCTCGTCGGTACGCAGCGGGCGCCGCCGGAAGTGTCCGCCCACGACTTTGGCAGGCGCTTCTCGGCGGCTCCGCAACTTCACCCTTAGGCATCACGAACGGCGATGGACGCAATGAACGAGCCGGCATTTACCCGGACGACGAGCGCATTCGCGATGACGTGTGAGGTTAAGATCAACATTCAGGCGAGCGCGGAGAGCGTATGGCACCTCTTGAGCGATGCGACGGGTTTCTCGCGCTGGAACTCCACGATCAGTGGCATTGAAGGGCAAATCCGCGACGGAGAGCGCCTCAAGCTACATGTCCCAGGTACGAGCCGTACTTTCACCCCGAAGGTTTCCGGTGTGGTGCACGCGCGGCGTATGGTCTGGAGCGATGGCCTGCCCCTGGTTTTCAGAGGCGTGCGTACCTTTGTTCTTGAAATGCGCGACGCGAGCTCGACTGACTTCGTAATGCAGGAACGCTTCTCCGGAGTCGTGTTTGCATTTGCCAAACGGTTGCTGCCCGATTTCCGTCCCATATTCGAGGCTTACGCCCGCGATCTGAAGCGCGAGGCGGAGCGGACTGCGGCTGTGCGAAATTGAAAAATCCACAGCGGCCCGTGATACCTGACAATCGCTGCAGCGGACCGTGAACGGCCAGCCGTTGCGCGCCGCCGGCGCACTAAGAGAGTATGCGTCCGCGTCGCTTTTCGGGCCCATCGCACGGGCGCTCAGCTGGGAGAGCCTTTATGAAAATGACCGCGCGCCTACCAAGCCTCTTCCTCCTCGGCCTCTGCGCCGCTGCCGCCCAGGACAAGCCGGCTCCCTCATACCCCGCCATGGCCCCGGCCGACCAGTACCGGTTCGCCAACCCCGCGGACGAAATCGCCGTTGCGCGCACCGCTGCCCCGCCTTCGATCTCCGATCACGCCAAGGTACTGGTCCTCGGCAAGAACGGCTATCAAACCGCCGTCGAAGGCGACAACGGCTTCGTCTGCTTCGTCGAGCGCTCCTGGACGGCTGGCTTCGACGATGCGGTGTTCTGGGATCCCAAAATCAGAGGGCCCAATTGCTTCAACGCGCCGGCGGTGCGCAGCGTCCTGCCGCAGTATCTGAAGCGAACCGAGTGGGCGTTGGCCGGTGCAACCAAGCAGCAAATGATCGAAAGGACGCGCGCGGCCTTCTCTAAGCACGAGTTCGCGATGCCCGAGGTCGGATCGTTCTCCTTTATGCTGTCTAAGCAAGGCAACCTGGGCGACCCGGCCAGCGGCGGCCCCTGGCTGCCGCACGTTATGTTGTTCGTCGCTCACGGCCAGGCAAAAGTATGGGGCGCGGGGTTGGAAGGCTCGCCGATTCTCGGCGCGGAAAGCAGTCCGATCGAGCCGACGGTGCTTTTTATTCCGGTGCGCCGCTGGTCAGATGGCTCGCCGGTGCCGATACCGTCGGAGCACCACCACTAGCCAAGAAACAAATGCAAAAGTGGACATGGCGGCGGGAGCTAGATCGCTACCTGACTATCGGTTGAAGGGGACGCTTCCGTCATGCTTCGCGAGTCGCTCACGCCCCTCAAGCTGGCGTTAAACAGCATGCATCAACTTCTGCGCACGGCCTTCAGGTTCCGCGCCGGGACCTTGGTCGCGTTGTACCTCGGTTTGGTCGCGTGCCATCAGGCGTCAGTCGACCAGCACGATCTCCAGCCCATCGTCGGGACTTGGTTGGTAACAATACCGGAGGCGCCCTTCCCGCTTCATATGTTTGCGTTCCATCCCGATGGGACTGTGCAGCAATCCAATCCCGACGCCGGAGATCCCACGAGCAGCGACAGCAGTGCGATGGGCGTATGGCTCGCTGACCGCGACGGATTCAAAGGAAAGCTCGTAGAGGTTACGGCCGACCGAACCACGCATCAGTTCATGAGTCGCGGGGAGATTTCCTTTGCGCTCAAGGTCGATGGCAACGCGGTGAGCGGTACAGCAATCGCTGTCTTCTATGACGCCAATGGACGCAGAGTCCGAGGACCGGTACGGGCTACGTTAAAGGGCCAACGTGTCTTGCCTTAATCGGCGCATGCCGTCCAACAATAGTTCGGGGGATGTGGTGCGCGGTAGTGTCGCCGCGGGCGCGGGAAGACAGTGTGCACCCACGGCTCGAATCAAGTGGGGTCACGCGGCCCCTCAACTTCACCGCGAGGCATCATGCAGCTCGCAGCACCCAACAGTCCCGCTGATCGCGCATGGCTGGCACTTCGTCTAGCCCTGTGGCCGGACGTCGCGGAAGCCGCACAATTATCGGGCATGGCTGACGCTCTGGTGCGCGGGCATTACGTGCGACTTGCTGTGACCCCCGGCGGATCGGCCGTGGGCTTCGTTGAAGCGTCGAAGCGCGTCGACTACGTCAACGGCACGAACAGTTCGCCAGTGGCTTTTCTGGAAGGCCTGTACGTTGTGCCCTCGTACAGGCGACAGGGCGTAGCGCGTGCGCTGGTCGAGTCTGTCATGACATGGGCCTTGGCGGCGGGCTGTCGGGAACTTGCGTCGGACTCGCTGCTGGACAATACCGCGGCGCACGCTGTTCACCGCGCACTGGGATTCGAGGAAACCGAGCGCGTCGTTTACTTTCGGCGCGCGCTGCAGGATGGCTAGGAATCGCTGGAGGGTTTGCGTGGAGCCACAGTCGGAGTGGCCGAGCTCTGCTTATTTCGAAAAAAGAGTCAATTTAATCAAGACTCTACGCGGCTACTCCACGTTCTGCACCTGCTCTCTCAGCTGCTCGATGAGCACCTTCATGTCCACGGCGGCCCGCGTGGTCTCGAGGTCCTGCGACTTCGACGAGAGCGTGTTCGCCTCGCGATTGAGTTCCTGCATGAGGAAGTCGAGGCGCCGCCCGGCGGGCTCGTTGCCCCTGATGACGCGTCGGATCTCGGCGATGTGCGCGCGCAGCCGGTCAAGCTCCTCATCCACATCGAGACGCTGCAGCAGCAGTGCCAGCTCCTGCTCGAGGCGTTCCTGATCCACCTGCGCTTTGAGCTCCGCCAGGCGCTCATCCAGGCGCGCGCGGATGCGTACGTGCACTTCGGGAAGCCGCGCCCGCACCTGCACGACCAGCTCCTCGAGCGCCGCGCAGCGCTGCTCGATCAGCTCTCCGAGACGCGCGCCCTCGCGCGCTCGCGTAGCCGTCAGATCGCCGAGCGCCGTTGCGAGCAGCTCGCGCGCGGCAGAGAGCAGCTCATCGAGCCCCGCGCTCGCTTCGCGGACGATGCCGGGCCAGCGCAGCACGTCGAGCGCGCTGCCGGGCGTTGCGCCGGGCGGCATCGCGTCGGTGACATCGCGCAAGCTTACAAGCAGGCGCTGCAGGGCCTCGCCGTCCAGCTCCAAGGCGCGCTCCCCGCCGAAGACGGCGCGGTGCGTCAAGGTGCAGTCGACCTTGCCTCGTTTGAGCTCGCGCATCAGCGCCTGGCGCAGCTCGGGCTCGAGGCTGCGCAGCTCCTCGGGCAGCCGGAAACCCGTCTCGAGGAAGCGGTGATTGACGCTGCGCAGCTCACAGATGAGCGTGCCCCAGGGCCCCGAGGCCTCTCGCCGGGCGAAGCCCGTCATGCTCGCGATCATGTGCAGCGTGCTCGCTCGAATGATCCCCGGCCGCGCCGCGAGCGGCTTACGTTCGCCGCGCCTGGGGTGTTATAAAGCGCGCCAAAGTTTAGCAGATGCGCGGGATCGTTCTTGCAGGTCGAATACGCCGACGTAAGCCTTCTCGGCAGTCGCGAGGACAATCAGGACCGCGTTGCCGTGGCCGTGGCCGAGCATGCGAGTCTGCTGCTCGTGGTCGACGGCATGGGTGGACACGCGGAAGGCGCGCGGGCCGCTGAAATCACCCGTCAGGTACTGCTGGAAACCTTCTGGCATACCCCGCAACCGCTGTTCGATCCCTTGGGCTTCCTGCACCTGACGCTCGGGCGGGCGCACGAGGAGGTCGTGAGGATCGGCATGCAGCTGCCACTCGAGCAGCGCCCGCGTGCAACTTGCGCGGTATGCCTGGTACAGCAATCGACGGCGTGGTGGGCACACATCGGTGACAGTCGCGTCTATCAGTTGCGTGGCGGCGCGGTGCTGGCGCGCACACGTGACCACAGTCACGTCGAGCTGCTGCTGCGCGAGGGTCTCATCACTCCGGAACAGGCACACACGCATCCGATGCGTAACTTCGTCGAATGCTGCCTGGGCGGGGATCCGATCCTCTCCGACATGACTTTGAGCGGCCGCCGCCCGCTGCAGCCTCAGGACGTGCTGCTCCTGTGCACCGATGGCTTCTGGAGCGGAACGCGCGACGAGGAGATGGGCTCCCTGCTCACTTCGACCGGCACGCCATTGAGCGAGCTCCTGACTGCCATGTCCCAGTGCGCCGTCGCCAACTGTGGCCCCGCGAGCGACAACACCACGGCCGCTGCGCTGCGCTGGAAGGGGCCGTAGCCATGAAGCGGCCGAGCGGGCGAGCAGCCGACGAGCTGCGCACGGTGCGCATCACGCGTGGCTTCGTCAAACATCCCGAGGGCTCCGTGCTGATCGAGTACGGCGACACGCGCGTGCTGTGTACTGCGAGCATCGAGGATGTCGTGCCGCCGTTCCTGCGCGGCAGGGCCCAGGGGTGGGTGACCGCGGAGTACGGCATGCTGCCGCGCTCCACCCACACACGTACCGCCCGCGAGGCGGCGCGCGGCAAGCAGAGCGGACGCACGCAGGAGATCCAGCGCCTGATCGGCCGCTCGCTGCGCGCGGTCATCGATCTGCGCGCACTCGGTGAGCGCACCGTCACGCTGGATTGCGACGTACTGCAAGCCGACGGCGGCACCCGCACCGCCTCGATCACGGGCAGCTACGTGGCGCTGGCCGAGGCATGCACCGCGCTCACGCGGCGCGGCTTGCTCGGCACGAACCCCGTGCACGGCCAGGTGGCCGCCGTCTCCGTGGGGATCGTGGGCGGCACGCCCGTGCTGGATCTCGATTATGCCGAGGACTCCGAGGCAGAGACGGATATGAACGTGGTCATGAACAATGGCGGCGCATTCGTCGAGATCCAGGGTACCGCCGAGGGTCATGCCTTCCGGCGTCACGAGCTCGACGCGCTGCTGGACCTCGCCGCGAGCGGACTCAGCAAGCTGTTCACACTGCAGAGCCAGGCCCTGCACGGCAGCTGAGGGCAGCAAGCGTGGATGTGGTGCTCGCAAGCAGTAATGCCGGCAAGCTGCGCGAGCTCGCGGCGCTGCTCGAGCCCTTTGGCTGGCACCTCATTCCTCAGGATGCCCTGGGTATCGCGCCGGCAAGGGAGACGGGCGCGACATTCCTCGAGAACGCACTGCTGAAGGCACGCCATGCGTCCGCCGCGGCAGCACGCCCGGCACTCGCGGACGATTCGGGCATCGAGGTGGATGCTCTCGATGGTCGTCCCGGGGTGCTTTCCGCGCGCTACGCGGGTGATGCGGCAAGCGACCGCCAGAATCTCGACCAGCTGCTCGCGGAGCTCTCGGGTACTCCCGTTGAGCGGCGAGGCGCCCGCTACCGCTGCGTGCTCGCCTACGTGCGCAGCGCCGCCGATGGCATTCCGATCATCGCCGAGGCCGAATGGCGCGGGCGGATTCTCACGGCGCCGCGCGGCCGCGGCGGCTTCGGGTACGATCCGGTCTTTCTTCCGGACGGCCTCGAGCGCTCGGCGGCCGAGCTCGCGCCGGCGGAGAAGGACGCCTTGAGCCATCGTGGGCAGGCGCTCTCATTGCTTCTGTCGCGGCTGCGAGCATGACGCTGACCACTCCACCACTTGCCTTGTATGTGCACTTCCCCTGGTGCGTGCGCAAGTGTCCTTACTGTGATTTCAACTCCTACGCGTTGCGCGGGGAGCTTGCCGAGGAGCAGTACGTCGAGGCTCTGCTGCGCGATCTTGAGTGTCAGGCGCCGCAGCTCGCGGGACGCGCGCTGATCAGCGTATTTCTCGGTGGGGGCACGCCTAGCCTGTTCTCGCCCGCGGCCATCGCGCGCGTGCTCGCTGGCGCGCGCGGCTATGTCGCCTGCGATACGGAGCTCGAGATCACGCTCGAGGCGAATCCCGGCACGATCGAGCGCGGACGATTTGCCGAATATCGGGACGCAGGCGTCACCCGCGTCTCACTTGGCGCGCAGAGCTTCGAGTCGGCGCGTCTCGAGGCCCTCGGGCGCATTCACTCTCCGGAGGATACCTGTCGGGCCGCCGCGGAGCTGCACGCGGCGGGACTCGACAACTTCAATCTGGATCTGATGTATGGGCTGCCCGGTCAGGAGGTGCGCAACGCGCTCGCCGACATCGAGCGCGCCATCGCTCTCGCGCCCGCGCACATCTCGCACTACGAGCTGACGCTCGAGTCCGGCACACTCTTTGGTGCCATGCCGCCGAGCGACCTACCGGCTGATGAGACCGTGGCGGAGATGCTCGGCGCCTGTCAGGCGCGGCTCGCGAAGGCCGGATTCGCGCAGTACGAGGTCTCCGCCTACGCCCGCGCGGGGCGCGTTGCGCGCCACAACGTGAACTACTGGACCTTCGGCGATTACGTGGGTATCGGTGCGGGCGCGCACGGCAAGCTGACTATTGCGAGCGAGGGGCGCATCGTGCGTACCGCCCAGCCTCGCGAGCCGCGACGCTACCTGACGGCAATGACTGCAGCGGCGCAGGCGCTCGCGCCGCCGTCCCAGCCGATTACCCCGCACGAGCTGCCTTTCGAGTTCATGTTGAACGCGCTGCGGCTTACCTCAGGGTTCGAGCCCCATCTGTTTGAAACACGCACGGGCTTGAGTTGGTCGGCAGTCGCCACGCGTATCAACGAGCTCAGCCGGCGTGGCCTCGTGAGCTGCGAGGCGGGACTCTGGCGCACGACCCCGCTCGGGGCGAAATTTCTCAACGATTTGCTCGTGTGCTTCCTTCCGGATGCGCCGCGCGGCGCGCCTGCGACCACGCCTAAACCGCTGTCAACCCTGGCCTGAGCGCTAATGGGATCCCGCGCGCGGCCCGTTATGCACAGGGCGCTATGACCCTTATGGCAAATGAGCGGATTACGAGCAATATTACCCAATCTGCTCGATGTGAGGCTCCTAAGTGATTGATGAATAAGGCATAAATGTCATGGTCATTTTTTAGCCAGAGTAACAAAAATGCCATGTGAAGCGGATTTGGAGCCGCCTGCAGGAGCGCCGTCCACAGAGTTGTCCACAGCTTCTGTGGATAAGGAGACGGCTTTTCGGCGCTCCATCCGTATCGCCCAGGCGACGCTCGTCGTAGCACTTGAGGAGCCGCGCCTGCGCCGCTACACTCGCCGGCCCTCCACGTGCGGCGGACATGCGGTGCAGCCATGAAAGCGTCCATTCATCCGGAGTACAAAGAGATCACCGTGGTCTGCAGCTGCGGCAACACTTTCAAGACGCGCTCGACGCTCGGCCATGATCTGAACGTCGAGGTCTGCTCCAACTGTCATCCCTTCTACACCGGCAAGCAGAAGATCGTCGACACTGCTGGTCGCGTCGACAAGTTCCGCAAGAAGTACGGCACGGTGGGCAGCACGCGCTGAGCGGCCGCGGCGGGCGCAGCGGCGCGATCAAATCACGCCGGCGCAAGGCGCCGTGCGCGCAGAATTTCGCGGCATGTTGCCAGTGCCTCACGCGTCCTTGATTTCCGTGCGCTGACCGTGTAAGGCTCGGCTTGCCTTGCGCCAGCGCGCTGCGACAGTACGGAAGGCGTTCTCGACAATGAGCGAGCGAGAGTTCGAGCTCGTCGACCGAGCCTCAGACAAGAAATCGGAGCTGCCGGTACGTTCCGGCACGCTCGGACCGAGTGTCGTCGACGTAGCTACCATCTACCGGGACCACGACGCCTTCACTTATGACCCGGGCTTCGGCGTCACCGCCGCCTGTGAAAGCAAGATCACCTACATCGACGGCGATGCGGGCGTGCTTCTGTATCGCGGCTACCCGGTCGAGCAGCTCGCCGAGAAGAGCACCTTCATGGAGGTGTGCTACCTGCTGCTGCACGGTGAGCTGCCGAGCCGCCGGCAGCTGGACGAGTTCACGAGCAGCATCCGTCATCACACGATGATCAACGAGTCGCTGCTGCGCTTCTTCAACGGCTTTCATCACAACGCGCATCCGATGGCCATGGTGTCGGCGGTGGTCGCCTCGCTGTCCGCCTTCTATCACGACTCGATGGACATCCATAACCCGCGCCATCGGGAGATCTTCGCGCACCGCATTGTCGCCAAGATCCCCACGATCGCCGCGGCGGCTCACAAGCACTCCGTGGGCCAGCCCTTCATCTATCCGCGCAACGATCTCGACTATTGCAGCAATATGCTGCACATGTTCTTCGCCGTGCCGTGCGAGCCCTATCAGGTGGATCCGGTAGCAGCCCAGGCGCTCGATCTGCTGTTCGTGCTGCACGCCGATCATGAGCAGAACGCGAGCACTTCCACCGTGCGCCTGGCGGGCAGCACGGGCGCCAATCCCTATGCGGCCATCTCGGCCGGGGTCTCGGCGCTGTGGGGTCCGGCGCACGGCGGCGCCAACGAAGCGGTGCTCGCCATGCTCGAGCAGATCGGCACGGTCGAGAACATTCCCAAGTTTCTCGCCATGGCCAAGGACCGCTCGAGCCACTTCCGCCTCATGGGCTTCGGCCACCGGGTCTACAAGAACTTCGATCCGCGCGCGAAGATCATCCGCGAGATGTGTCACCGGGTGCTAGCAAAGCTCGGTCGCTCCGACAATCCGCTGTTCGAGCTGGCGCTGCGCTTGGAGGAGATCGCACTCAAGGACGAGTACTTCGTCTCCCGCAAGCTCTATCCGAACGTCGACTTCTACTCGGGCATCATCTACAGCGCCATCGGCATCCCGCGCTCGATGTTCACCGTCATGTTCGCGATCGCGCGCACCGTAGGCTGGGTCGCGCACTGGCAGGAGATGATCGGCGACCCGCAGATGCGCATCGGACGGCCGCGGCAGCTCTATACCGGGCCGAAGCAGCGCAACTACACCGAGATCGGCAAGCGCCGCTGACCGCCGTCAGCCGCCGCTGAGCTCGTCAGCCGCCGAGGAGCGCCTCGAGCTCAAGCACGTCGGCGCGGCGCATCGGGCGGCCATCGACCGGGCTGACGGGTGCCTGGCGGATGCCGTCGGTCGGAAACACCGTCGCCTCGATCGCGTGGTTGTCTACCTCGAAGCGCACGCCCGGATACTCGAGCACGCGCTCGGCGTTCATCCGCACGCGCCGCGCCGTGACCTCATGGGGAATTCCCAGCTCGAGCAGGCTGATTGCCACCGACTCCGGCGTGTCCGCGAACAGATGCAGCTGCACGTCCGAATGCTCGGTGGCCGTGCCGCTCAGCACCGGACCGACGAGTCGCGGCGTGAAAGCCTGCAGGCTCTGCATCGCGTGCAGCGCCGCGCGCCGCTGCGCATGCAGCGACTGCTCGTGCGAGGCGCCGCGGAACAGACGCTGGTACTCGACCAGCGCGCTCTCGATCTCCGTGTTCTTGGGCAGCACGGCGTTGTCCGTCACGCCGAAACGCTCGGCAGCCTTGCGCTTGGCGACGAGGAAATCACGGATGCCGTGCTCGGACATGATGCGCGCGGCCTCCTGCGCGAGTGCCCGGCGCAGATTCTCGGTGCGTGGGGCGTGACGCTTGGGCATCGGCGTGTCGCGATCAGAACAGCGATTCGGTGGCGGTCTGCTGATCGGGTGTAGGCGGCTGCGTGCCATCACCGGCGAGCACGCTCGCCGATGGCAGATGGTTCACCATGAAGGTCTCGAGAATGGCATCCGGATTCTCGGCGCTCGCGAGCGCGCCCGTGTCAGGCGTGATGCGCAAGGTGATGAGCCCGTCAGGCATCGACCGGCGCACCTGCGGTACGCCCTTGAGCGCCTCCTGCATGAACTGGATCCAGATCGGTAGCGCGGTGCGGCTGCCCTCCTCGGTCTCACCGAGCGAACGCTCCTGATCGAAGCCGACCCACACGGTGGCCACCAGGTTCGAGGTGAAGCCGTTGAACCACGCATCGCGCGATTCGTTGGTGGTGCCCGTCTTGCCGGCGAGATCCGAGCGGTGCAACGCGAGCGCGCGCTGTCCCGTGCCGTGCTTGATCACGTCCGCCATCATGTCGGTCATCAGGTAGTCGTTCTGCGGGCTGATCACGCGCGGTGCCAGGCGCCGCCCCGGCAGCGCGCCGGCTCCGCCGCGGATCGCGTCGGCCGCGCTCAATGCAGCGCCCGGCGGTCCGGAAAGCCGCAACTCGCTGAGATCGGCGGGATGCTCGCAATCCTCGCAGGCGATGAGCGGCTGTGCCTGCCAGACGAGCTCGCCCGTCGGGCCCTCGATGTGATCGATGAAATACGGCCGCACACGAAAGCCGCCGTTCGCGAAGGTCGCATAGCCGGTCGCAAGCTCGAGCGGTGTCACCTGCAAGGTGCCGAGCGCGAGCGTCAGATTGTCGGGCAGCTCCTGGCGCGCGAAGCCGAAGCGCGTCGCGTAGTCGATTGCATAGCGGGTGCCCATCTGGCGTAGCAGCCGGATCGAAACGAGATTGCGTGACCACACGAGCGCCTCGCGCAGGCGCATCGGGCCGCGAAAGTCACGGTGCGAGTTCTCCGGGCGCCAGATCGTCTCGAGGCCCGTGCCATCCACCACGATCGGCGCATCGAGCAGCACGGAGGCGGGTGTGAAACCGTCCTCGAGCGCCCCCGAGTACAGGAACGGCTTGAAGCCCGAGCCGGGCTGCCGCCGCGCCTGAGTGACGCGATTGTATTTGTTGGTGAAGTAGTCGAAGCCGCCGACGAGCGCGGCGACGGAACCATCGTTCGGATCGAGCGCCACCAGCGCAGCCTGGGCCTCCGGCAGCTGTGCAAGCTGCGCCGCATGCCGGCCGTCAGCGACTACATAGATGACATCACCACGCCCGAGCACCTGGTCGGCGCTCTCCGGTGCTGGTCCGAGCGCATCGCCCCGCGCTGCCTTGCGCGCCCACGACAAGCCGTCCCAGTTGATTGCCTCGAAGCCGAGCGTCTTGACGAAGATGCGCGCCGACTTGTTGGCGACGGAGACCACCACTGCAGGCGTCAGCACCCCCATCCCGGGGTATTCCTCCAGGACCTCCTCGAGCTCATCGGGTTGCGGCGAGCTACCAAGCGCCGCATGACCGGATGGCCCGCGCCAGCCATAGCGCCGGTCGTACTCGATGAGGCCGATGCGTACGGCGCGGTTGGCGGCCGCCTGCAGCCGCGTGTCGAGCGTGGTGTAGACCTTGTAGCCAGCCGTTTCGGCCTGCGGTCCGTAGCGACGCCGGATCTCGAGCCGCACCATCTCGGCCACGTACTGCGCGTCGACGTCATAGAGTGGTTGATGGGCGCGCGCCACGACCGGCTCTGCGTTGGCCGCAGCGGCGACGGTCGCATCGATGTAGCCGAGCTCGCGCATGCGCCTCAGCACGTAGGTACGGCGCACCTTTGCAAACTGCGGGTTGACGATCGGGTTGTAGCGCGAGGGCGCCTGCGGAATGCCCGCGAGCGTCGCCGACTCCGCGACGCTCAGCTCATCGAGGGTCTTGCCGAAGAAGGTCTCCGCGGCCGCGGCGACTCCATAGGCGCGCTGCCCGAAGAAGATCACATTCAGATACAGCCCGAAGATCTGCTGCTTCGTGAACTCGTGCTCCATCCGATAAGTGAGGAAGGTTTCCTCGAGCTTGCGCCGCCACGTCTTGTCGAACGACAGGAACATGTTGCGCGCGGCTTGCATGGTGATGGTGCTCGCGCCCTGCGCGCGATCGCCCGAGACCAGATCGACCAGCACCGCGCGCACCACACCGGGATAGTCGATGCCGTGGTGCTGGAAGAACCGATCGTCCTCGGCCGCGAGAAACGCCTGTTTGATGATCTGCGGGATCTGCTCGTAGCGCACCGGGATGCGCCGCTGCTCACCGATCTGCGCGATCAGATCGCCGTCGCGCGTGTACACGCGCAGCGGCACCTCGAGAGCGACGTTGCGCATCGCTGCGACCGTCGGCAACGATGGCTCGAGGTAGACATAACAGCAGGCGAACGCGTACGCCGCCAGAACTGTGAGCAGCGTCACGCTGCATGCACCGAATACGAATATCTGAAAGTACTTACGTTTCACAGAACGTGACCCTATCCGCTTGCGCCAATTTCAGCTGCTATGCATAGTAGCCGGCGACTTTAAGGGCAAACTCACCGAAAGGTGGGGACGCAAAGCCTCCGGTCTACGGGCATGAGCGCCTAGGACAGCGGGGTTGCCGGCGCGAACACTAAACCATCTGCCAGCTCTGAGCCATGGCAGAACACATGGGTTAGCGTCGAACCTTCCTCGCATGTGCCCGAGCGTACCGCGTAGCGCGCTTTGCATCTCCAGCGATAGTTGGACCGGGCGCAACCAAATTCGTTGAATCCAAAACACGTGAACTGCGACATGCCATGCAGCCGAGCTAGCTGCGCGGGCGCGAGCCCGGCGCGTCGCGCGCCTGCGCGCGCCCGCTGCAGAGCCGAACGCAAGCTGCCCGGACGCCCAGCCATGAGGTACTGGCAGTGCGCCGCGCCCTGTAGCCTCGAGGCAACAGGACGGGCTCCCCCAATGCGAGCCAAGGTCACGACGGAGTTTCGTGAGGCCTCTCACGTTCGACTTAACCTTTCGCTGCTATATAGTGCCCTGCGCTTTGACACGGGTGGGCGCTTTCGAGCGCAACTTACTGATAAGGAAATAAAAAATGTTCCTATTTCAAAGTAAGTACCGTCCGCTTCTGGGGCTGGACATAACGACCTCGTCGGTGAAGCTCATCGAGCTCGCGATGGCCGGTGGCCAGTACCGCGTCGAGGCGTATGCCGCCGAGCCGACACCACAGAACGCCATCAACGAGAAGGCGATCGTGGATTCCGAAGCGGTCGGAGAGGCAATTCGCCGGGCGGTGAAACGTTCCGGCGCGCGTAGCCGCGAGGTCGCGATCGCCATCAGCGGCGATGCCGCGATCACCAAGGTGATTCAAATGCCTCGCAGCCTGCGCGCGAGCGATCTCGAGGCGCAGGTGGAGATGCAGGCCGATCAATACATCCCCTTCCCGATGGACGAGGTGAGCTACGACTTCGAGGTGCTCGGTGCATCGGACAAAGACCCCGACACGAGTGACGTGCTGCTCGTGGCCACACGCACCGAGAACGTCGAGCAGCGGCAGTCGGCGGTGAATGCCGCCGGGCTCACGGCGAAGATCGTCGACGTCGAAGCGTTCGCTCTCGAGAACGCCTGCAAGCTGATGACGCATCAGATGCCCGACGGCGGTATCGATCGCACCATCGCGGTGGTCGACTTCGGTGCGAGCAGCACGACCTTCAGCGTCCTGCGCGGTCTCAAAGTCGTCTACACGCGCGATTTCGCCTTCGGCGGCCAGCAGCTCACCGAAGAGATCATGCGCACCTACGGCCTGTCGATGGAGGAGGCCGGGCGCGCGAAGAAGGAAGGCGGACTGCCTGGCAATTTCCAGTCTGAAGTGCTCGATCCGTTCATCGACGACATGACGCAGCAGGTCAGCCGCTCGCTGCAGTTCTATCTCGCTTCGGGCTCGGGCCGCGAGCAGCCGGAGAAGATTCTCGTCTGCGGCGGCTGCGCGAACATCTCGGGCGTTGCCGAGGTGATCTCGAGCCGTGTGGGCATCTCGGCCGAAAAGGGCGACCCGCTCGGCCAGATGAAGCTGTCATCGCGCGCCAAGGCGCAGGCGGTGCAACGCGACGCTACCGCGCTGCTGACTGCCTGCGGACTCGCACTGCGGAGTTTCGACTGATATGCCTCGCATAAATCTACTCCCCTGGCGTGAAGTCGAGCGGCGCGAGCGCAAGCTGCACTTCATGATCGCGCTGGGTGCCGCGGCGGTCCTGGCCGTCGTGTGCACCTTCGGTGCCTACGTCATGTTCGACTCGATGGTCAGCGCCCAGCAGCAGCGCAACCAGCGCCTGCGCAACGAGATCAAGATCCTCGACAAGCAGATCGAGGAGATCAACAGCCTCGAGAGCGCGAAGCAAAAATTCATCGCGCGCATGGAGATCATCGAGAAGCTGCAGCGCTCGCGCCCGGAGATTGTGCATGTGTTCGACGAGATCGTGCGCACGCTGCCGGACGGCACCTATCTCACGGGCGTCACGCAGACCGACAAGCGGCTGAAGTTCGAGGGCATCGCGCAGTCGAGCACGCGCGTGTCGGCCTTCATGCGCAACATCGATTCCTCGGAGTGGCTGAAGAACCCGGAGCTGCAGGTGGTGGAATCCAAGAAGGGTGACCCGCTCGGCTCGAACTTCATAATGACGGCCGAGCAGGTGACCAGCGCGAGCAGCGACGACGATGTGCGCGTGCCCACGCACGGCCCCGCAGGCCGTCATGTCGTGGCGCGACGCGGAGGCACGCCATGAACCTGCTGGAACAACTGCGCGGACTCGACCCCCGCGATCCGGGTCGCTGGCCGTTGCCGGTGCTCGCCGGCACCGTGCTCGCAGTCTTCGTCGGGCTCACCTTCGTGCTGTCGTACGTGTTCGTGTGGCAGAACGCGCGTCCCGAGCTGCAGCGTTACCAGGATCAGGAGCAACAGCTGCGCGGCGAGTTCAAGACCAAGCACGGCAAGGCCGTGAACCTGCTGTCCTACAAGCAGCAGCTGAAGGACATCGAGCGCTCCTTCGGCGCGCTGCTGCGCCAGCTGCCCGGCAAGACCGAGGTGCCCAACCTGCTGGTCGATATCTCGCAGACGGGTCTTGCGGCCGGCCTGCAAGAGAAGCTGTTCCAGCCCGGCACGGAAGTGAAGAAGGACTTCTATGCGGAGCTGCCCATCAAGATCCGGCTGACCGGCAGCTACCACCAGTTTGGCGAGTTCGTCAGCGGCATCGCGGCTCTGCCGCGCATCGTCACGCTGCACGACATCGAGATCAAACCCGAGGTCAAGGACGCCTTCGATCAGCTCACGCTCGATCTGACGGCCAAGACCTACCGTTACCTCGACGAGGAGGAGATCGCCGCGGCGGAGGCGCAGAAGCGCAAGGACGAGAAACAGCCCAACAACCGCCGCCCGGGGGCGGCGGGTGCATAGCGCGGATAGAGCAGCGTCTACGAGGAACGGGTGGTCCAGGACATGAACATCGAGAGTCGTCAGCGTGTAGTGCTCTGCGCGAGTTTGCTCTGCAGCGCGCTTGCGGTCTTGAGCGCCTGTTCGAGTGCCGATGACGAGCTGCAGGGGTTCATCAACGATACCAAGAAGGAATCCGGTGGACGTATCGAGCCGCTGCCGGAAGTGAAGCCCTATCAGACATTCATCTACGCAGCCGCGAAGATGCGCTCGCCGTTCATGCCCGGCGGCCCGAGCGGCGCCAATGGTCCGAACGTGCGCCCCGACATCAAGCGCAACCGCGAATTCCTCGAGCAGTACTCGCTCGACACCTTGAAAATGGTCGGGACCTTGAAGCTCGGTGCCCTGACCTACGGACTCGTTCAGACCAAGGATGGCCTCGTGCATCGCGTGCTGCCCGGCAATTACGTCGGGCAGAGCGAGGGCAAGATCACCGAGATCACCGCATCGAAGATCAGCGTGCGCGAAATCGTTCCGGATGGCCTGGGCGGCTACATCGAGCGGCCCGCAGCACTCGCCTTGAACGACTAGCCGACCCGCACCAGGGAGTCTTCATTCAATGAAATTCTATAGACCGTCGACACGGACCACGAGCGCGCTTGGCCTCGCGACGGCCGCGCTCATGCTCTGGCTGGTCGCGAGCGGCCAGGCTCTCGCGCAGGCGACTAATGCGCTGCAGGCGATCGATGTGCAGCCGCTGCCCGGGCAGCAGTTGCAGCTCACCTTGCGCCTCTCCGGACCGGCACCGCAGCCGCTCGCCTTCACGATCGACAATCCGGCGCGCATCTCATTCGATCTTCCGAACACCGCGATCGCGCTCGCTTCGCGCCGCATCGACGTGCGCTCGGGCGGCCTCGATACCATCCTCGCGGCCGAAGCTAAGGACCGCACGCGTGTCGTGCTCAATCTCGACAAGATGGTGCCCTACAGCACCCGCGTGGCGGGCAACGATATCGTCGTGATGCTCGGCGGCGCCGCCGCGCAGGCCACCGCAGGTACCACCGCAGCGGCTGCCGCCACTGCGACTCAGGCTGCTACCGGCACCAGCGATGCGGCCATGGCCGGCGCCCGTGGGATCCGCAGCATCGATTTCCGCCGCAGCGCCGATGGCGCCGGGCGCGTGGTCGTCAACCTGAGTGATCCGCACACGCCGATCAACCTGAAGCAGGTCGGCGATCAGATCGTCGTCGACTTCAGCAACACCGAGCTGCCGAAAAATCTCATGCGCCGCTACGACGCCACCGACTTCGGCACACCCGTGCGCGGCTTCGACGTGACCAGGGCCGGCAACGATACGCGCATCGTGATCGACGCAACCGGCGACTACGAGCAGCTCGCTTATCAGTCGGACGACCAGTACGTCGTCGAAGTGCAGCCGCAACGCAAGCCATTGCTGCAGCCGGAGGAGAAACGCACCTACACCGGCGAGCGGCTGACGCTCAACTTCCAGGACATCGAGACACGGGCGGTGCTGCAGCTGCTGGCTGATGCGAGCGGACAGAACATCGTCGTGAGCGACTCGGTGAAGGGCAACGTCACGCTGCGCCTGCAGAACGTGCCCTGGGATCAGGCGCTCGACATCGTGTTGCAGACCAAGGGTCTCGACAAGCGCAAGCAGGACAACGTGATCATCGTTGCGCCGGCCGATGAGCTCGCCGCGCGCGAGAAGTCGCAGTTCGCCGCGCGCAAGGACATCCAGGAGCTTGCACCGCTGCGCTCGGACTTCCTGCAGGTGAACTACGCCAAAGCCGCGGACATGGCGGCACTCATCAAGTCGCAGGGCGGCTCGATGCTCTCGGGGCGCGGCACGGTCTCGGTCGATGACCGTACCAACACGCTGCTGGTGCAGGACACCGCCGAGCGCATCGCCGATATTCGGCGTTTGGTCGCAACGCTCGACATTCCCGTGCGCCAGGTGCTGATCGAGGCCCGGCTGGTGCTCGTCAACGACGATTTCAAACGCGAGCTCGGCGTGCGGCTCGGCTTCACGGGCGTGCAGAAGAACGGCTCGAACGGCATCATCACCACCACGGGCACGGCGCCGGGTGCCGATACCATACTGGGTTCGGCGCTCTCCAACGTGCAGAGCAGTGGTCAGCCGTTTCCGGTCAGCATTCCCACCGGCTCGAACGCCGCGCAGCGCTACAACGTGAACCTGCCGACGCCCGATGCCGGCGGCAGCCTCGCACTCGGCATCCTCGGTTCTGACTATTTGGTCGATCTCGAGCTCTCGGCGGAACAGGCCGAGACGCGCGCCGATATCGTCTCGGCGCCACGTGTCGTCACCGCCAACCAGAAGAAGGCGACCATCGAGCAGGGTACCGAGATCCCGTACCAGCAGTCTGCATCGAGCGGCGCGACCACGATTCAGTTCAAGAAGGCGGTGCTGTCGCTCGAAGTGACTCCGCAGATCACACCGGACAACCGCATCATCCTCGACCTGGACGTGAAGAAGGACAGCGTCGGCACCGTGATCGTCACCTCCGGCGGCGTGAACGTGCCCTCGATCGATACGCAGGAGATCACCAACCAGGTGATCGTGAACGACGGTCAAACCGTCGTGCTCGGCGGCATTCTCACCACTACGCACCGCATCGACGAGACCAAGGTGCCGTGGCTCGGCGACATTCCGATTTTCGGGAATCTGTTCAAAACCTCCACCAAGCAGAATGACAAAGACGAGCTTTTGATCTTCGTCACGCCGAAGATCGTGCGCGAAGGGGTAAATGTGTACTGATTTGTACTGATCGGTCGGGGAAACCGATCAGCGTTGAACGGCTTTAGTCATTCGGGTGGGTTTTATGCGTAAATTTCGCACGGCATTCCTTTGCGTCCTCGCAGCGGTGCTCGCGGCCTGCGGCGGAGGCGACAATGCTTTCGAGAGCACCTCGGGCTCGGGCGGTGGCACCGGAAATACCACAGCCACCTCCGTCATGGTGTCCTCGAACGATGCGACCATTCCTGCCGACGGATCCGCGAGCGCGACGATCAGCGCGCTGGTGCGTGATGCGAACAACGTGGCCGTGCAAGGCGCTACGGTCAGCTTCGGTGCCAGTGCGGGAGCCGTGGCGGTAACTTCAGCGACCACCGACTCATCGGGCACGGCGACAGCGAGCCTCTCGGCCAGTGGCGCTGCCGCGGGCACAATGATTACCGTGACGGCCGCCGTGGGCGGTGTCTCCGGCAAGACAACGGTGGGTGTGATCGCGACCCAGCAGGCGATCACGCTCCTCACCAGCTCGACGCAGATGCCGTCCGACAACTCGAAGCCTGCCACCATTACGGCGATCGTGCAGGGCGCGAGCAACCAGCTGCTCCCCAGCGTCCCCGTCAGCTTCTCGGCCAGCTCCGGTGCCATTGTCGCTATGCAGACAGCGGCTGGGGCTACGACGGGTGTCGCGGCGGGCACGACGGATGCAAACGGCCAGGCGCAGGCCACACTTAGCACACCGGGTGATGCCACCAATCGCAACATCACGGTGACGGCGACGCTCGGCAGCGGCAATGTTTCTGCGACCGTGACGGTCGCCGTGATCGGCACCAAGCTCACGGTGACCGGGCCCATGAGTCTCATCATGGGCAGCTCCGGCATGTTCAACGTCTCCCTGACCGACTCGGCCGGCAACGGCATCGGTGGGCAGACGGTGACCCTCGCCTCGGCCAACGGCAACACCTTGAGTGCGCCGACGGTCCAGACAGATTCCACCGGCCACGCCACATTCAATGTGACCGCGGCGGCGGCCGGCAACGACACGATCACGGTAACGGCCATGGGGCTGTCGACGACGCAAGCGGTGGCGGTGAGCAGTCAGAGCTTCACGTTTACGGCACCCGCCCAGAACACCAGTGTTCCGATCAGCGCGTCACAGCAGGTCACCCTCGTGTGGAAGAACGGCGGCACGCCTCAGGCGAATCAGGCCGTCACGTTCTCCACGACTCGTGGCCTCTTTAGCAACAACATGACGACTTTCGCGACGATGACGGATGCGACCGGTACCGCGCAGGCGTCGCTCTCATCGACCACCGCAGGCCCTGCGGTGGTGTCAGCCACCGCCACGGCCGTCAGCGCACAGCTCTCGTTGAGCTTCGTGGCGACGACCCCTGCCGCCATCGACCTGCAGGCGAATCCCGCGACGATTCAAACGCAGGGGCAGGCGACCTTCACGGCGACGGTGCGCGATGCGCAGAACAATCTCGTGCAGGGACAGACGATCGACTTCCAGCTCACCGATCAGACGGGTGGCAGCATCTCGGTGGCCACTGCGGTCACCGACGCTCAGGGTCAGGCGCAGACCGTCTACACCGCCACGACCACTGCGAGCACCGCCAACGGCGTGCAGGTGACCGCGAACGTGCAGGGCACGGCCATCACCAAGTCAGCGACCCTCACGGTCGGTGGTCAAACGGTATTCCTCTCCCTGGGCACGGGCAATCAGATGCAGCAGCTGCCCGCTGGCTGCGGCACGGGAGCGCCCTGCACCGAGTTCAGCGTGCCTTACACGATTCAGGCACTCGACTCGCGCGGCAATCCGGTGCCAGGTGCCAACGTGGCGCTCACGGTGCACTCGCTGCCCTTGCCGCCGATTCCCCCTGCGACCCAGCCGCCGCCAGGCTATAACCCGCCGGTAGCGCCCGATTACACGACCACCGGAGTCTACGGCGCCTACGCAAAGGGCGACTGGCGCTGGGACACCGCCATTACCCCGAACGCGTGGGTGCAAACGCTTGACCCGCTCACCTTCTGCCAGAACGAGGATGTCGATGCCACGGGCATTTATTCAACTTCCGAGGACATCAACAGTAATGGCAGGCTCGATCCGGGCGACGTCGCCACGGTGAGCCCCGGCAACATCAGCACGGACAGCACCGGCACCGGTACGGTCAACGTCATCTATCCGCAGGACCATGCCATGTGGGTCCAGGTGATTCTCATCGCCACCACTATCGTGAATGGCACTCAGGCCTCGACCAATACGGTCTTCTGGCTGCCGATTCTGGCTCAGGACTTGATCTCGCAGACGCCGCCGCCTCCGGGCCAGACGAGCCCGTATGGCACGCAAACGAGCTGCGCGAATCCCAACTGAGACTCACGCGGATTCCCGCTTAGGAAATGGCCGCCTCGTGCGGCCATTTCTCTTTGCGCTTATGTCCGCTGCTTATGTCCGCTCACGCGAGGTTTCCTGCCGCTCATCGCTCGCCGCCGGCCTTCGGTCAGCTCGCTGCATTGCCCACCTCAGATGTTGATGAAGTTCACACGCCGCGGCGCAGCGCCCCACTACATTGGCCACGCATAGGACACAGCAGGAAGACGCGTTTGAAGAGCATTCAGACATTCCGCAGCGGCAAGCGCGCCTCAGGGGCGCCGACGAGTGCGCGCACGCGCATCCGCGGCTTCACGCTGGTGGAACTCGTCATCGTGATGGCGGTGGCGGGGGTGCTGCTCGCACTCGCCGTGCCCAATATGCGGCAATTCATGCAGAACCAGCGGCTGTCATCTTCGGCAGCCGCGCTGATAACTGCCCTCAATTACGCGCGCAGCGAGGCGATCAAGGAAGACGTACCAACGACGTTCGGTGTCGGCGGTGTAGAGGTCTGCGCCTCTGCCGATGGACTGAACTGCGACGTGGCGGGCAACTGGAACAACGGCTGGATCGTGCTGACGCCGACCAACGCCGTGCCGTTGCAGGTCGTCGGACCGCTTCCCGCCGGCATGACGGTCACACAGAACGCGGCGATGCCCGCGGTGATCTTTCAATCATCGGGCATGCTGCCCACCGGCGCACTCGCCGTGCCGCAGCTACAGTTCAAATTCTGCGACACCCGCGGTGCGGCCTACGCGCGCGAGGTGGAAGTGAACGCGACCGGCTACGTCGCGGGCTCCCCGACCCCCGGATTCGATGTCGCCCAAGTGGCACTGGCATGTCCATGAACCGCTACCCGCACAAACACAGTTCGGCCGCCCGCGCGGCGGGTTTTACGCTGATCGAGGTGCTCGTCGCGCTGCTGGTGCTGAGCGTGGGTTTGCTCGGCGTTGCGAAGCTGTCATTCAGCTCCGTGCAGGCGAACGGCAGCGCCTACATGCGCACGCAGGCAACGGAGCTGACGAAAGAGATCTTCGACGCGATGCGCGCGAATCGTAACCAGGCTGCGCAGAACGGCTACGACGTGGCGTACGGCGTGAATCCGGGCGCGGGCACGGACTGCAGCCAGGTCAACTGCACCGACATACAGATGGCGACGTACGACCTGGCGCAATGGAAGGCGCGGCTGCAGGCAGCGATGCCGGGCGGCGACGGTCAGATCGTGACGGCGATCGTGCTTCTGCCCAACGGCAATCAGGAGCTCACCGCCGCCGTCAGTATCCAGTGGAACGACCAGGTCGCGCAGCAGAGCTTCGGCAACGCCGGCGCGAACGTCCTCAGTATCACTGCACAGACGGTGCTGTAATGAAACGCCTACAGCAGGGCTTGTCGATGATCGAAATGATGGTCGCCATCGTGCTGGCGATCGTCGTCACCGACGCGGCGGTCTCACTGTTCGTCGCGAACGGCGCCACGTCGCAGACCACCGCCGCCATCTCCGCAGTGGGCGACAACGGACGCTTTGCGCTCTCCTTCCTGGAAGAGGCCATTCGCGGCGGCGGCTACATGGCCTGCAACGCGACCAACAATCTGCATATCGTGCCGGCGCCGGGCACCACGCATACGGCGCAGATCAGTGTGATTCCGCCCGCACCGGCGAGCGTCTTCACGATCCTCAACAATTACACCCAGGCGTTCTCGGGCTTCGAGGCGGCCAATTCCGGACCGCTGGGCGCGGTTGCGCTGCAGGCGCCGCCCGTCGCTGGCACCAACAACGGCGGCAACTGGATCGCTCCCGGCCTCGATGCCGTGGTCGTGAATCCGCCCGCGCCGCCCAACGGTCCGGGCACCGTGACTCCGGGCAGCGATGTGCTGGTGGTCCGCGAGGTGCTGCCCCAGAGCGCCAACCTTTACGTGGGTGGGGCCGGCTACGTGCACGGCTCGGTGGCGGTCCCGATCCTGAACACGGCGCCGATCGCCGCGATCGCGACTCCCGCCAATGCGGTGATCTCCAACTGCACCACCTCGGTCGCCTTTCAAATTCTCGGCATCGGCGCCGGGACCGTCACGACGAATGCCGACCTGACCATCGATTTCGACCCCTATTCCTCGGTGGCGCTCACTGATACCGCCGCCTATTTCGTTGCCCCGGGCCGTGATCAGGATTCCGCGCTGTGGGTCTATCACGACTCGACCAACACTTATCAGGAGCTCGTTCCCGACATCGAGAACATGCAGGTGCTGTATGGCGTCGCGCCCAATACACCGACGCTCGCCACGCAGTACATCACCGCCGATCAGATTCCGCCGACCACGGTCGATTTCAATCAGGTCGTCAGCGTGAAGATCGCGGTACTTGCCGCGAATCCGCCGCAGTCGGGCAATGCCGTGGCGACTCCGCCGGCAGCCAAGGTGTACCAGCTGCTCGGCACGCAAGTGACGGCGCCGCTGGATGCGCGCATGAGGCAGGTATTCGAAGAGACCATCACGGCGCGGGATGCCACGCAATGAGGAGCGCAAAGACCATGCGTGGTTGGAGCCGAGCCGGTTACGCGATTCCAGCGCGCCGGCAGCGCGGCGTGGTGCTGTTCGTCGCACTCATTCTCTTGCTGGTGGTGACGGTTCTCGGGGTAACGCTCGCGCGCATGCAAACCAGCGAGGAGCGCATGGCGCAGAACGAGAACAATCACCAGATCGCGTTCCAGGCGGCCGAAGCGGCCCTGAACGGGGCGATGACCGATTTAAGAACCGGCGTCTACAGCGATGCCAACGGAGATTTTCTCTGTCAGCCCGCGAACAAGCCGGGCCTGTACATGATGCCTTGCGAGACGAGCGTCGTCGGCGCCGCGGGCACGAGCATCGTCACGGCCCTGGATTGGAACAACCCGGGGAATCCCGGCGCGGTGACGCTGAGCTATGACGGCGCGGCACTCAACGGAGTGGCGCTCGTGCAGCAGCCCCAGTTCCTGATTGAAGAGATGGCCCAAGAGGCCTGTCCTTATTCAAACACCGGCAGCAGCACCTTTGTGTACCGGGTCACAGCACACGCCTGGGGCGCCGATGGCACCTCGGGCGTGACGCTACAGAGCGTAGTTCGTCCAGGATGTTAGCCATGCAACACACACAGATGACACGCGCCCCTCAACTGCTCGGCTCGCTGAAGTCGCGCCTCGCGTCCTCGATGGGCGCCGCAACTCTGACGGCGCTGAGTTACCTCGTCGCACCACCGGCGCTCGCCGCGCCGCCGACGATCGCCATTGCACAATATCCTCTGACCGTGGCGGTTCCCGCACATCCACAGGTGCTGTTCGCGCTCGCCAACTCGCAGTCGACCGACGGCGACCTGAGCGGTGCGATCTGGACCGGCTCGGGGGCCCTGGGTGCGAGCTACGCGGGTCTCGGCACCTCGAGTTCGCCGGTGAACTTCACGGTTCCCGGGGGCTTCGTCGCACCGATCACAGGCACGACGGCTGGCAATACGGCACCGTACACGATCATCGGCAATCCCTTGCTCTATCCGGGCACGGTTGCCGGCCGGCACTACGATAATTCGGCAAGCCGGCTCAATGTGGCCAAGGCGGGCATCAACTCGATCCTGCAGAACTTCCTGGCGAACGCGGATTTCGCGCTCATGGATTATCAGACGAGCGCTCCGGGGCTGTACTCGACCTGGGTCTACTACATGAGCCCGCCGGGCGGCTTCCAGTTCACCAATGACCCGACGATGGGCAACCCGAGCAATTACCCGTTCGTCGCGAATCCTTGCTACAACATCCCGCTCGATTTCGCCAATCCGGTCGATTCGGCGTGCACGCAGCTCAACACACGCTACCCGGCGATCAACACCTACACCGACGTGCTCATCAACAGCTATAGCTACATGTACGGCGCGCAGAGCATCAGCGTCGCCGGAACGAGTGATGATCCGGGCATCGTGGACGTGCTGTACGCCGGCGGCTTGCCGGCCGTGTTCGTGGACTACAGCGGACCCAACCCAGCGAGCCCCTTCGGCTACCCGCTCACGACATATGAGAACGGTGGCGTGTGGGAGTGTTACGGCGCGAGTGTGCCGAGCTTCGGCGGCATCTGCGAAACGCCGACTAACGCAGGCTTCGTGCCGTACTCGACTGAGGTCATGCAGGCGTTGCGCGGCTTTGGCTACTACACCGGTAGCGAGACCTCGCAGCCTTCCTCGAACACCAGCTGGCCCCCCTTGGTACCGATGACCTCGGCCGGTCAGGTACCGACCGCGGGCACGATCGCTGCGGCGCAGGCAGCCTTCACCCAGTACCTTGCGCCAGAGACGAATAACGCGGGTACATTGGACATCAAGGCTCAGGCGACGCAGTCGCCGATCGCCGGCATGCTGAAGGCAGGGTACGACTACTACGTGGCGGCCAATCCCGCCTCGACGAACGGCTGTACTCCGAACCGCTATATCGTTCTGGTCACGGACGGCTTGCCCACGATGGACCTCGCCGGCCACTCCTGGCCGCCGCTCGGTAGCCTCGCGGCGGCCGGCTGGAACGTAACGGCGACTTTCAATGGCGATGGATCTCTTACGCCCAGCAACACCAATGATCAGGCGCTGGCCGATACCATCAATACGCTGACGACGCTCTATAACAACGGACAGCCCGGCAGCGTCAAAACTTACATCATCGCCGTAGGCGCAGGTGTCAACGGCACCGATGCCGCCGCGCAGACCCTCACGGCCATGGCGATTGCGGGTGGCACGGGAACGTTCTTTCCCGCGACTAACCCGGCGCAGCTCAACCAGGCGATGCAGATCATTCTGGCCAAGATCCTCGCCGAGACGGCGGCCACCTCCGCATCGGCCGTGAACTCGACGGGCGTCAACAGCAAGTCAGTGGCCTATCAGGGCCAGTTCACGACCTCTGACACGTACCAGGATTGGACGGGCAATGTGTTCGCCTTCCCGATCAACGTACAGACCGGCGCTATCAATACGTCGCCGACTAATGCGTACTGGTCGGCGCAGTCCCTGCTGGACGCCCAGAACTGGGATACGGGCCGGCTGATAGCGACCTGGGATCCGACGACCGGAGCGGGGACGCCGTTCCGCTGGGATCCGAGCACGACGGTCACACACGGCATAGCGAGCTCGACTGCCCTCGGCGCCGCGCTCATGACGTTCGCGCCGGACAACAACGGTCAGGACGTGGTGAATTTCTTGCGCGGCAGCAACGCACAGGAGCAGCACCTCGGCGGCCAGTTCCGCAACCGCACGCACAAGCTGGGTGACATCGTGGATAGTGCCCCGGCGTACGTTTCGGCACCGAGGGGACCCTGGCTGGCGCAGTCCTATCTGCAGTTCTCGACGCAGTACGCAACTCGCAAGCCGGTGATCTACATCGGCGCCGATGACGGCATGCTGCACGCATTCGATGCGAGCACGGGGCAGGCAACCTCGGGCAACGAGCTGTTCGCCTACATACCGCACGGGGTCTACAGCAACCTCGTGAAGCTCGCTAACCCGTACTACAACTCCCAGCACCTCTTCTACGTCGATGGCTCTCCACAAGTGCAGGACGTGCAGTTCGCGGATAGCACCTGGCACACCATCGTCGTGGGCGGCGAGCGCGCGGGCGGTAACTCGATCTATGCGCTCGATGTCACGGACCCGACCACCATTACGAGTGAGAACGCGCTCGCACAGCACGTGCTATGGGATTTCACCGACGCCAACATGGGCATGACCTTCGGCAATCCGGTGGTCGAGAATACGGCCGCCGGCATCACCGTGTTCTTCGGCAACGGCTACGACAGCCCGACGGGCACGCCGTTCCTGTATGCGCTCAATCCGCAAACCGGAGCGGTGCTCACGAAGATCGATCTGTGCGGTGCCGTGCCGACCGCCTGTAATCTCGCGCTCGCGAATGGCCTGTCGAGCGTGACCGCGTACAACGCATATGGCTCGGTGGCTGGGCCGATGAACGTGCTGTACGCCGGCGACCTGCAGGGTAACCTGTGGCGAGTCGACATCTCGAACAGCAATCCTTCGCTCTGGACGGTCACGGTGCTCTTCCAAGCTCGCGATGCCGGGGGCAACCCGGAGCCGATCACCGACACGCCCGCCGTGGGTCTCAATCCGAACTTCCCGGTCAATACCGGAACCATGGTCTACTTCGCCACGGGTCAGTTCCTGAGCGTGGCCGATCTGACGACCACCCAGCAGCAAACGGTGTACGGTGTGTTCGACTCCGGCACGGGATCCGCGACGCCCCTGCTGCGCGCAAATCTGATTCAGCAGGTGCTCACGACTCAGAACGTGCAGAACTCGCAGGGCACGACCATCTCGGTGCGGCTGCTGTCGAATAACCCGGTCAACCTCATCAACAACCCGGGCTGGTATGTGGATCTGGGGCTCGCGAGCGGCGAGCGCGCAGTCACCGACCCAGTGCTGTTCAACGGTACGGTCCAGCTCACCACTTATCAGCCCAACGGCAGCACCTGCTTGGGCGGCGGTAACGGCTGGCTGCTGGTATTCAACTATGCTACGGGCGGCTCCACCTCCGTGCCCCAGTTCGACTGGTATGGCGCGGGCCACCTCAACAGCACCGACATGGTCAACGGCCAGACGGTGGCAGGGGTCTCCCTGGGCAGCAATTATGGAACGAGTCCGACGATCCTGACGGGAACGTTCTCCAACACCACAATCGGTGCCATCGCGTACATCACCCTCGGCGGCGCCACCAAGAACGGGAATCTCACCGGCGGCAGCACGGGCGACGTCGGTTGTACCGGTCTCGGCACGGGCTGCGGTGGCAACGGTAACAACGAGATCGCCCCGGTGCTCGAGGCCGTCTCGAGCGCTCGTAGCTCATGGCAGGAGATCAAGCAATGAGAGACTCGATGAATCACTTGCGGACCGGTCTGCGAAGCGGATTTCTGGCGCTTCTCATCACGGCGCTGGGCATGACCGCGACGCCGGTGCTGTCTGCCACGGTAGTCCCCCCGGCCATCACCGGCACGGTGAGTGCGGTCGGTAACGACCTCACGATCACTGTGAACGGCCAGCGCTTCTCGGTCGTACCGGGCAGCGCAGCCGCCGCGCAGCTGAGCACCATCCATGTCGGTGACACCGTGGGCTTGGTGCTGAACGGACCGGCGAGCTCGTCCGCTTCGCAGGTCATCGGCATCGTGGCCGGGGCAGTGGCGCAATGATCCGCCCACCCCGAGCGGCACGCGGCTTCACGCTGACCGAGCTGCTGGTCGCGATGGCCGTGCTCGCGATACTCACGGCGATCGCGCTTCCCGCCTACCGCAGCTACACGCTGCAGGCGAATCGCACGGATGCGATCAAGACGCTGACCTACGACCGGCAGATCCTGGAGCGCTGCTACTCGCAGAACTTCAGCTACCTGAACGTCGCCAACGACTGTCCCGGTGCCGCGAACATCGTAGGGCCGAGTCTGGCCGGCAAGTACCAGATCACCGTGAACCCCTGGAATGCGACGAGTTATCAGCTTAACGCCGTCGCGACTGGCACCCAGACCAGCGACACCAGCTGCCAGACCTATACGGTCACGCAGAACGGCACGCAGACGGCGCTGGACAACGGCGCCAACAACACGACGCAGACCTGCTGGGGCAGCACGAACTGACGCGCTCGCGCCGCGTGCGGCGTGCCTGACGCGTCCGGATGGTTCACGGTAATATCCGGGCGCCATGCTCGGCAGGCGCAGCGTCTTCCTGATCGGTCCCATGGGTTCGGGTAAGAGCGCCGTGGGCAGACAGCTCGCCCGCATGCTCGACGCGCCCTTCTACGACAGTGATGCCGAAGTCGAGAGGCGTACCGGCGTCGACATTTCCTACATTTTCGAGAAGGAAGGCGAGGCGCGCTTCCGGCAGCGCGAGCGGGAGGCGATCGATGCCCTCACGAGCATCGAGCCGGTCGTGCTCGCCACCGGCGGCGGTGCCGTCCTGCTCGAGGAGAACCGCCGCTGTCTCAGCGAGCGCGGCTGCGTCGTCTATCTCGAGGCCTCGGTCGAGCAGCAGGTGCACCGGGTCCGTCATGCACGGCATCGTCCCCTGCTCCTCAATGTGGATCCCGAAGCAAAGCTGCGCGAGCTCATGAGCGAGCGTGCCTCCTTGTATGTGGGTATTGCCGACCTCACCGTCTCGACCGATGGGCGCAAGGTACAGAGCGTCGCCGACGAGGTCCTTCGCGGGCTCAAGCTACGAAGCACGACGTATACTGCGCCGGGACGCTAGAGCGCGCCGCGCCGCCGGCGCGCCTGCTTGCGAGGCGTGATGGACACCGTGACCGTGGAGCTCGGCGAGCGCAGCTATCCGATAATGATCGGAGCCGGCCTGCTGCGCGACGGCGCCTTGCTGAACGCGCAGATTCCGGGCCGCGACCTGCTGCTGGTGAGCGATACGACGGTTGCGCCGCTCTATGCCGCGGCTCTTACGGAGGCGCTCGGCTCGCGGCGCATCGTGGAGGTCACGTTACCCGAGGGTGAGCCGCAGAAGAACCTGGCAAATCTCTCGCGGATTCTCGATGTGATGGTGGCCAACCGCCTCGGGCGGGACTGCACGGTGATGGCTCTGGGCGGAGGGGTCATCGGCGACATCGGCGGATTTGCCGCGGCGTGCTATCAACGGGGCGTCGCGTATGTGCAGATTCCCACCACCTTACTCGCTCAGGTGGACTCGGCCGTCGGCGGCAAGACAGCCGTCAACCATCCCGGCGGCAAGAATCTGATCGGCGCGTTCCATCAGCCGATCGCGGTCATCGCCGACACGGCGACTCTCCTGACTCTGCCAAAGCGCGAACTGCAGGCGGGTCTCGCGGAGGTCATCAAGTACGGGCTGATCCGCGATGCCGACTTCTTTGCTTGGCTCGAGGCCCACATCGAGCGTCTATTGGCGTGCGATGCGGCGGCGCTCACGCATGCGATCCGCCGCTCGTGCGAGATCAAGGCGGAGATCGTCGGACGCGACGAGCGCGAGCACGGCGAGCGAGCGCTGCTGAATCTCGGACACACCTTCGGCCACGCTATCGAATCGGCCAGCTCTTACACGGGATGGCTTCATGGAGAAGCCGTGGGCGCAGGCTTGCTGATGGCGGCGTTCATGTCACGCGAGTGCGGGACGCTGCTCGATCGCGACGTGGAGCGGGTGCGCACCATCCTGGGACGCACCGGATTGCCAGGCGACGCGCGCGGTATTTCAGTCGCGACCGCCATGCAGCACATGAGGATCGACAAGAAAGTGCAGGCCGGGCGTCTGCGCTTGGTATTGCTGCGCGGCATCGGCGCGTCGTATGTGACGCCCGATTATCCGGAAGCGGCCCTGCGCGCAACCGCGCAGGAGTTCTTCGGCTGACCCTTGCGACGGAGCGAGAGCGGCGTGTGAACGATTCCGCGGCGATCACATCCTTCCTCGCGCCCTACGCTGCTCACGATGAGCAGTCGCGCGGTCGCCGGCATGCGGAGCCCAAACCCGATTTCCGCAGCGAGTACCAGCGCGACCGTGATCGCATCATCCATTCGAATGCCTTTCGCCGCCTCGTCTACAAGACACAGGTATTCGTCAATCACGAAGGCGATCTGTATCGCACGCGACTCACGCATTCGATGGAGGTCGCGCAGATTGCGCGTTCGATCGCCCGCGCGCTGCATCTCAACGAGACGCTGACGGAGGCGATCTGTCTCGCGCATGATCTGGGCCACACTCCCTTCGGTCACGCGGGGCAGGATGCGCTGAACAAGTGCATGCGCAAGTACGGCGGCTTCGAGCACAACCTGCAATCACTGCGAGTCGTGGATGAGCTCGAGGATCGTTACGCCGACTTCCGCGGTCTCAACCTCACGTTCGAGTGTCGCGAGGGCATTCTCAAACACTGCTCGGTACGCAATGCGCGGCGGCTCGGGGAGGTGGGGGAACGCTTCATACGTCGGCGGCAGCCGGGTCTCGAGGCGCAGATCGCGAATGTCGCGGACGAGATCGCTTACAACAATCACGATGTGGACGACGGACTGCGTGCGGGACTCATCCAGCTCGATGATCTGGAGGAGGTACGCCTGTTTCGCCGTCAGCACATGGCCGTGGTCGAACGCTATCCACAATTGGGGGAGCGCAAGGTAATCCACGAGACCATTCGACGCATGATCAACTTCGTGGTGGTGGATGTGATTCGTACGACTGAGAGCCGGCTGCGCGCGGCGGGACCTTCCTCGATTGATGATGTGCGCGCCCGCAGCAAGCCGCTGGTCGGCTTCAGCGAAGCCGTCATGGACGAGCACCTGGAGCTCAAGGCCTTCCTACGAGAGCGCGTATACCGGCACCACAGGGTGCTACGAATGACCTCCAAGGCGCGCAGAGTGCTGCAGCAGCTCTTCGAGACCTTCCTGGCCGATGTGAACCTTATGCCCGCGGAGCATCGTGATGCAGCGCATCGGGCGGCGAAGGAGACCGGAGCCGCCGGTCGGGCGCGCTCAGTAGCCGACTACGTGGCTGGCATGACGGACCGTTATGCGATCCTCGAGCACCGCAGGCTCTTTGAGCCGGGGGAGCGGACGTAGGATTCCCAACGAGCCAATAGCGGCTCTCAACCGCTCTAATCGCAGTGCAGCAACATCACGGCCCAAATACGGGCCCCCGCCCAGCAGCGCTGAAGTTGCTGTTCCATATAAGAATTTAAGCAGTGGCGTAGAAAGTTAACATAAACAGCCGGCTCTTTGTTGACATAACTCGTTGAGTTACCTAGAGTTATGTCAACGAGAATATGTCTGAAAACGTGACCAAATCGATCGACGGGAGCGATCAGTCACCTCGCGACAGGGAAGCAGTGCTCGGCGTATTCGCAGCCGTCATGCGGCCGCTTATGCGCGTTGCGCTTGAGTACGGTATTTCCGCAGCAGAAATCTCGAATATCGTTCGGCTTGCGTACATCCGTTCTCTTGAGACGAGGCTCGCATCCCAAAGTAGACCGCTGACAGACGCGCGGCTGGCGCTGGTCGCGGGTCTTAGCAGGTCAGAGGTGAGCGCACTGCGAATCGGAGCCACCCCGCAAGGTACGCAGGGCGCAACGCGTCTGGACCAAATAACAAGTCTTCTAAGCTCTTGGCACACGCATCCCAGATTTTCCGGAGCATACGGAATCGCATTAGATTTGGATCTAGAAACGACTCCTGGATCTCCCCGGCGCAGCTTCGCTGAGCTGATTGAGACCGCCTGTTCGGGAGCCGATCGCGATGCAATATTGGATGAATTGGTCGCCGTCGGGTCGGTCGAGATTGTCGACGGGACGACTGTTAGATGTCGATCCCGAGCGTATGTGTTGCGCGGCTCAGAGGTGACGGCGACTCGGATCGAGCGTGCCGCGCGGTTCTTGGAAGCTGCTGCAGCAAGCTTTGCGCACAATCTCGCGCAGCAAGGACCAGCCTATTTTGAGCGAACACTAGTTTCCGATTATCCACTTTCAGAATCGACTCGTGATGAATTCCTGAAGATCACTACCGATCGCGGCGAGCAATTCATTTTGGAACTTGATACGGTCCTTTCGAAGCTGGTGGAGATGCAGCCGCCCGTCGACGGTAAGCGATATGGGGTCAGCGTTTACTTTTTTGATGAGGAAGCTTCGAGCTCCGAACTTCACCGACATGAACCCAGGCCCGACCGGCTACGTCCTCGCGCTTCAACGCCAGAAGAAATCGACGTTTTGGCACCGCGCGGCCAGAGCTCATAGACGGGGAAGATCTGAGGGGGCAATAATTATGAAGAACGCATTGCCGCTAGTTCTGCTGTCGCTCGCGACCGCGCAGGTACTCGCATCATCCGGAAACACGAGCGCAACGAACGTTGTCGCGGGATCCTCGAAGGCATCTCCGACACTTCTGATTGAGGGGCCCTTGGAGCAGGTTGATTCCCTGCATCACACGATTACCGTGCTCGGACAGACCCTTTCGTACGCAGCTCCTGTAAGTGCGGAGCGCGGCCAGCTCGTGGAAGTATTTGGAAGTATTGGGAAAAACGGAACGATAAATGTTGCCCGGTTGGTCGATGTCGGTCTCTACGTTCAGGGGGCGACGCGCGTACTAGTCACAGGCATCGTAGGAACCACACAACACCTAATCGGCCGGGTCAAGGTTGGGCAGTTATCCGTTGACATAAACGATCTTATTGTCAGCGATGCAGCGTCTGTCGTGTACACGGGAGAATTGGTGCAATTTTCGGGCACGCAACCGGGCGCTTTGGGAGTTCTCATTGCCGATCGCATAGGTGCTCTTGGCGTCAGCGGAGTGAGTGGTGTCAGCGGAGTGAGTGGCGTCAGTGGTGTCAGTGGTGTCAGCGGAGTGAGTGGCGTCAGTGGTGTCAGTGGTGTCAGCGGAGTGAG
>Ga0335077_10000742_pt1 | contig 37182 bp, 39 predicted proteins | sample Lox_Sample_31_FD_207151 | JGI IMG/M metagenome (GOLD analysis project Ga0335077, IMG submission 207151) | Soil microbial communities from Loxahatchee National Wildlife Refuge, Florida, United States - Lox_Sample_3.1 | ecosystem: Environmental > Terrestrial > Soil > Wetlands | place: USA... | reverse complement strand
GCTGTCCCTGGCGGGAATTCCGCCGCTGGCCGGCTTCGTCGGGAAGTACTACATTCTGCTTTCGCTCATCGAGACGCAGCACTACTACCTGGCCCTGCTTGGCGCGCTCTATATCGTTCCCGCGCTGTACTACTACTTCCGGATCGTCGTGCACGCCTGGCTGCGCGAGCCGGAAAAACTGGGGCGCGCGACGGTGACGCCCGGACAATCGGTGGCGCTGGCGATCATGTGCTTCGTCACGCTGGTTGCCGGCATCTATCCCGAGCCGTTCATCCGCCTGGCCACATATTCTCTAACTTTGCCAGCAGCGCTGTTTGCCCGATAACCGCCGAGATTCGCAGGGTTCGCCCGCGCCCCAGCGCGATCCACAGGGCTTCGCCCGCCAGCTTGCCAACGTCCTGGACCTGCCGTTCGTGCTCGTGGGAAGCGTGGTGATCGCGGCCGGGTTGGGCTATCTGCTGGACAAACATTATGGCACTTCGCCGATTTTGACGTTGCTGCTGGGGGCGCTGGGATTCGCCGGGGGCATGTACGAGTTGATTCGGAGGCTCACCGGCAAAAATCCGCCGGGAAAGAATCCAGATGGCGGGTGAACCGTTTGGAACCGCGGCGCTGCGGCGCATCGAATGGCTGACGCTGGCGCTCGGAGGCGCGGGGGCGGCTTGGGCAGGCTGGCGGGGAGGGTGGCGGGCCAGCGCGGCGATAGCCTTAGGCGCGGCAATCTCCTGGATCAACTTTCGCTGGCTGAAGGGCAGCGTGCAGGCCTTTGGCGCGGCGGCGACGGCGCAGGCGGGATCCGAGAAGGTTCGCGTGCCGGTGCTGGCTTACCTTAAGTTCTTTGGGCGCTTCGCTTTGCTGCTCGGAACGCTGTATGTTATTCTCTCCCGTTCCTGGTTGCCGGCGGTGCCCGTGCTGGAGGGGATTTTCGCGGCGCCGGCGGCCGTAGTTGTAGCGCTGGTCTATGAATTGGTCACCAGCGGGATGCGGCAAGACGCAAGCGGCTCGTAGCCTCACGGAAGGTCGATGGAAGAGAGCATTCTGGGAATCACCAAGCTGGTCAACGCGCTGTTCGGCAAGGCCGCGCTGGCGCTGTTAGGCGTGCTGCACATTCAGCCGAGCAACCCGCAATACCCCATCCCCAACCACATCGCCATGGAACTGCTGGTGTTCGCTTTGGCGGTGGTTTTCTTTTTGTGGCTGCGCGGGCGGCTTTCCGTGGAACGGCCCGGCGGCACGCAGCTGGTGATGGAAACGCTGTTGCGCAACCCCATGGGTCTCGGCGTGGTGGACCTGCTGGAAAATAATATCGGGCACGGAGCGCTGAAGTACCTGCCGATGATCGGCAGCATAGGAATTTTCGTTCTATTCTCGAATTTGATCAGCGTCGTGCCGGGGCTGGCCTCTCCGACGGCCGAGGTTTCCGTTCCGCTGGGTTGCGCGATGCTGGTGTTTCTCTACTACCACTGGTCCGGGCTGAAGAAGCACGGGCCGGTGCATTACGGCAAGCATTTCATGGGGCCGAATGTCTTTCTGTCGCCGCTGATGGTCGTGGTGGAAACGTTCAGCCATCTGGCGCGGCTGCTTTCGCTCACCGTTCGTCTCTGGGTCAACATGATGGTGAGCGAAATGCTCTACGGAATTTTCCTTGGGCTGACGCTGGCGCTGTTCCTATTCGTGGGCAAGCTGAACGCGCTCGGCTACGCCCTGGCGCCAATTCCTCTGCTGGCACCGGTGATTTTCATTGTGTTGCACATCTTCGTGGCTTTCGTGCAGGCGTTCGTATTCACGATTTTGCCGGTCATCTACCTGGCCGGGGCGGTTGCGGAAGGGCACTAATCGAAGCATCGGCAGCTTATTCATAGCGGCATTATCCGCCGTCTCGCGTGAGCCCGGCTGCACGAGGATGTCGGGAACCACCTCCGAGCGGCACTTCATAACCCAAGGAGAGTCGTCACGATGAGAAAGTTTGCTGTAGCGCTGCTGGTGATCTTCGCGTTCTGCCTGATCGCTCCCGCGGCATTCGCTCAGGGCGGTGATCAGGGAGCGGCCAATGCCACCAATTGGGTGGCCATCACTTCCGGCTTCGCCATGGCCATCGCTTCCGGAGCTTGCGGAATTGCGCAGGGGCGCGCTTCCGCCGCTGCGTCGGAAGGGATGGCGCGCAACCCCGGCGCCGCCGGCGTGATTCAGAACATGCTGATTCTCGCGCTGGTGCTGATCGAATCGATGGCGCTGTACACGTTCGCCATCATCTTCATCAAGGTCAAATAACAAGTCGAATCTGCTGTTCGGGCCCGCGGGATGCGCCAGCGTCACGCGGGTCTTCTTTTTCAACAGGCGTCCACAGCTTTGCACAGGTTTTTTGCGCGTGAACGCGGGAATTTCGTTGACGCTCCGAGCGCGAGGATTTATCTTGCGCGCCAGATTGAACCGCAAGCTTAAAGAGTGACGGTTCGATTCGGAGATTGCGATCTCCTCACGGTTTTCGCAATCCCGGATTGCCGGGAGCTTCACGGAGTTCGCGCTTCAGGGTACGCGGCGCAAGAGCTGAAAGGCGATTGCCCCTGCACTGGATCGAGGAACGCCGTGAAGTCACGATGCAGTCCCAGAGCCGCGATAGCTTAACCGCCGTCGTGGTCGCAGCTGCACCGGAGAGCTCAGAGGCTTAGTGGCTTGGTTTGGAGTTCCCGAAGCCCTCGCGGCATTTGGGGACGTCAGGCCGGACCGCAAAGCTGGCAGGTTGTACGCCTCAGTTTGGAAGACGCGATTAGCCGCAAGGCTGTTGGGTCGCCGGATTGACCGGGACGCCTGTGAACTTACGGCTCGATTTAGAGGGCGCAATGGCTTCGCGGCCATTGCGCCCTCAGCTTTTCTGAACCCACCTTTTCCCGCACAAAATTTTCTGTAAGTCTTCCGCGGCATACGGATTCGATTTATCGCTCCGAATCAAGCAGGAAGGAAATCGCGGCAGCGAACCGGCGACACCGGAGAAATATTGCGCAATCAACGGCCGGGCAGGGAGAGGGCGGCTTGCGTCGCCAGCGCCATGACGCGGCCGGGAAAGAGGCCGAGATAGACCGTGCCGAGCACCGCGACCGACAATACAAACGTCACGGCCCAGGGCATCGGCACGGGCGCCCAGGTTTGATTCGGCTCGCGCATGTACATGACCACGATGACGCGCAGGTAATAAAACGCGGCAATGACGCTGTTGATGGCCAGCAGGACGGCCAGCCAGACCAGGCGCGAGGCCAGCGCCGCGTTGAAGATGTAAAACTTGCCCAGGAATCCCGCCGTGACCGGAAGCCCCAGAAGCGACAGCAAAAACAGCGCGAAGCAGGCGGCAGCCACGGGCTGGCGCACGGCCAGCCCGCGGAAGTCGTCGATATCCATATGGCGTTCCGATTCGCCGCCCAGCTGCGAAACGAAAATGAACGCTCCCAGCTTCATCAACGCATAGACGGCCAGGTAGTAGAGCACGGCGGCCACGCCGAGCGCGACCTGGTCCGAGGCAGCCGCGGCGGTGAGCGCCACCAGAATATATCCGGCGTGCGAGATGGAACTGTAGGCCAGCATTCTTTTCACGTTGGTCTGCGCGAGCGCCGCGAGATTGCCCAGGAACATGGTCAGGACCGCGGAGACCCACAGCGCCCAGAACCAGTAGGTGCCGGCGGCGGCTACCGTGGCCAGGATGCGCAGCAGCAGCGCGAAGGCCGCGGCCTTGGGTCCGGAGGACATCAGCGCCGTCACGGGAGCGGGCGCTCCTTCGTAAACGTCCGGGGTCCAGAGCTGGAAAGGCGCCGCGGCGATCTTGAACGCCAGGCCCACGAGCATCAGCGCCAATCCCAGGTCGAGCAGATGTTCCCCGCCGGTTGTGGTGGGAAACTTCATCATCCCCAGTTGAGTGGTTCCCGTGGCGCCGTAAGTCAAAGCGATGCCGTAGAGAAAAAAGGCCGTGGCAAACGAGCCCAGGAGGAAATACTTCATGGCCGACTCGTTGGAGCGCGGAACGTCCCGGCGGTAGCTGGCCAGAATGTAGGTGGAGATGGAGCTGGTCTCCAGGCCCACGAAGGCGGTCATCAATTCGGCGGCGCTGGCCATCACCCCCATGCCCACTGTGGCGAAAAGGATCAGCGCGTAGTATTCGCCGTGCTGGATGCGTTCGCGGTCGAGATAATCGGCCGAGCCGACGATCACCAGGAAGGCAACCACTTCCACAACGACGTGCACGAAGACGCTGAAGCCGTCGATGCGCAGCAGCCCGGAGAACGCTTCGCCGGGATGCAGCGCCGGATAGATCGTGGAAATCAGGGCCAGGCCGCTGCCGAGCGCTGCCAGCGAAACTAGAATCGTTCGGCGCGCGCTCGTGAGGAACGGCTCGACCAGCATCAGCAGAATTCCTGAGAGCGACAGAATGATCTCCGGCAACAGGCGCAGCACGTCTTCTCGCGGAGGAAACATCAGCGCACGCTCCGGGGGACCGGCGCAGGAGCGGCGGCCACTCCTGCCCGCGCGTTATAGGCCTGCGGCCGCTGCATGAGCATCAGCACGTTGCGCGCGGAAGCCTCCGTGCGCCGCGTGAAGCTCACCGAGCCGATGCCCATCCACAGAATCAGCACCGCCATCACCGCCAGCACCACGCGCTCGCGGTGATCGGCGTCGGGCAGCGAGCGATTCTCGCCGTGGGTGACCTCGCCAAAGAATACACGCTGATAGGCCCACAGCAGGTATACGGCGGAAAGGACCATTCCTGTGGCCGCCGCAGCCGCCCAGTTGATGTGACCGAGACCCGTGCCCAGCAGAATCAGGAACTCGCCCACGAAGCCGTTGAGCATGGGCAGCCCCGCCGAGGATAGCGAAACAAACAGGAAAAATGCGGCCATAACCGGCATCGGTGTGGCCAGCCCGCCGTATTCGCGGATCATGTGCGTATGCCGGCGGTCGTAAAGCATGCCCACGAGCACGAAGAGCGCCCCGGTGGAGACGCCGTGGTTCAGCATCTGGTAGAGCGCGCCCTGAACCGCGGTGGGTTCGAACGCAAACAGCCCGAGCACGACGAAGCCCAGATGGCTCACCGAAGAGTAAGCGACCAGGCGCTTGAGATCGGGCTGGACCATGGCCACCAGCGCTCCGTAGATGATGCCGATGATGGCCAGAACGGCGATGTAAGGAGCGAAGCGGTGCGAAGCTTCTGGGAAGAGCGGCAGGCAGAAGCGCAGCATGCCGTAGGTTCCCATTTTCAGCAGCACGCCCGCCAGCATCACCGAGCCCGCTGTGGGCGCTTCGGTGTGCGCGTCGGGAAGCCAGGTGTGCAGCGGGAAGAGCGGCACCTTGATGGCGAAGGCCAGGAAGAAAGCCGCGAAGAGAAGCAGTTCGGTGCGCAACGAAAGCGTCACTTGGCCGCTCAGAAGCATGGACTGGATCTGCACCAGGTCGAAGCTGCCGCTCAATTCGTACAGCCAGATCATGGCCACCAGCATCAGGATCGAGCCGAGCATGGTGTAAATAATGAATTTGACGGCGGCGTAGATGCGGCGCTCGTGGCCCCAGATTCCGATCAGGAAGTACATGGGGATGAGCATCGTCTCCCAGAAAAGGAAAAAAAGAAAAAGATCGAGAGAGACAAAGACGCCCACGACGCCGGTCTCCAGCACCAGCAGGCTGATGAAGAAGCCGCGCACGCGCTCGTGGACCGATTTCCACGCCGTCAGCATGGCGATGGGCGTCAGAAACGTGGTCAGCAGGACGAGAAAAAGGCTGATGCCGTCGATGCCCAGGTGGTAGTGGATCGGCGGCGAGGGAATCCAGTTGTGAAACTCGACGAACTGATATGCGCCGGAATCCAGGGCGAACCCGCGGAGCAGCAGAAGCGAAAGGGCAAACTCAAGGACCGAGATGATGAGGGCCACGCGGCGAATCCACACGTGATCGTCTCCGCGCAGCATCAGCAGCGCGACCGTGCCGGCCAGCGGCAGGAAGGTCAGTATCGTGAGAACGTATGAGGCTTGCACTAGCGCACCATCCAGGCCAGCAGCGTGGTGAGCAGCAGGGCGCCCACAATCACCCACGACGCATAACTGCGGGTATTTCCGGAATGGAGATGCCGCAGGCGGTCGCCGAACTCTCCCGCCTCGTGGGCCACGCCGTTCACCAGGCCGTCGATGCTTTCCTCATCCACCACGTGCCACAGGAAGTTCGTGGAGAGCCATACCAGCGGACGCACGATAACGGCGGCGTAGAGCTCATCGATAAAATATTTGCCGACGAGTATCCGGTAGGCCCCGCGAAACTGTTCCGCAAGGCGCGCCGGAAGTTCGGGCTTGCGGATATAGAGCCACCAGGCCAGCAGGAAGCCCAGCAGAGCGGCGATCACCGGAGGGCCAAAGACGGTGGAGACCAGCTCACCGCTTCCGGTGTTGGGCTCCGCGGCACTGGAGACCCCGTCCGCTGCGAAGGCAGGCTGCACGAAATTGTCGAAGTAGTTCTGCCCGCCCGCCAGATGCGGCGCCGCCCACCAGCCGCCGGCGAGAGAAAGAATCGCCAGCAAAACGAGCGGGACCAGCATGACGGCCGGCGATTCGTGCACGTGCGTTTTGTGCTCGTCGAAGCGCGGCTTGCCGTGAAACGTCAGGAACAGAAGCCGGAACATGTAAAACGCGGTGAGACCGGCAGTGAAGGTGCCGAGCCAGTAGATCACCGGGTTGGCATATGGTCCGCTGCGCGCGGCGAGCAGGATCTCCTCTTTGCTGAAGAAACCGGAGAAGCCCGGCGTGCCGGCTATGGCCAGCGTAGCCACCAGAAGCGTGGCGTAAGTCCACGGCACGGCTTTGCGCAGGCCGCCCATGCGGCGCATATCCTGCTCGCCGCCCATGGCGTGTATGACGCTGCCCGCGCCGAGAAACAGCAGCGCCTTGAAGAACGCGTGGGTCATCAGGTGAAACATTCCGGCGCCGAACGCGCCCACGCCGCAGGCCAGAAGCATGTACCCAAGCTGGCTGATGGTGGAGTACGCGAGAACGCGCTTGATGTCCGTTTGGACGAGCGCGATGGTGGCGGCGAAAAGAGCCGTGGCGCAGCCGATCGCGGCGACCGCGAACATGGCTACAGGCGCCTGCACGAAAATCGCATGCGAGCGCGCGACCATGTAGATGCCGGCGGCGACCATCGTGGCGGCATGGATGAGCGCGCTGACGGGTGTGGGGCCTTCCATGGCGTCGGGCAGCCAGACGTACAGCGGAAGCTGCGCGGATTTGCCGGTAGCTCCGGCGAGCAGCAGCAGCGCGATCGCCGTCAGAAGGCCGTGCCCCGAGGTTTCCACGGGCAGCGCCGCGGCGCCGCGAAAAACCGGCGCGAAGTCCAGCGTGCCGAACTGGCGAAAGAGCAGCAGCATTCCCACGACGAAGCCCACGTCGCCAATGCGGTTCACCCAAAATGCTTTGTTGCCCGCGTCGGTAGCGGTTTTCTTCAGGAACCAGAAGCCGATCAGCAGATAGCTGCACAACCCGACGCCCTCCCAGCCCACGAAGAGCAGCGCATAGTTCGCGGCCAGAACCAGCGTCAGCATGAAAAACATAAAGAGATTGAGGTAGGAGAAGAACCGCCGGTAGCCCGTATCGTCGGCCATGTAGCCGGTGGAGTAGAGATGGATCAGCCAGCCCACGCCGGTCACCACCAGCAGCATGATCACGGTGAGTTGGTCGACTTGCAGCGCGAAATCGGCCTTAAAGTGGCCGGCTTCGATCCAGGTGAAGTAGGTCTGCACCCAGGGAATCTGCGCCGGGCCGAGCGCGGCGAACTCACGGACAACTTCGACCGACGCCAGGAAGGAAAGCCCTGTGCTGCCCAGGGCGACGCCATTGATGGTGCCGCGCGGCTGGCCCTTGGCCAGAATGCCGTTCACAGCCGCGCCCAGCAGGGGCAGCAGGGGAATAATCCACAGGTGTTGGAGTATCAGCATTCCGCGCTAGAGCTTCAGCAGATTGATGCGTTCCACGTTGAGCGAGTGCCGGTTCCGCGAAATCACGATCACGATGGCCAGGCCGACGGCGGCTTCCGCGGCGGCCACCACGATGACAAAGAATACGAAAACCTGCCCCTGCAACTGTCCCCAGGCGCGCGCGAAAGCGATGAATGCGAGATTGACGGCGTTGAGCATCAACTCGATGGACATGAAGATGGTGATGATGTTGCGCCTGAAAACAAAGCCGATCACGCCGAGTCCAAAGAGGACGGCGCTGAGAGCGAGGTAGTAGGAAATGGGCACCAAGGTTCTCTCCTTACCTTTTGCCTAGGCGAACCGCATTCAGCCGGCGTTCTGCTGCTCGCGCTTTGCGGGCGCTCCTTCGCGCCTCTGGGCCAGCACCAGCGCGCCCAGGAGCGCGATGAGGATCAAAATCGACGTCAATTCAAACGGGAATACGAAATCCTGGAACAAGAGCATGGATAATCCGTGAATCGCGCTCGCGTCCGCGGGCTGGGCCGTCATGGATAAGGAGGCGGCGCCCACCTGGTAAGCCAGCTCGCCCAGCAGGACGATCCCGAGCGGAACCCCGACGTAGCGGGCCATGCGGCTCATATTGGTGCGTTCCTCCTCGCCCGCGTTCAGCAGCATGATCACGAAGACGAAGAGCACCATGATGGCGCCCGCGTAGACGATGATTTGCAGGGCGGCGATGAATTCCGCTTCCAGCGTCAAGAACAGGCCTGCCAGCGAGACCATAACCACGATCAGGGAGATCGCGCTGTGAATGGGATGGCGCAGCACGATGACGTTCACGGCGCCCGCCACGGCCACGGCCGCGAGCACCAGAAACGTCAGCATCTGAGGCGTCATTTGCGCATCACCACGGCCAAGCTGGTCAGCACCACGTTCGCGAGCGCCAGAGGGAACAGAAACTTCCATCCGAAGCGCATCAGTTGATCGTAACGAAATCGCGGCAGCGTCCAGCGCACCCAGACGTACACAAAAAGCACAAAGAGGATTTTCGCCAGGAACCAAAAGGGGCCCTGGATACCGTCGATCACGCCGGGCCGCGTGCAGAGAAATGATAGCGCACAAACAACCAGGCCCAACACGGGCAATACGACGCGGCCGAACGCCTGGCGGTAGAGAACGCCGTCGATGATCAGGCCAATCCCCGCCAGAGCGAGGACGGCGGAAGGGATGTAGTGCGTCCAGTAGAGGCCCGCCGTTTGAGGAAAGGGCGATAGCCATCCCCCCAGGAACAGAATCGTGGCCAGGCAAGCGACCGTGATCATGCTGGCGTACTCGCCAAGGAAGAACATGGCGAACTTGAAGCTGGAATATTCCGTGTGATAGCCGGCAACAATCTCCGATTCCGCTTCGGCCAGGTCGAAAGGCGCGCGGTTGGTCTCGGCAATGGCGGAGATGAAATAGCAAACAAATCCGAGGACCTGCGGGAAGGGCGGGCTGAATAGGTTCCATTGCGGGAGGAAGCCCCAGGAAAAGCCGCCCTGCCGGGTGATGAGCTCGCTCAGATTGAAGCTTCCGGCCAGGAGCAGCACGCCGACGACCGAAAGCGTGAGAGAAAGTTCGTAGCTCACCATCTGCGCCGAACTGCGCAAGCCGCCCAGCAGCGAATACTTGCTGTTGGAGGACCAGCCCGCCAGGGCCACGCCGTAAACGCCCACCGAGGTGATGGCAAAAATGGCCAGCAAGCCGATATTGATGTTCGCGACCACCAGCGGCGTGCTCACGCCGAAGATGCGGATCTCGGCCGGGCCAAAGGGAATCATGGCGATCGCGGAGATGGCCAGGGTCATGGTGACCAGCGGCGCGATGAAATAGACGAAGCGATCGACGCTCGACGGCGTCACATCTTCCTTCAGCAGAAACTTGGCGCCATCGGCGAGCGGTTGCAAAAGGCCGTGCGGGCCCACGCGGTAAGGTCCCCAGCGGCCCTGAAGGTGCGCGGCGACTTTGCGTTCGAACCACACGAGGTAGGCCACGGCGGTGAGCACAAAAAATAGCAGCACCGCCACTTTGATCAGGGAGACGAGGAGGATGGAGGCCATGCCGCCGCTCACGTCGCCGCGCCCGCTTCCCGGAGCGAGCGAATCATGCGGCAGTAGGGCGTGAGGCTGCCGCTGGTGAAAAGGGAATCGTTGTTGGAGGCGATCACGCCGGCGGCGGCCTCCGCGGGGTGGTGGCCGTTGGCGGCTATCGTGGGTTGCGTCGGCTCGGCGGCGCCAGCCAATAGGCTGGTCCAGGAGACGCCATATCCGGGAACATGGCGCGAGATCTCCTCGAACGCGGCATCGGGCGTGCGCAAGCGAATGGGCTGGCCCAATCCGCGCTGCGCCAATTGGAAGGACAGAATACGAAGAATGTCGAAATCGCTGCGCGGTCCCATGAAATCGGCGCCCGCGCGCACGAGCTGGACTTCTCCCGCGGTATTGGTCATCGTGCCGCTCTTCTCGAAGCCGGAAAGAGCAGGCAAGACGATATCGGCCAGGCGCGCCGTCTCGGAAAGGTACAGGTCCTGCACGATCAGGAATTGGAGCTTGCCGAAGCGCTGCGAACCGACCAGGTCCGTTCTCTTCGCGGGATTCGCCCCCACTACATACAGCGCTTTCAGCTTTCCCGCGACCGCAGCGTCGAACATGGCGCGCGAATCGAGACCGCGCTTTTCCGGGAGCTTGGCGCCCCAGAGTTGACCGAAGTGCTCACGCGCTTCCCCCAGAGAGACCGGCGCGTAGCCGGGCAAGAAGTCGGGTAACACGCCCATGTCCGCGGCGCCGCGCGAATTCGCATAATCTCCCAGCGCCATAAAGCGTGTGCGCTTGCCCAGCGCGGCGCGCACCTGGGCGAATTGGCGCAGCGGAACGAGCGCGGGACCTTGGATGGCCGCGCCGAAGAGAACGACCAGATCGTTTTCGGCGGCCAATGCGTCGCGCAAGGCGTGCAGCCGGCGGTCGAGCTCGGACTCCTGCGGCTCCGCGGTCGAGTTTACGGGAGCGGAGAGTTGGGCGAGGGCTTTCGTCTCTTGCCCCGCGGGAATCAGCACGAAATCCTGCGCCTTGCGGCCGAGGGCCTGCTCGCGCGAATCCAGAATGTAGAGCCGCGAGCGATGGTGACGGATGGCGGCGCGAATCTGCCAGGCGACCAGGGGATTCTGCTCGGCGGCGTCGTTGCCGATCAGCAGAGTCGCGGGGGCCGAGGCGAGTTCGCCCATCGTGGCGAAAATTCCGGCGGAAGCTCCGTCGCCAGGAACTCCGCCTGACGCCGTGCCCGCCAGATCGGCGGCCAGCGCCATCAGGCCGGCATAGTCGGCGGTGCGATGGTGGTCGATGTTGTTCGTGCCGATAGACGCGCGCGCGATGCGCCCCAGCAAGTAGTTCTCTTCGTTCGTGGTGCGATTCGATCCGTAGAAGCCGACGGCGTCCGGCCCGTTCTGCTTGTGGATCTCGGCCAGACGCGCAGCCGCTTTCTCGAGCGCCTCCTCCCAAGTGGCCGACTCGAGCCTGCCGCCCATGCGGACCAACGGCTGGCTCAGGCGCTCGGGATGCCGCGTGAAGTCGAAAGCGAAGCGGCCCTTGGCGCAAAGGAAGTCGCGGTTGTAGCCGGAGAGGTCTCGATTATTGGCGCGAATGATTTCGTGATTGCGCACGCTAAGAGTGGTCTTGCAGCCGTTGGAGCAGTGCGCGCACACGGTGGGGACATACTGCATCTCCCAGGGGCGCGTGTGATAGCGATAGGTGCCGCTGGTGAGCGCGCCGACCGGGCAGATGTCGATGCACATGCCGCACTCCACGCATTCCAGATGGCCCTCGTGATTGTCCCCTTCGCGATTCGGAATGATCACGGAGTTCGCGCCGCGCTGGCCCACGCCCAGCGCCTTGACGTCCATGCCTTCGTCGCAAACGCGCACGCAGCGGAAGCAGAGAATGCATCGCGGCGCGTCGTAGTAGACCAGGTTCGACCATTTCTGCTCGGGCTGGTGCAGCTTCTCTTCCACGAAGCGGCTGCGGTCGGCGCCGTAGCGGAAGGTCATGTCCTGCAGTTCGCATTCGCCGCCCTTGTCGCACACCGGGCAGTCCAGAGGATGGTTAGCGAGCAGGAACTCCAGCATGGACTTGCGCGCTTCGTGGACCTGCGGCGTATTCGTGCGCACCACCATGCCGGGCACCGCCACCAGGGTGCACGCCGTTTGCAGCTTGGGCGCCTTCTCCACTTCCACCAGGCACATGCGGCAGGCCGCCTGCAGCGCCAAGCCCTGGTAATAGCAGAAAGAAGGCACCTCGATGCCTTGCTGCCGGGCGGCTTCGATCACCAGCGTCCCCGGAGCCACGCTCAGTTCGCGGTCGTCCAGCTTGAACTTTATTTCTGCGGTCTCTGCCATGTTTTTGAGGTTACCCGAGCGCGGCGGTCAGCGCTTCGGCCGGCCGGCAAGGACACTTGCCGGCGAGATGCTCCTCGAATTCCTGGCTCCACTTTTTCACGATGCTGATGGTGGGCAGGGCCGCGGCATCTCCGAGCGGACAAAACGTCTTGCCGAGCATGTTTTTCGCCAGCTCGCCGATCAGGGGAATATCTTCGCGCCGCCCCCGGCCGGAGTGGAAGCGATCCAGCATTTTGCGAAGCCAATTGGTGCCCTCTCGGCAGGGGATACACCAGCCGCAGGACTCGTGAGCGTAAAAGTGCATGATGCGCCGCGCCAGATCGACCATGCACGCGCTTTCATCGATCACCACCAGGCCGCCCGAGCCCAGCATCGAGCCGGCCTTGGCCAGGGAGTCGAAATCCATGGGCAAGTCGATCTCCTCGGCTTTTAGAAGCGGGCAGGAGCTGCCCCCGGGGATCACGGCCTTCAGTTTTCTGCCGTTGGGGATTCCGCCGGCGATCTCTTCAATCATCCGCTTGAGGTTGAAGCCCATGGGCAGTTCGTAGATGCCGGGGCGGTTGACGTGGCCCGAAATGCAAAACAGCCGCGTCCCCCCGTTTTTCGCCGAACCCAGTCCCGCATACCATTCGCCGCCGCGATGCAGAATTTGCGGAACCGAGGAGAGCGTTTCCACGTTGTTGATTACCGTTGGCGAGCCGTACAGCCCCACCACGGCGGGAAAGGGTGGACGGATGCGCGGGTAGCCGCGCTTGCCCTCGAGCGATTCCATCAGCGCGGACTCTTCGCCGCATTCGTAGGCGCCCGCGCCGGTGTGCGTGCTCAAATCGAAATCGAAGCCGCTGCCCATGATATTTTTGCCGAGATAGCCGCGCGCATAGGCCTCTTCGATGGCGGCGTCCATGATCTCGAGCACGTAGCGGTACTCCCCGCGAATGTAAATGTAGCCGCGATGAGCGCCCACGGCGCGCCCGGCGATGATCACGCCCTCGATGAGCTGGTGCGGGCAGAGCTCCATCAGCGGCCGGTCTTTGCAGGTGCCGGGTTCACTCTCATCGGCGTTGCAGAGAATGTATTTTGGTTTGGCCGACTCCTTGGGCACGAAGCTCCATTTCATCCCGGTGGGAAAACCGGCGCCGCCCCGGCCGCGCAGATTCGACTTCTTCACTTCCTCGATCACCTGGTCCGGCGTCAGCTCCTTCACCGCCCGCTCGAGTCCCTTGTAGCCGTCGTAATTGAGGTAAACGTCGAGTTTGTGCGAATCCACGACGCCCCACATGCGGCTGATCACAGGCAGTTCGGCGGGATGCCGCTCGTGCACGGCGCCGGAGGTGGGCTCGGTCCGTGGGGGACGCGCTCCCTTGTCCAGGCTCTCCAGCAATTGATAGGCGCGCTCCTCGGTGAGGTTCTCGTAGTAGTCGTAATTGACCTGCACGGCGGGCGCGCCCGTACAGGCGCCGATGCACTCCACTTCCTCCAGCGAAAACATGCCGTCGGCGGTGACTTGCTTGTGTCCGATCTCCAGCTTTTTCTGCACAAAGTCGTAGACCTGATTGCCGCCGCGCAGCATGCAGGAGACGTTGGTGCATACCTGCACGTGGTATTTGCCCGCCGGCTTGCGGCGGATCATGGAGTAGTAAGCCAGCGTCTCGGTGACTTGCAGCGAGTTCAAATCGAGGCGCGCGGCGATCTCGTCAATCAAGTCGTCGCTCACGTAACCCAGGACGTCCTGCGCGTAGAGGGCCATGGGCACCAGCGCGGAGCGCTTCACGGGATAACGTTCGATGAGCGTCTGAAATTTTTGTTCGAGTACGAGAGGCAACTCCATCAGCGGTCCACTTCCCCCAGGACGATATCGATGGTTCCGATGCAAGCGATCATGTCGGCCACCAGGCCGCCTTCCGACAGCTTGGGCAAAGCCTGGAGATTCACGAACGAAGGCGCGCGCACCTTCACCCGGTAAGGCTTCGGCGAGCCGTCGCTGACCACGAAATAGCCGGACTCCCCGCGCGGAGACTCCACGCGCTGGTAGACCTCACCGGCCGGCGGCGAAAATCCCTCGGTGAAAATCTTGAAATGGTAGATCAGGGCTTCCATCTCGGTCTTCATCTTCTCCCGCTGTGGCGGGACGATGCCCGGCGCATCGGCCTTGATCGGGCCTTCCGGAGTAATCTTGCCCATGGCCTGGCGGACGATCTTCAAGCTCTCGCGCATCTCCGCCAGCCGCACCAGATAGCGCGCGTAGCAATCGGATTCGGTGCGCGTGGGCACGTCGAAATCGAACTCCTCGTAACTGGAGTACGGGAAGAACTTCCGCACGTCGTAGGCCACGCCCGCCGCGCGCAGCGACGGCCCGGATACGCCCAGGGCGATGGCGTCTTCGGGCGAGATCGCGCCGATTCCCTGCGTGCGCATCAGCCAGATGCGGTTGCGGGTCAGCAGCGCTTCGTACTCCTCGATGCGCGAGGGAAGCATGTCCACAATCCAGCGCACCCGGTCCAGCCAGCCGGGCGGCGGCTCCAGGGCCAAGCCTCCGATGCGGAAATAGCTGGTCATCATGCGCTGCCCAGAGACCATCTCGAAGAGCTTCAGAATCTCCTCGCGCTCGCGAAAGCAATAGAGCATCACGGACGTGGCGCCCAGATCCATGGCGTGCGTTCCCAGCCACACCAGGTGGGAGTTCAGGCGCGTCATTTCCGTCAGCAGGACGCGGATGTATTGCGCGCGCTTGGGCACTTCCAGGCCGAGGAGTTTCTCCACGGCGAGGCAGTAGCCGAGATTATTGGAGAGCGGCGCCAGGTAATCGATGCGGTCGGTAAGCGTGATGGCCTGCGAATAGGTGAGCGCCTCGCAGCTTTTCTCGATGCCGGTGTGGAGATAGCCAATCTCGGGGCGCGCCTTGATGACGGTCTCGCCGTCCAGTTCGAGCACCACCCGCAAGACGCCGTGCGTCGAGGGGTGCTGCGGCCCCATATTGAGGACCATTGTTTGCGCTGGCCCCGCGGCGGTCTCCACTGTGGTCATGCGCGGTACCCTTCCACCGGATAGTCCTTGCGCAGGGGGTGGCCCTCCCAATCGTCGGGCATCAGGATGCGATGCAGGTCCGGATGTCCTTCGAATTGAATGCCGAAGAGATCGAAAACCTCCCGCTCGTGCCAGTTCGCGGTAGGCCACACCGGAATCACCGACGGCAGCACGGGATCCTGGCCGGAAATCCACACGCGCATGCGCATGGCCTGGCGCAAGGGGATGGAGAGCAGGTGATAGTTCACCTCGAAACGCGGCTCGATCGGGAAGCGGTCCACGGCGGAGATATCCGAGAGAAAGCCAAATAGCAGTCCGGGCTCGGCCTGCAGGTATTCGGCGGCGCGGAGAAGGTGTTCCCGGGGAGTCACAATCGTCAGCTCGCCGCGAAATTCCAACACCTCGGCCACCGCCCGCTCATCCCAAGCGCGCAGGAGTTGGACGATGGGGTGCTGATCGGCCTTCTGATCGGTGCTGGGTTTGTCGGTCACGTTCTGCGGTCCGCCTTGCTGGAGGGGCTCCAATCGAGAGCGCCTTTCTTCCACAAGTAAACATAACCGGCGAGCAGGATCAAAATGTATACCAGCATTTCGGTAAAGCCGTACCAGCGCAGTTCGCGGTAAACGTATGCCCAGGGATAAAGGAAAACAGCCTCCACATCGAAGAGAATAAAGACCATAGCCACAAGATAGAACTTCACGTCAAACGGCTCGCGCGCGTCCCCGACGGGCGTGATGCCGCATTCGTAGGGCTGCGTCTTTTCGCGCGTGGGCAGGCGCTGGCCCACCAGGCTGGAAAGCAGCAGGAGCACCCCGGCAAGCGCCAGGGCGACCAGGAGGTGTATCAACAGCGGAGCGTATGCTTGGGCCAGGTTCCCGGACATAAGTAACAGGCTATAATAGCGGCGCTTCACCAAGGGGTCAATCGAGCCGCTACCAGGGTATAAATTGGCGCTGAAAAACAATCTTGGCTTCAATTCCAAAGTGCAACTCGGGCAAGACTCTTACGACGTGCAGACCGAGGACCACAGCGCTTCTCATCTGATCGATACGCTGGTCCTGAACCGCGGGCGAGTGGTCTACCGTCACAGCACCAGCTATGAGGATCTGGCCGCAACTGGCGTTACAGACCAGGCCATCCTCCGCGCCCGGGTCGAGAAGCAGCATCGGGACATCCTGGAAGCGCTGCGCGAGGGAGTTCTCTCGCTGGAGAAACCGGCTCCGCACAAAGGCGGGGAGATCGCGGTAAAGCTGCTCAACGCGCGGTCCTGGCTCGATGCGGGCCGCGTCTCGCTGGATATCGCGGTGCTCTCGAAGAATGCGGGCCAACCCGTGACGGATGCACAGGTGGAGGCGTTCATCGAGGACGGGGCCGCCAATCCCCAGAAGCATCTTGGGCGCACCGATGCCGCGGGGCGCGCGTCATTGCAGTTCCCATTTCCGACGTTAGGTGAGCCGGCTTTGGCGGCATTGGTCATCCGCGCGCGCGCTGCGGAAGCAACGGGGGAGCTGCGCTATCAGTTGAAAGCAAAGAAGACCAATCGCCCCTCGTGAAAACCGCGTTTAGACCCGCATGCCTGAGAAGACCTGTAAGTAGAGCCCAATCGTGAGCGAGACGCTAACTGTGGAGGTAAATGGCGAGCCGCGTGAAGTGCCCCAGGGGCTGAACGTGAAACAGCTCGTAACCCACCTCGGCCTGACCGCGAACCGGCTTGCCGTCGAGCGAAATCTGGAGATTCTTCCGCGAGCGCTGTGGGAGACCACGCCGGTTGTCAGCGGCGATCGCTTCGAAATCGTCCACCTGGTCGGCGGCGGCTAAGCCGTGCGCTTCGGCCTCCGTGGGGCACCTTGTAGCTCAGGTCGCCGCCGTAGTTTGGCGGGAGACCTGAGGCTTTTTCCTCGTACCACCATCGGCGCCAAAGCTAAAAATTGTCATTCCGAGGAGTCCGCCGATGCTCCTGCAGCGGCGGGCGACGAGGAATCTGCATTTCTGGATTTTTCGCCCTGGCGGAATGGCGCTTCGGCGGGAATTGAGCGCAATCAGAATCCGGCCAGCAGATGGCCGAGTTTCGTGGACTTGGTAAGCAGGTAGCTTCGCGCGGCTTCGGTTCCGCGCGGCTGGCAGGGCACGCGTTCCACCACTTTGATCCCATGCGATTCGAGTTGCTGGACCTTGTCGGGATTATTGGAGAGCAGCCGCAAGCGGCGCACCCCCAGGGCCCGCAGGGCTGCGGCAGAGAAGCCATAGTCCCGCGAATCGGCGGCAAACCCGAGATGCTGATTGGCCTCGACGGTATCCATGCCGCCATCCTGTAGCTCGTAAGCGCGCAACTTGTTCATCAGCCCGATTCCCCGGCCTTCCTGAGGAAGATAAAGAAGCACACCCGCGCGAGCCGCGCCAATCTTTCGCAAGGAGAGCTCGAGTTGCGCCCGGCAGTCGCAGCGCAGCGAGCCCAAAACGTCTCCTGTCAGGCATTGGGAATGGACGCGCACCAGCGGAATGGCGCCGCCATTCAGCCGGCCGCGAACGAGAGCCACAGCGCTTTCCTCTGGTTTTTGCCCCTCGATGCCGAGGATGCTGAAGCGCCCGAATTGCGTCGGCAAATTCGCTTTGGCCACCACGCGGACGCGTTCCGCCCTGCGGTTTGCGCCATTCTGATTGCCGCGCTTGGATCTCATTTAATGAATGGTAGCATACGGCTAACTTGGCTTTACATCGCGGGGGCGATTGGCTAATTTAGCAAGCGCCTCATATCGCAACTCGCCCGAAAACGACATGGAGATTCTTTCCAGCACTCAGGGCCTGCTCTTCACGCTGCTTTTGAAGGTGGGTGTGGCCGCGTCCATGGCCGCCCTTTTGGCTCGCTGGGCCGTCTTTCGCCGCGCCCTATACGTGGAAACGCGCGACTCCGACCAGAAGGTCAAGCTCCTCCTCTTCCTAACGCCGATGCTGGGCATCAGCGTCTTGCTCAGGCTCGTAGGTCAACCCTATCGATTCGCCGACCTGATGGTCGAGGGCTCTTTCCTGCTGGGCCTGCTCGGCGGACGCGTGGTGGGGCCCTTGGGAGGCTCGATTGTGAGCCTGCCCGCTTTTTTCCACCACGAATGGCTGGCCACGCCTGTCGCGGCACTGGCCGGATTAATGGGCGGCTTGATTCGCCAGGCCATTCCCAACAAGGACGACATTTGGAGTTTCGGTCCTTTTACGTTTTTGAACTTTCCGAGATGGATGGCCCGGCTGGTCCGAGGCGCCACCATCGGCTGGGAGGTATTGCCGCTGGCCGGTTGCGTCGGCCTCGAAGTCGGCCGCCAACTGTTGGGGCACTCGGTGCGCCAGGGCTGGCTTTTCTTCATCGACGTGCACAACTGGTGGTCCATGTTGCTGGTAATGCTGGCGACGGTCATGGCCGTGGCGGTTCCCATCAAGATCTGGAATAACACCAGGATCGAAATGAACCTAGAGCAGCACCAGCAACTCCTGCTCAAGGCGCGCATGGACGCGCTCACCAGCCAGATCAATCCTCATTTCCTTTTCAACACGCTCAACACCGTAGCTTCGCTGATTCGCTACGACCCCGACCAGGCCCGCGTGGTGGTCCTGAAGCTGAGCAATATTCTCCGCCGCTTGTTGCGCAAGCACGAAACCTTCGTGGCCCTGCAGGAAGAGCTCAGCTTTATCGACGATTACCTGGACATCGAAGTGGCCCGCTTCGGGCGCGATAACCTGCAGATTTTCAAGCATGTGGACCAGGGCACTTTGGAAGCCTTCGTGCCCAGCATGCTCCTGCAGCCCATCGTGGAAAACTCCCTCAAGCACGGCCTGGCGGCCAAGCTAGAAGGCGGGCAGATCACCATTCGCACCTCGCTAAACGAGGGCCGTTTGGCGATCGAGGTGGAAGACAACGGCGCGGGAATCCCTGAGGAACGCATGCCGCAGATCTACGAAAACGGCATCGGCATCAGCAACGTTCACGAGCGGCTGCGCGTGCTCTACGGCACCGACTTCCGCATGCAGATCTCCAGCCGCCCCGGAGCGGGCACGCTGATCCGCATTGAGGTGCCTGAACTGGTCTCGGAAATTCCGTCCGCGCGCTGAGTCGCGCGCCCGGATCGAGCCGGCCAGAAGCTACTGGCCGTTCGGGCCGCCCGAGGCTGCTTCGTCGCCGTCCTTATAGACGTACTTGATTACCTGTTTGTAAATAAGCAGGTTTGGGCTGCCGAAGCGGGTCAGCTTGATGCAGTCCCGGTCATACCATTCGACCGTGCCGCGCAGGACCTCGCCGTCGGTGAGTACGACGGTCATCGGCGTGTGCGCCTGCATTTGCTTCACCCAATAAAAATTCTCCGCATGGGTCTGTTCTGGCGGTGCAGGCTTTTTATGCGGCTGAGGTCCCGATGTTGTGGAACGCGCCGGCGGCTCTTTTACTTCTGTTAACGTCGGACGGAATAGCTTGCGATTAACCATCCCCGCTCCTTCTATGATTACTTGCTCCACTCAATATTTATGGAGGGTGCGACTCGCTGGTTATGATGCGGCGCGCCTTCGGTTAGTTACGTGATTCATTTCGACCGCTAACTATTTTTTGGTGTCTTCCGCCAGAGCTAGAGCGATAGCGTCCAGTCCAAGCTGCCGGTTGACGTTTCGCCGCAGGCGCGCGCTCAGTTCATCGAGCGCTTCCACGGCACCAATCACCCACGCGCTGTCGATATGCCGGCTCAGCTTCGCGAATTCCTTACTGAATGCCGGATTACGGGCTTCTGAACCAGCCAAACCTGCGGAGAGTTCGAGCAGGTCGTTGAGGAGACTATAGAACAGTTCCATGACGATTTCAAAGGAAACGTTTTTGCTCTTAACCAGCCGCGCGGTTTCTGTGAATAACTCGGTTGCGGAACGCCGCTCGATGATGGCCGCAAGAATCTGGAAAACCGATTGGCGCAGCTCGGTGGCTTCCTTCAAATTCAGGGCCAGCGCCACGCCTGGGCTGCCCTCGGCCATTTGCGCGGCCAGTTTGCGCTGGGCAGCCGGAAGATCGGCCCGCTCGCGCAGCAGTACCTTTTCCACCTGCTCCTGGGCCAGCGGACTGAAGAAAAACTGCACGCAGCGCGATCGAATCGTGGGCAGCAGAGAGTAGGCATTGGGCGCCAACAGGATCAGCGTGGCGGTTTCAGGCGGTTCCTCCAGGATCTTCAGGAAGATGTTGGCGTGGTCCCAGCGCATGGTCTCCGCGCCGTCGATGATGAAGACGCGGCGCTTGGCCAGCGGCTTGAAGTATGCCGCGCGCTGGACGGCGCGCAATTGCCCGACGTGCAGGATGGGCCGCACCACCGGATTCCGCAACCGTATGGGATCGGGCACGACGGCCCAGACGTCGGGATGCGTTTGCAGCAAAAGCGGCACGCGCTCGACGGTGGCCGAATCGGCGCTCTCTCCGCGCTCCGCGAGACCTTGCTCGACGAGCGCGGTTGTGTTCTGAATCGGCGCGATCGAGCGGCAGGGGCCGCATTCGCCGCAAAAATCGTCGCGGAGCCGCTCGCAGTTGGCCGCTTGCGCAAACATTCGCGCCAGCGTGAATTTCCCCACGCCGCGCGGCCCGGCGAAGAGCATTGCGTGGGGCACGCGTTCGCTCCCCAGCATGCCGCGCAGGGCGGCGACGATGCGCTCGTTTCCGACAAAATCCGCGAACCCCATACTCCTCTCAGGCACGTTCTTTTGGTTTAATCCCGTGGCACAGCCACTCCTGGCTGTGCGTTCATTCCGCGCGCGAAAGCACCCGCGAATCCACCGCTTCCACCACGGCTCGATGGATCTCTTCCGGCGAAAGATGCCTTCCCGAGCGCGCGTCGAAGCAGTCAATGGTGACCCAATTCGGAGCGTGCGCCAGTTCGTCGTAGACGAGCGCCGCTTCGTTCAGATGAAGCAGATCGGACTCCTGCAGATCGCGTTTGCTGTCCGTATAACTGCGCGCGGATTTTAGCCCGACCAGCCGGTGTCCCTCCTGGGCGGGGACGCGCAGATAGATCACCACGTCCTCGGCGGGAAGCCCGTAGGTGCCGTATTCGAGCCGCCGCAGCCAGGCGATGAACTCCGGCCGCTCTTCGGGACGCACACGCGCGGCCTGGTGGGCCAGGTTGGAAGCGATGTAGCGGTCGGTGACGACGGCCTTACCCGCGCCGAGCGCCGCCTGCAAATCGGCTTTCGCTTCGAACCTGTCGCCTGCATAGAGCAAAGCGGAGAAATGCGCATCCACGGAGGCCAGCGGGCCGAACTCGCCATTCAGAAATCGCGCAATCATCCGGCCGAACGAGGACTCATATCGGGGAAAGCTGAATCGCGCCACGGGCAGGCCGCGTTCTTCGAACGCGCGGACCAGCAGGTTCGTCTGCGTGCCTTTGCCTGAGCCGTCGATTCCTTCAATGACGATGAGTTTCCCGCGTGCCATGCGAGCGGCCAGTGTAACCCGCGCTTCGGGGTGCTGCAACGAAGACCCCGCAACGAAGGACCTGCAACGAAGTCCGGCCAACGTGGCATCAAAACCATGATGCCAGGGAACAGAGAATGATCCTAAGGCAGGCGGTTAGGTGTATGCTCCCTGGTGAGTTGGATCAGGAGTCGTCATGCGTGGCTTTTGCTCGCGCCGCCCGCGGAGATGCCCGCGGAGAGGCCAGCGGAGAGGGAAGTCTAGCTGCCTCGAAGTGCTCGTCGCGCTCCTTCTCAGCGCTCCGATTGCCCTGAGTGCGCAAACCGGATCCTCGCCGCAGTCGCAGCTAGGACAGTCGCAGGCCTACGCGCCGCAATCGCAACCACAGAGCGCTCCTGCGTGCTCGGACGGCCGCCCCGTTTTGAAGCGCGGCGCACAGCCGTCTCTGCCTCCTTGCCCCGACCCGCCGCCCAATGCGCCGAACGACGCGCCGCCACCTGCGGCTTCCACCCCCAGGCGCCCGCAGAATCCCAACCAACCCTTGATCGAAAGGGCCAGGGACGTAGCCTTTGAGTTTTCAGAGAAGCTTCCCAATTTCATTTGCGAAGAGGTGATGTCGCGGTTTATGCAGCGCGGCCGCGAGAGAGAGATGTCCCTGGATAAGGTTTCCGCCGAAATCATCTACGATAACGGCCACGAAACCTATCGTAGCGTAAAGATCAATGACCGCCCCACGGACCGGGGCATGCAGGAGCTCGGCGGGTCCTGGTCCACCGGAGAGTTTGCCTCCATGCTGCTGGAGCTTTTTCACCCCGATACGCGCGCCCAGTTCCGGGACGGCGGTGCGTCTTCCATTTCGGGGGCGACTGCCGAGCTTTACGACTTTACGGTGGAACGTGAAAATTCACACTGGATCCTGGAGTCCGGCTCTCAGACTCTGACGCCCGCGTACGGCGGCTCCATATGGGTGGATCCGCAAACCGCGCGCGTGCTGCGCATCGAGATGCAAGCCCGCAGCATCCCGTACGATTTCCCGATGGATACGGTCGAATCCACCGTCGATTATTCCAACGTGACGATTGGCGGGACATCGTTTTTGCTCCCGGTCCGCGCGGAGAGCCTGGGTTGCCAGCGCGGCAGCGACGACTGCAGACACAACGTCATTGACTTCCGCAACTATCACGAATTCAAATCCGAAATAAAGATCGGTAATTGATTCCCGCGGACCTCCCGGCACAACGCGACAAACCCGTTTCTCCGGAGTTGGTATAACATTGGCCCGCGAGGAGTAAACGGCGACGAAGGCAAGCATGGTTTCATCCCTGGGCCGAATCTCTTCTATGCTTGCTGCTTCGAGGCCAATTCAATTTGCCCTAAAGCTGGTTTTCTGAGATTGATCTTTCGAGGACGAGGAGAATCACATGACGCGAAAAGTTTGTCTCATTGCTGTCGTTCTTGCCGCGCTCCTCAGACTATGCTCGGGGAATGCATTTGCTCAGACGGTGGACGCCAAGAAGGCACTGGAAGCCGCCGCCAAGGCCATGGGCACCACGAACCTAAAGTCGATTCAATTCACCGCCGATGGCTTTTTGTCCAAAGTTGGCGAGCAGTACGATCTGACGACGGACTGGCCGCATTTTGAGGTTTCCGAGTACACGCGCACGATCGACTTCGACGCCAAGTACATGCGCCTGGACTATAACCAAAAGCAGGGAAGCTACCCTGCGAACGGTTATCCGCCGGTGCCTGAGGACCACGTCACGAACATCCTGAGCGGCAATTTCGCATGGGACATGAAGGGCGATACGCCCGTGCCCTACACGCGGCTCTATCTCGATGGCATGCCGTACGCGGATTTGCGGCAACTCGAGATGGTGCTCAGTCCGCATGGATTCATAAAGGCGGCTATGGCCGCCACCGACGCGGTGGCCATCAGGCAGCCCATTGTGGGACCCTCGGACTTCGGCCTCTCGCAGTTTGGCCAGTGGGTGACGATCGTTTCGTTCCATTATGGAAAGTACAGAGTGAACGGCACGATCAACGATCAGAATCTGGTGGAATTCACGGGCACGTGGATCGCCAATCCGATCTATGGCGACATGCCCTACGAAATGCGTTACACGCAATACAAGGATTACAACGGCGTGAAGTTTCCCGGCTTAACCCACGTCCATCAGGGCGATCCGCGGATCAACACGGCTGAAAATTATTTTCAGGTTTGGACAAGGGACGTTCAGCCCAATGTGGTTGTGAACAAGATTCCTGTTCCGGATGCGGTACGCACGGCAAAACTCGATCCGGTCAAGGTGGACACGCAAAAGCTTGCGGACCATGTCTGGCTGCTGGGCGGAGGGCCCTTGAACAGCGTGCTCGTCGAGTTCAAGGAGTTCGTTGCCGTCGTGGAAGCGCCCCAGAACGAGGCGCGGTCGCTGGCGGTGATCGACGAAGTTCATAAACTCGTTCCCGGCAAAATGATTCGTTACGTGGTCAATACAAATCACCACATGGCGAACGCGGGCGGCCTGCGCACGTATTTCTCGCAGGGAACCACGGTGGTAACCCACCAGTCGAATCGAGAGTATTACGTCGACATCCTGTTCAGCCCGTTTCCCAGGACGGTGGACCCGGATCACATGACAATTTTCAACCCCATGTACATGATCAGCCGCCGGCCTCCTCCCATTGAGACGGTGGGTGGAACAACGAGTGTGGGGAAATATGTGATCAGCGACGACGAGCGCCAGCTGCAGATCTGGCATGTGCAGGACATGGCCTACGAAGAGGGAGAAAGTTACCTGAAGATTCCCGGCCCATCGCTGGCCCGGGGGAATCACTCTCCGGACATGTTGATGGCCTATCTGCCGAAAGAGAAGATTTTGATCAACGCAGACCTCTATGTGCCTCCCGACCCGAGCGCAAAACCAACTCCTCCAACGGCGGGTATGCGGACGTTGTATCTGAATATGAAGAAGCTGGACTTGGACGTTGCGCAGCATGTCTCGATCGTGGGAAAGCGCGTTGGATCGAATGATGAGTTCGTCAAGCTCGTCGGTACTCCCGTGCCCGCTGCTCTGGGCGGGAAGGAATGATCTCCGGTAGCTCCCGGGGATAGCTGGACCTGGACGTTCCACAGCATGTCTCGATCGTGGGGCGGCGGGTGGGGTCAAACGAGGAGTTCGTCAAGCTCATCGGTAATACTCAATAGAAGAATTTTAGTGAGCAGCTGATTTCTCCCGGGCTCGAATCACTACGTCGTGAATTGCTTCGATCACGATTTCGGGGCGTTGATTCTGAACGTAGTGTCCGCTTCCTTTCGCAATCACTAGCATGCCGTTGGTTGAGAGATGGCTGAGTTCCTCTTGCATCTGTGCCCACACTCGATTTCGAGCCTTGTCAAGCTCCTCAGGCAAACCAGGGCTACGCCGACCCGTGTCATGCGAGATAACGATGAGCGCCGTATCACCGAGGTCGCCTGACGCCCCGACCTCACTGGCGCTTTCTCCGGTCATCTCCAGTTCCGCTGTACTTTCTCGTATGTCGTTGAACGTGCATTCCGCGGCGCGGATTGCGGCCGAATCGCCGCAATCTCCAAGCAAGCGAGGAATCCCGATGGGCTCGGTGAACTGAAGAAGTTTCAACTGCCGGACGTATTCAGCATTCATCTTTAACTGTTGCGGCATACGTTTCGGTTGGTCCGGATGACCACTGTCTACGAGGACCATCCCTGACGTTTCAGAACGGTAGTGGGACGCAAAAAGCCGGACATTGAATCCGCCGAAGGAGTGGCCGACAAGGATGTAAGGCGGAGCGACTCCTGCCGCATGAAGCAATCCGTGAAGCTCTTCCGCGATTACGCGGCTGGTGCGGGGGCGGGGACTTGGCTCGCTGTAACCGAGACCGGCGCGATCATAGGAGCACACCGAGACAAACTTTGCGATCTCCGGCTGGACTGTGCGCCAAGAGAGGTACGAGTCACCCTGTCCGGAATCAAGAATTACGGGCGGAGCCCCCTGCCCCTCGCAGTAGATATGCATCTTGTAGCCGCCAACGTCGATGAGTTGGCCCGGCATGGGATAGGCGCGACGTTCGCGCGCCAGCAGAACATTCTGGTACAAAGCACCGCTAACCACCGCCACGAGAATCAGCAGCGCCGCGCCCCGTGCGATGCGGCCCAACCAACTTCGAAGATCGCCGGACAGATGTGGCATAGTACGCCTCACTTCGCCTTGCAGATTATAGCCTCGGAAACAATAGGGAGGGGAGGCGGGTCAAAAACGAAATTCGTAGCGCTCCTGGTGCCGCTTCTCATCATGGTGATCCCTGGCGAGCCACTGCTCCAGCTGTTCCTTCAACTGCTGCATGGGCCTTATCGCGGCGATCGCGTTCTGGATGCCGAAGTGTTCGCCGCATTCCTCGCACGAAACGATTTCCGTATTCGGGCGCTGAGCCACTTCGCTGGGGCTTAGCCTCACGGCCACCGGCCAGAGATTCTCGCCGGGGTTGAACGTCTTTTTATATTCGAGCGGCATTTCTCACTCTGTGCGGCTAAGTGCTGCTGGTCACAAGTACGACTTAAGCTCTCGTGCACAGTTTACGACACATGCCGAGATCATCCATAATTCCGTGCGCCAGTTCGCACGTGGCCGGAGGGTTCGATGTCAAACGATCTCAAGTTGGAAGCAGCGGAACGGGTAATTGCGGCGGCTAAGAAGAAGGCCAGCGACATCAAGACGGTGATGGACATAGCGATCGTGGACGCCGGCGGCAATCTGAAGGCTTTTTCCCGGATGGACGGAGCGTGGCTGGGCAGCATCGACATTTCCATCAAGAAAGCGCGAACGGCGCGCTGGTTCGATATGAATACGGGAGAGATCGGCAAGCTGTCTCAGCCGGGCGGACCCTTGTTTGGCATCGAGCATAGCAACGGAGGGCTGATCACCTTTCCGGGTGGAGTGCCGCTCAAAGATCGGGATGGCAACTTCATTGGAGCGATAGGAGTCAGCGGAAGCACAGTCGAAAACGACCATGCAGTCGCGACGGCGGGCGCCGAAGCTCTTGGCAAATAATGGCCCCGTATTGGGGCGCTGGTTCTCTAGTTCACGAAAAACTAAGTGGGCTTTCCGTGAACTCGCAGTCATCTGGCCGGCGGCGGGGGTGGCGGCAGCGTGCCGCCCTCCGCGAGCGTTTTCATGTTCTGCAGCGCTTGCGTGAATCTCGCGCGCCGTGCTTCTTTATCCGCCTCGCGCGCCTTGTCGTCCGGCAGCATCGAGTTATCGAAGAACAAGGTGTAGACGAGCTTGGACGTGGTCGGCGTCAATGGCCGCGCTTCGACCGTGCCGTGATAGAGGTTGTAGGGTGTGCCCTCCTTCGGAGTTTGCGCATAGGTGTAGGAGAGTTCCGTTCGGCCCACGAGCACTTCGCCGCCGCCTACGGAGCGGACGGCGCCAAACTCACCGTCCTTACCCGATATGATCTTGCACCCAGCCGGAACCTGAAGCCATTCGCCGACGTCGCAGTACTTGCCGATGTGCTTCCACACCTCCGCCGCCGGACGGTTGACTGTGATTTCCATGGCAATGGAGGTGTAGGTGGGCGACGCCACCACGACTGAGCCTTTTGGGGCGGCCGGGGTTGGCGCCTGCGCATAGGTGGCCGGGCCCATTAAGGCGAGCGCAAGCAAGCAGCCTAGGGCGATCTTCTCAAACGGTTTGCGCATCTCAATCCTCCCAGCAATGCGGCTTTGCGTCATGCTAGCTTCAGCGGTTTTTGACATATCTATCACACCACGGATGATAATCGAAATCTTGGCGTTCTGAAGTCTTGTGCCTTCTGTGCCCGGATAGGGCCTGATATGTCGGATTATCGCTAGCTGGCTTTGGACCTATTCTCCAATCCCCTGGAGGCCGTCTATGCTGAATCGATTTCTCGCCCGCCGATAAGTCCTTAATCCTTCCGGTCCACGCCTTTTCGCCCAGGCCAACAACTGCTCGCGTTGCCCCTCGTAGTGAAGCAAGGGCACGCCAAAGCCGCATGAATCCGCAATACGGGTTACCTCCACGACGATCACCGCACGTGGGCTCTCATACGCCGGGAAATGCGATCCAAGCTCTTGGAACTTGCCGTCTTGAGGATCGATATGCCGGCTCCGGCCATAGAGCCGCAGAATTCTCGGCGGGCCTTCAAATGCGCAAAACATTAGAGTAATGCGTCCGTTTTCCTTCGCGTGTGCAATCGTCTCAATCCCACTGCCATGTAAATCCACATACGCAACCGTGGTGGGGCCAAGGATGCGAAGGCTGTCGAGTCCCTTGGGAGATAAATTCACATGGCCGTTCCTGTCGAGCGGAGCCGATGCAACAAAGAAAACATGCTGACTTTCGATGAAGGAGCGGACTGTGTCATCGATCTCGGAATAGGTCTTTCCCATGAGAGTTTTCTCCTCGGCGTGAAAACTACTCGGGGAACAGCTCCAATCCGAGGCCGTTGTCCTGTACAAACTTGTTGTGCTTGGCCTTCATTTCCGTAATCTTTGCTCGCATCGAGTGAACGGCCTCGGCTGAGGCGCGAACCGTTGGGGCTTCCGCGCTTTCGTTGAGTCCAAGCCTTTGGACGAGCAGTTGGCTCTCCGCTAAAGCTTTTTCACGCTTTGCGAGCTCCTTTTCTTCTTTGCGTATGGCGGCGGCTGATTTCTTGATTTTCTGAATCGTCTCAAACTCTGAGTAATTCACTTGTGGTTCTCCTGGATTCCATCTTATCCCTATTCTAAACACTAAGTCTGACTGTCAAGTCCTGAAAGCTCTGACCAGGATGATCGTCGCGAGCGGGAAACGCGAGGGAAGGATCTCTCCGTTGACACTGCCAAAACCGAACTCTTTACTCGTAGGATAAAATAGATGTACGCCTTAGATAGGCACAGGCCCATCGTGGTTGTGGCCGTTCGGCGCAGCGGAGTAAATGCGCCTGTCATTCCGAGGAGCGGTCGCGGTTTGTGTGACACCGGGGTCCCCGGCGCGCACCGGCCTTGCGCGTGCTGGGGTGGGGGACCGGGGTGGGGCGACGAGGAAGAGGAATCTGCGGTTTGCTTTTTGGAGTTTATGTGGGGGCGCCATTCGCTAAGTTCTTAAGAATGACATCGTTGTCCAAGGTGAACTTACAACTCCTTTGGAATGACAACGTTCACAAAAAAGGTAGGGGGGTGCCCCTGGGCGCACTAATCGTCCCAAACCACTTGTAGGGAGATCATGCCCGTTCGCGAGCGGGAGGGTAACTCTGCTAGAATTCGCGGCATGAAATCGCCCAGCCCCGTGGCCGAGAACCTGGCGGCCATCCAGGAAAGAGTGGAAGTCGCCGCTTCGCGGTCCGGACGCAAGGCGGCGGATGTTACCATCGTCGGCGTATCCAAAGCATTTCCCGTCGAACTCATCCGCGAAGCCTTCGATTTGGGAGTCCGGCACTTTGGTGAAAGCCGAGTTCAGGAGTGGGAGTCCAAAGCTCCGGCAGTCGAAAATTTGGGCGCGACCTGGCATCTGGTGGGGCACTTACAGCGAAACAAGGCGGCGCGCGCGATCGGTTTGTTTCACACCATCGATTCACTCGATAGCCTGCCCTTGGCCGAAAAGCTCAACAAGGCTGCCGGAGAAGGGCGGCGCTTGCCGGTGCTCATCGAAGTGCGTATGGACCCCACGACGACGAAAACGGGATGCGACCCGGCCGAGCTGCCCCGCCTTGCCGAAGGCGTGCTTCTGATGCCGCGGCTGGAACTGCGCGGGCTGATGACGGTTCCGGAATTGAAGGCGGAGCTGCAGGCGGTTCGCCCCGTCTTTCGGCAATTGCGCGGGATCAGGGACCGCATCTCGAAGGACCTCGATTGGCCTTTGCCGGAGCTATCCATGGGGATGTCGCGCGATTTCGACGTGGCCATCGAAGAGGGCGCCACGCAGATTCGCCTGGGAACCGCGCTTTTTGGCGCGCGGCAGGCGGCGCATTGATCGACGTGCGCGAAGGCGAGCGCGGACTGAGTTTCCTGGTTCGGGTGCAGCCGAGAGCCGGCCGCGACGCGATCGATGGCGAATGGCAAGGCGCTCTGCGAATTCGGCTGAATGCTCCTCCCATCGAGGGGCGCGCCAACGAAGCGCTGAAGCGCTTTCTGGCCGAGCGTTTGAATGTGCCGGTGGCCGCTGTTAGAATCGCTTCGGGCCAGAGGGGCCGCCTGAAACGCGTGGAAGTTCAGGGAGCAAGAGCGGAGCAGGTTCGCGCCATGGCATCTTTTTCCGAAGCGCCAAAAGTACAAGAGTGATCTTCCGCCCGCCGGGACAGGCGGCCGCAACCGAAACCGAATCGACGCCGAATGCCATCCATCGGGAATATTCAGAAAGAGTTGCGATCCGCCGGCCTGGACGGCTGGCTCTTCTACGATTTTCATCATCGCGATCCCATTGCCGCCCGCGTATTAGGCCTGAACGGTGGCCTGGGCACGCGACGCTGGTTCTATCTCATTCCCAGCCGGGGAACTCCGCGAAAGCTGGTGCATCGCATCGAATCGGGCGCGCTTGATAGCTTGCCTGGGCAAACCTTGGTCTACGCCAGCCTGGACGAGCTCAACAAGAATCTTCCGCGCCTGATCGGGCGGGCGCGCAAGGTGGCCATGCAGTATTCGCCGCGCAACGCCATTCCTTACGTTTCTCTAGTCGACGCCGGCACGGTGGAGATGGTGCGCGCCAGCGGCTGCTCCGTCGTGAGTTCGGCCGATCTGGTGCAGCGATTCGAGGCCTCCTGGAACCCGGAGCAATACGAGTCGCATTTAGAGGCGGGAAGGGCCATGGACCGCATTGTGAGGGAAGCCTTCGCGCACGCGGCCGCGCAGGTACGCGCCAAAGCCAAATTTACGGAGTACGACCTGCAACAGTGGATTCTCGCGAAGTTCCGCGAAAGTTCCCTCGTTTGCGACGAGGGGCCCATCGTCGCTGTCGGACCGCACAGCGGGAACCCGCACTACGAGCCCACCGCGCAGAGCGCAGCGGCGATTCGCGAAGGCGATCTGCTGTTGCTGGATGTGTGGGGAAAGCTGCAGCGTCCCGGCAGCGTCTATTACGACATCACCTGGGTGGGCTATCTGGGGGCGGAGGTTCCGCGCCAGTATCAGGCGGTCTTCGAGCTCGTCCGCGCCGCCCGGGACGGGGCCATTGCCTTCGTGCAGCAGTCCATCGCGAAGGGCCGGAAGATCAAGGGATGGCAAGTGGATGGCGTGGCGCGCCGCATCATCACCGACGCGGGCTACGCGAAGAATTTCGTGCATCGCACCGGCCACAGCATCGGCCAGGAAGTCCACGGCAACGGCGCCAATATGGATGGCCTCGAAACGCACGATTCGCGCACGATCCTGCCGCATACCTGCTTTTCCATCGAGCCGGGCATCTATCTCAAGGAGTTCGGCATCCGGAGCGAAGTGGACGTCTACGTGGAGGGAAGGGAAGCGCGCGTTACAGGAGCGGTGCAGACCGAGATTCTGCCTCTGCTTGCGAAATAACATGGCCGAAACGCAAAAGTCTTCGATTAATCCCGCGCTGGCGCTGGTGGCCGCCGCCGCGGGATGGTTCGTTCCCGGACTGGGACACGCCTTGCTCGGCAAGTGGGGAAAGGCGATGGTGTACTTCTTCGCCGTGGCGCTGCTCGCCGTTGTGGGTTTGCGCATGCGCGGGAACGTCTTCAGCTCCAACGCCGCCGACGCCTTTGACATGCTGGGCTTCTTTGCCGACATCGGAAACGGAATCTTCTACTTCCTTGCAGGCGCTATCAATCCGGCGGGAGCGAACGTAGCCATAGCGGCGGGGGATTACGGCACGAGGCTCTTCGCCACGGCCGGCGTTTTGAATTTTCTGTGCGTGCTGGAACTTTTGCAGATCGGTTTTGGATCGAGAGAAGAGAGGCGGACGGCGGCATGATTGTGACTCATTTTCAAAGCATGGTCATTTTTGCGCTGGCTGTGTCGCTGGCCTTCGCGTATCTCTCCAAAGAGAAGATGGACGAGCGCGTCCGCTACGCGGTGTGGGCGTTTCTGGCCTTCCTGGTGGTGGCCATCGGAATCGGCTGGTTGACGTATCCCTTCTCCCGCTGAAGTCCGCCGCGTCACACGGCTGCATTTGTGGATTTGTGCGCCGGCCGGCTCTTCAGTTCGCCTCGCCTTCAACGACCAAGTTCTTCGGAGACGGCAGCCTTATCTCCAGTTTTTTGCTGCTGGGCTCGGCCGGCAACGTCACGGATTGAATCACCTCCGACCCATCCCAAGCCAAAACAACGGTGAAATTTCCCGACGGTAAATCCTGGAAGACGAACGTGCCCGATGAATTGGTCGTGGTCTGCCGCGAGAGCCCCCGAAGTTCTACGGTTACTCCCACGGCCGGCACGTATTGTCCCAGGGTCGTGTTGTACACGGTGACGTGGCCGGTCAAAGAGCGCAGCGCCCTTACGCGAAGATCTAGTTTGTTGGGGACTCCGTCTTCGATACGGATTTGTTGGGACTGCAAATCTTCCAGGAAATAGCCGCTTGGGAGGCTGTCGGGGTCGACGCCAACCACATAGTCACCCGCGCCGAGTCCCGGAACAGAAAATCTTCCCCGCGCATCCGAGCGCACCTCGAGCCGCTGGTTTGCTCCAGCGATCGTGATTCGCGCGCCTTCTACACCGAGATCGGCATCGTTTTTCAGGTAACCGATCAATTCGGCGGAGGCGAAGCGGACGCCGAGATTCGCCGGGATGTTGATGGTGGCCGTTCTCTTGGAAGGCCCCGTAAACCAGAAGGGCTTCGAGGACTGAAAATTAAATTCGATAAAGTGACCGCCGGCGGCGACGTGCGGAAACGAGTAGAACCCGTTGCCATCCGTGGTGGTGCGCTGGGAACCATCCAGAACGACTTCTACTCCGGCGAGCGGGGGCAGCCCCTTGCGAAAAGCGCCGCGCCCCTCGTCGTCCTGGAAGACGGTGCCGCTGATGGTGCCGAACTTGTGACTCAAAAGAAACGAAGGCAAGGAGGAGAAGCCGCGGCGCAGGCCGATCTGAAACACCGGGTATTGTTGCGGCTGGCCGTCTACCGTAAGGCGCAGCAGGGAAGCGGAAACCGACAGATTATAGTCCCGGCCGAGTTGGCGGGAGTAAGAACCATTCAGATTCCAGTTTCGCGACGTTGTGAGCAAGGACTTGTCGGTGGTGTAAACGACGCCCACGCTCAACTGCTGATTTCCGCTGCGAGGGAGATTCCAATTCAGATTTCCGCCGGCTTGATATTGTGTGGGTACGAGGCTGAGTTGTGAGCCCGGAGAGAGGCCCAGGGCTTGGAGGAAGGTAGTGTCTTGGAGCACCGCCTGAAGCTGTTCCGGTGTGGATGCCGTGAGACCAAGCGCGTCCAATTCAGCCTGCAGAGTGGGATTTGCGGAAAAGATCGACTCTACGGTGGTGGCCTCGGTTTGTCTTTCCGCGTAAGCCGACGCCGAGAAGGCCCCGAAGCTGGCTCGCACACTCGGGCGGAAGTCCTGTCCCGCGGCAATGCCTTGGGAATTCTTGATGTATTGATACTGAAAACCCGCCCCAAAGTGCCGCAGATCGAAATTGATGTCTTGCGGCAGAGTGATGGAGGCAAGCGAATAGGCCCCGGCGGCGCCGGTTTGGTTGAAAGAGGAGTAGGCGGCGCCCGTTCCAGCGGACCAGTGTTTGGAGAGCATGGCGTGAAAATCTTCAGCGGCAGTGAGATTGTTCTGCCGGCTCTCGGGCAACAGCAATCGGTTGTCGGTGAAATTCATGTTGTTGAATAGGGCCGGGCTGAACTGCCGGTTCCATACCAGCTCGGACTGCAATCCCGGAACATTGTCGAAGCTCAAGGAATGGAAGGAGCTGGGCTTCTCACGAACGTTGGCGATGAACTCATTGCGGGACGTCGAGTACCGCAAACGAAGCGCGCCGCCCAGGCCATTACCCGCCGCCAGCTCCGCCAGCAGATCCAAATCGCCGTCATGTTGGACCGGGAAAGCCCCCGACTCTCGCTTGTATTCATAGACAAGGGATGGGACGGCGCCCGGACGCGCGGTGGTGAGCGTTTGGTCGGAGGCGAAGAAATAGTACGCATTTGCCGTCAGCCGCGAATAGGAGCTCAAAGGTACGACGTAGCCCGCGCCCACAACCCCTTCGGGATGAACCGGAAAGATGAAGCCGTCGAACGCTGCGAGCGACGCGTAGCCTGCGTGGAATAGCCAGCGGTCGGACTTAAAGTGCGCGCCTCTAAGGACTGCGCCATCCACGGTCAAGGGCGAATTGGCGACCGATTGGTCGAGCAGGGTCACATCCCAGCGCGGGGTCTTGACGTCATAGAAAGCGGACGGCAGGAACAAGCGCGCTTCGCCGGGCTGCGGAGCGAGCAAATTGCTCACGAGCACATGAAGCTGGGTCGAGCGGCCGGAATTCTGAGTGCCGATATCGAAGATGTTTTGGATTTGGGGCTGTTCCGAGAGGTAGCGGAACTCATAGCTTCCGATCACGGGGCCTTCCGGCGTACGTTGAGGCGGGACAAAGCCGGGAGGGTAGATGGGAGCGGCTGGAGTTACATCGATCGGAAGGTTTCTGACGCCGTTGGCAGTGACGAGGATAATTTCGGTGTGTCCGGCAAACTTACCGGTAATCTCAGCAAAGCCCTCGCCAAGGCTGACGTCCGCGAACAAAGGATCGATGGGATAGGCGGCAGTGGCGTCCGCGGCAGGCAGTTCGATTACCTGGCCGGCCTTGAGTGAAATGGCCGCAGTCCCGCTGGACGACCAGGTATCGGAAGAGACCGCGGTTGGAGCCGCCGGAGCCGGGTGCGTATCGGCGGCCAAAGTCGCGGGCGCGGGGCGCTGATCCTCCAACGATTGGCCATAGGCCGGAGCCGTCAGCACGAGGATCAACGCTAACCATCTCATGGGATCTCAAAGTCGGAGGACGTCGTGAGCACAGTGCCGTCGTGCTCCAGCGTCATCAGTGCGCGGTATTTTCCCGATTGCAGGGCAGAGGGATATTCCGCCTTGAACTGCAGGCGTTCTCCCGGGAGCAGCCTCATGGCTTCCACCGCAACTTTACCTACCAGCTTGCCAGTGGAACTGAGAATGGCGACGACGCCCTTGGGAATGACGGGCTCGTTACCGGTGTTGGTGACCCATTCGGATACGGCCAGGTCGCTGCCCTGGGAGGCGCCGTCGAACTGGAGCGCCGAACCTTCTATCTGCAATGACTTGGATAGATTAAAGGTCATCAGGGCGCCCAGGGAGGCGGTCATGGCGAAGCCGCTTTGCGACCGCACTTTGGTGTTGCTGCGAAAGATCGCCACGATGGCGCGCATGGCCGGATTTTCCGGGATGGTAACCGTGACTTGCACGGTGGCCGAGCTTCCCGGCGGCACAACGACGGAAGATGGCGAGAAAACAGCCGTTCGCGCAATGCTTCCGGGCATCTCTCCCGCGGGGACAAACACCCGCTTACCATCGCGCACGGCCACGTCCATCGCTTCGAGGTTGAATGTGAATTCGACGGGAGTGAGGTTGGAGATGGAAATATCCTGGGTGGTGCTTTGTTCCGGCTGAGCTTGGACCATGATGACTCCAGGCGAGATCGTGAGGGAGGGAGCGGGGGCTTCCTCAGGAGGCGCATCCAACTGCGCAGCGCCGGTTTGTCCAGCGGCGAAGAGCGGGGGTGCGGCTGCCGTCGCCAAGGCAATGAGAGCCAAAACCAGAAGCAGGCACGAGCTTTGCCGAATCCAGCCCAAGCCAGCCCGAGCATTCAATTTTGTGAAATTGGTCTTATTCGTTTTCATCTTTGCACTCAATTCGCTACCACGATTATGTCCAGGGTGTTGCTCACAGCACCTGCCGACGCAGAAAAAGGTATGGTTAAGCTGAATGTATAGGGAGCTTTGCTGCCATAGGCGCCCGCCGCAGTAACGGTAGCGGGGAAGGCGTTCGTCAATGTTGCCGCGCCGAGTTTCCAGGTATATGCCAGGCCCGAAGTTTGCAGTTGGGCGGTCATCGTATAGTTGGCGCTAAAGCCTAATCCCGTCTTGGTCACCCGCACATCGATGGGCGTGCTCAAGGTCCAGCTGGTCGTGCCATTTACGGACTTGGTTACACCGCCTGGAACAACGCCTCCGTATGCGTGCACGCTGCCGAAAGCCATGGCGGAACTGGAGGTTCCGCTCCCGCCCAACAAGATCCCGCTGGCATCGGAACTGAAAGTCAACGTAAGGGACGCCGCGTTGGCCGGCCGTGCCCAGAGGAAAGCCAGGATAAGCACGGTGCCGAAGAGGGAGAGTCTGGAGAGCATGCTTTTGCCAGAGGCTTGAAAGACAAGTGGCGCCATCTTGTTTTGGTTGTTCATGGCGCCACTCTCTCTCATCGACGTAACTTAGTTGGCCGTCGCGACGAAGTTGATGGTGTTGCTGATCAACCCGGCCGGCTTGGTGAACGGGATGGTCAGGGCCAGGGTATAGGCTGTGGTGCCGTAGGCGCCCGTGGCGGTCAGGGATGCCGCTGCGGCGCTGGTAACCGTGGTTGCGCCGATCTTCCAGGTGTCGACGGCATCGGCTGTATTCAGTTGCGCCGTGAGCGTGTAAGTCGGGCTGACCTGGTTGGCAACATTGACGACCACATCGAACGGTGTGCTGAGCGTCCAGCTGACGACGCCGTTCAGCGTCTTCGTGACGTTTGCGGGAACCACGCCGCCGTAGGCCTGGACATTTCCGAACGCGACCGTCGCGGCCGACGTGCCGGTGCCTCCCAAGGTTATGCCGGCGGGATCCGTCACGAACGTGAGGCTCACAGAGCTCGCGACCGTCGCCGTCACAGCAACCGTGCCGGAAGCAGTTGTAGCAGCAAAGACCGGACTGCTCGCGAGTGTGGCTAGACCGAGAACCATCAAACCTGCTAGTAACTTGCCTTTCATTTTTCGTCTCCTTAAGTATGAGGACCCGATATGTGTTTCACTACGGTACAGACCTACCAATGCAGTTCCTTTTCCACACACCGGTTTAGTAGCGCGCTGCAAACAAAGGACATACGGTAGGGCACACAGCTCCGGCTGTACAAACTGCGATGCGCTGTACACGACCGCTACAACGACCTGGACCGTTCTGGGACAACTCCAAATTGGTTCAGATCGAACAGAGGGAATCGATTACAAATAGAGTGAGAAGGGCAAATGTGCACACCCCCGCCGTTCCGTATCAGTATTGCGGGAGCGGCGGCTGCTCCATAACGGTACAGGGGTACAGGTCAGTCGAATCCTGTATTGCGGCTGAGATGAATGAACTAACTCGATAACCTGAAGTTTTATCCAAAGAATGGCGGCGGGGGGAAGCTTACCTTGGCC
>Ga0335077_10000739_pt1 | contig 37242 bp, 31 predicted proteins | sample Lox_Sample_31_FD_207151 | JGI IMG/M metagenome (GOLD analysis project Ga0335077, IMG submission 207151) | Soil microbial communities from Loxahatchee National Wildlife Refuge, Florida, United States - Lox_Sample_3.1 | ecosystem: Environmental > Terrestrial > Soil > Wetlands | place: USA... | reverse complement strand
AAGAGCAACTCGGGAATTGGGCGTCCAAGGCGCATCGGGATTCTCCTTCTTGTAATCCCAATGCACGCGGGATGCCACTTGTTTATATTTATTATGACTCAGGACACTCTAGGGATTTCCCCAGTTGCAGCGATTCTACCTGAGCCTTAGAAAGGGCAGTAATCCTGATGTCAGGCCAGGTCCGATGACTTTCGCAGTCCCTACACGGCTGCCGACGCAATCGCTGGGGCAAAGGAGCGTCCTGCGTAAGCGGCATCCCTTTCGACGCGCGCCGGGGCTTTCCCGGTTTCGCGTGATGGCGCTCGGCGTGGTGCTGGGTGTGTCCTCGTGTGGTCCCGCACCGCAACCGTCGAAGACTCTTCCTGCAGAGGCCGAGTGGCACGAGTTCCAGGGAACCTGGACCGCCAGCGGCAACCGCCATACGATACTTCTTGGCAGTGACCGTCGAGCTTCCATTGGAGATTTCAACGGGTCGCTGCTCCTTGCCGGACGCTCCCGTCCGGCAGTCGGTTTCCGCGCCGAGGCGGTCGTATTCAACGACAGTGTCACCGGAATGGTTGGCCGGGCGGTCTGGACAGACGAGCACGGCGACCAAGTGTATAGCGAACTGCGAGGGGAAGGCACGTCGACAGGCAACAAGATCGTTGGAACCTTCCTCGGCGGTTCGGGGCGCTATTCGGGGGCCTCCGGCGCGTACGAATTCTCGTGGCGGTTTGTACTCGAGACGGAAGACGGGAGCGTGCAGGGCCAATCCATCGGTCTTAAGGGGCGGGTCCGCGTAGATTCGCCGCGCGCGACACCTGGCACAGGAGGTCCCAAGCCGTGATCAGCCCGCGCCTGCTGGGTAAGCGTGCCTTGCCATTCGCGTTGGCGATCGGCATCTGGCTTGCGCCGGTCCCCGCCGGGCTCACTGCGCAGGCGTGGCACCTTTTTGCCGTATTCGTGTCGGCAATTACGGCGGTGCTCGTCGGGGCGTTTCCCTTGCTGACTTCGACCATGCTGGCGGTGGCAGCCGTGGTGCTGACCAACACGGTGTCGTATGCCAAGGCCTTCGGAGGTTTTGCCAATCCGAGCGTCCTGCTTGTGGTGATCGCGTTCCTCGTCGCGCAGGCGGTGGTCAAGTCCGGACTCGGCCGGCGAATCAGCCTTTTCATGGTGAGTCGGTTTGGGCGCTCGTCGTTGGGGCTCGCGTACAGCATCGTGGTGACCGACGCGGTGATCGCGCCCGCCTTCCCGAGTAACACCGCGCGAGGCGGCGTGCTGTTCCCGATCGTGCTGTCTGTGGCGCAGGGATCCGGTTCGCGGCCGGAAGACCCCGAGGGCCGTCGCCTCGGCGGGTATTTGATGTTCTGCGCGATGGCGAGCCTCGCCGTATCGTCCGCGCTCTGGATGACGGCCACGTCGGCGAATCCAATTGGAATCCAGTTGGTGAAAGAGTTCGGACTGGAGATTGGTTTTGGGAAATGGCTGCTGGTCGCCTCCGTGCCGGCCCTGGCGGCGATTGTGGCGTTGCCTTGGGTCGTGGCACGACTATATCCGCCAGGAGTTGGAGAGACGCCGGATGCTCCGGTGGCGGCGCGAAAAGAACTTGTCGCGCTGGGGCCACTGTCGCGTGACGAGCGGATCACGGCGATTGCGTTTGTGCTGATGGTAACTGGCTGGGTTTTTGCCGACAGGCTGCAACTGAATGTAACCAGCATTGCTTTCGGAGGTCTGGGCTTGCTGCTGCTGGCTAGCGTGCTTACGCCGGACGACATCGCGACCCAGGGGGACACGCTGGCCACGTTTCTCTGGCTGGCCGTGCTGTTCGCCTTGAGCGGTCAGCTCAACGAGCTTGGGTTCATGGGGTACGCGGGCCAGCGCCTGGCGTCGCACATGGGCGGCCTGTCGTGGCCAGTGACGTACCTAGCGTTGATCCTGATTTATGTGGCAATCCATTACATGTTCGTAAGCCAGTCGTCGCAGGTCCTGGCCCTCCTTGGCGTGTTTCTCGACGTCGGCATTCGCGGAGGCGTCCCCACGCCTCTGATGGCGTTCTCCCTGCTCTTCGCGAGCAGCTACTTCTCCGTGATCACACCGCAAGGCGGAAGTCAGAACGTCATCTTCGTCGGCAGCGGATATCTCACCCAACGTGAACTTTACAAACTCGGGCTGCTGACGACGCTCTTGTTTCTGGCCATATTTTTGGTGCTTGGAACCCCGTGGATCTTTTTCGTGACGCGGTGATTGCTTCCCGCCTTGGTCGGCAGGAAGAAATATCCGTTGACGGCCGGAAACATCGCGATCATTGCCGGAGGGCCCAACCGAGGGATTGATTGCGGCCATTTCCTTCGACCAGACTGACACCACGCACATCAGCAAATATCTCTTGAACCATTGCTTCATGCTTCCAGAGTGAGTGGCCACCGGATCCTCTGTGGCCATCGGATTCTTGCCTGTACGCACTCCTGCTGAACCTGCGCCCATAACGGCCGAAGATCTGCTGCGGGCAGGGTGCCGCCTGCGCTGTGACTTGCGGCACGCTACCCGCTCCGTGGAATGCGAAAGGTCGCTCGCAGCGGGGGCCGTTACCTGGTTTGGGACTGGCTCCCTCGAACCCGGGAATCTGCCGGCTCAGCTACCTCGTGACCGGGAGTTTCACGGGTTGTTCAAGCCGAAACTCGAGCAAAGTCTCGCTCGGTATTTGCAGCTGCTCGCCCTTCTTGGAAGCAGCAATGGCTGTTCCACCCGCGGCACCGGCGGCCGCGCCAATGGCAGCTCCTGTTCCTCCACCCGCAAGACCTCCGATCAGCGCGCCCAGGCCTGCGCCACCAATCACTTTTCCGGCCGTCTTCTTGCCCTCACCCTTGCCTTTGATCTCGTAGGTACTGGTGAGCAGTGGATAAGCCGTGCCATTGATGACGATGTCGGTCAATTCGAGACTAAGTTGCGAACTGCCTGACATTTTGCCTGCGGACGACGCTTGTGCTAGGCGGCCATACACAGTAGTGCCCCGGGGCGCCACAACCGCATCTTCCGCTTGCAGGTTGGTTTCCAGGCTGGCGGTGAAACGGTACCCAGTTTTTTGCTTAGTTGTGTCAATCGAGTCGATCATTCGGATCAAGATTCGCGTACCTGCGGAAACCGTCACCTTTTTCTGAGCCTGCGCCGCAGGTGTGGCCAGGGTCATTCCCACAAGCACAGTGGCCGCGAAAACGGATAAATTTCGCATCTGAATTTCTCCTCTTCCTGGAATTTACGAGCCCTGCCCCACAACGGGCAACGACGAAACAATTTGCAGATCAATGATCAAAAGTAACTGGTGCTCGACTTGGATGAAACGCGCTGCGGTGACCGCCCCGACAGCCTCCTTGACGCGGCCATACGTTTTCGCAAGAAGCTCCGCGCGTTGATTTTGATACGCCAGTGATTTCTGAACCAGTTCGTCGGCCTTTTCGTCGGTCATCTGGTCATAAGCTCGCGCATATTCCTTGATATTCTCGACTCTCTGGTCATTCAACTTGGTGAGTTCCGCATCATATTCGCTGTAGATGGGCCAGAATTTCGCCGCGTCCTCGGCGCTCAGCACCATGACCGCCCCCATGATTTCAGCCTTCTGCTGCCTAACATCTCTGCGCATCAGATCGACGTAAGCTTGAATGTTCTTCTTTTGAGCATCGGCCTCCGGAGAGGCTACGGCTTTGGTTGTCGTCTTTTGCGTCTTCGTCTGTGCCTGGCCCAAAGATGCACCGAGTATCGGCAGGATGAACAACCCTACCAGCAATCCGTGTTTTAGGAATTTCATATCGTTTCACCTCTTCGACTCGAAGTTACCCTTTGCCCTTCCCATGAAAGCTCGTACAAAAGATGCCCGCGACCGCGAGCCACTCCGCTGTTCCCACGGACGAGTGATTCGCGGCGAAATGGGCAGGGCCCGCAGGCCATAGAATGGAATGCGGGTATTGATGTTTTCACCTAGGGAAATCCCTAGCGTGGGATAGACCCTTGTGAAGCCAGAACTTAAACTCTCGAATGACTGAGCCAGTGAATTGCGGCAAGGTACTGGAATTGACGCAGTCGCCTTACCCCCACGCGCTGCCGCCTTCTTGGGTGTCATGCTAGGGGTTTTCCTAGGTGCGCCACCCAAACAGCCAAAGCTACAGTTCAGATCATCGGTCATTGGCAAGGCTCCGGGCTCATCGCGTGCCAGTTGGGCTCCTGGTCGCGACAGCAGGGCATGCTGACAATATCAGAGGTGTCGATCCCCGACGTCCTTCCTCCCTCCGCCTTGTCACCGTGGAGAGAGTCGAAAGTCCGTCGAACACACCAAGCCAATACTGGAAAGGCAGAATCCGATGAGTGCCGAAAAAGTCATGGCGTTGGGAGCAGGCGCTGAACTCAGAAAAACGACGGAGTTCCTCAAACAATACGGTTGCGGCCCCATTCCTTTCATGGGGACAGACGGCTTGTATGAGCGGCATCTGCACTTCGACAATGTCATTCCTGAAGATGCGATTGGCCCACGTGAGCGTTTTGAAGCAGCCGCGCGGTCCGTCCGGGATATTCTCTCGCAACGCTGGGTACTGACCGAGAAAACTTACGAATGCAAAAATCCGAAGCGTATCTACTACCTCTCAATGGAGTTTCTCCTCGGCCGCTCCCTGGTCAATAATGTCACCAACCTGCTGCTTGATCCGCTTGTGACAAAAACCGCTGCGGAAAAAAAGGTCTCTATGCTCTCCCTCGTGGAACAAGAGCCTGATGCTGGACTTGGGAACGGAGGGCTCGGACGGTTGGCAGCCTGCTTCCTGGACTCGATGGCCACCATGCAACTTCCCGCCATGGGGTACGGCCTGCGATACGAATATGGGATCTTTAAGCAGCTTATGAAGGAAGGCTGGCAACAGGAGCAGCCGGATAATTGGCTCCGCCAACCGGATCCGTGGGAAGTTGCGCGTCCCCATGAGAAAGTAGAGCTCAAGCTGAACTGTTCGTTCGAATTGCACAATGGAACGCTACGCGCAATTCCCGGCAAGCCCTCCACTCTGTATGGGATTCCTTTCGATCGTCCTATCGTGGGTTATGGCGGAGAGACGGTCAACACACTTCGTCTCTGGGCCGCGGCCAGCGCAGATTACTTTGACTTTCAGAGGTTTAGCAGTGGAGACTTCGTTGCCGCTCTTACCGAGACGCTGGCCGCGGAATCACTAACGAGGGTCTTGTATCCCGACGACAGCACTAGCCTTGGGCGGGCTCTACGCCTGGTGCAGGAGTATTTTCTCGTGGCATGTTCCGTGGCGGATCTCGTGCGACGCTTCCGCCGCAGCAACTCCGATTGGAACCGCCTGCCCGAGAAAGTCGCCATCCAGTTGAACGATACCCACCCCGCTGTGGCGGTGCCGGAGTTGATGCGCGTCCTTCTGGATGAGGCAGGTCTTGGTTGGGATCAGGCATGGGTTCTTACGCAGCAAGCGCTTGCCTACACGAATCACACTCTGCTTCCTGAGGCCCTGGAGAAGTGGCCCGTCACCTGGTTTGAAATGATGCTGCCGCGTCAACTGGAAATTATCTATGAAATAAACCGCCGTTTCCTCGACTCGGTGCGAAACTGCTATCCGAATGACGAAACACGCGTGGCTCGAATAAGCCTGATCGAGGAAGGCTCCTGCCGCAACATACGGATGGCCAACTTGGCGATCGTCGGCTCACACAGCACCAATGGTGTGGCCGCGATTCACTCAGGCCTGCTTCGCTCTTCGACAGTAAAGGATCTGGCCGAGATGTTTCCAGAGCGTTTCAACAACAAGACAAACGGCGTAACGCCTAGGCGTTGGCTATTGCTGGCGAACCCCGCGCTGGCCACCGCGATCACCGACGCGATCGGTGATGGCTGGGTGAGTGACCTCACCCAATTATCCAAACTCAAAGCCCTGGCCGAGGATCAACGGTTTCGCGATGCATTCCGTGGGGCCAAACGCAAAGCCAAAGTTCAGTTCATTGAATGGCTCCGGGCCACAACAGGCCAGTCGGTGGACCCGGACACGATGATCGATTGCCAGGTCAAGCGCATCCACGAGTACAAGCGGCAACTCCTCAATGCCATAAGAATTGTCGTTCTTTACAACCGCCTGCGAGAAAATCCGCATCTCGAGGTGGCGCCTCGCACGTTTCTCTTTGCCGGCAAGGCCGCACCTGCCTATCATCTGGCCAAGCTGATCATCAAACTCATCAACAATCTGTCGGGGACTATCGACGGAGATCCCGCCATTCGGGGACGCCTCAAAGTGCTGTTCCTGCCGGACTACTGTGTCTCCCTGGCGGAGCGACTGATTCCGGCGAGCGACGTGTCCAACCAGATTTCGACTGCCGGTTACGAAGCCAGTGGCACCAGCAACATGAAATTTATGATGAATGGCGCATTGACCGTCGGGACCAGAGACGGCGCTACCATCGAGATGGCGGAAGAAGCCGGCGAGGAGAATCTCTTCTTGTTTGGCCTCACTGCCGATCAAGTGGCCAGCAGCCGCGGATGGTACAGCCCTTATTGGCATTATGAACATGAACCCGAAACACGTGCGGCGCTGGATCTGATCTTCTCCAACCATTTCAGCCACAATGAGCCGGGCGTTTTCGAACCGCTCCGCGGAACGCTGCTGACAGGGGGAGACCACTACATGCACCTGGCGGACCTCAGGTCTTATCTCGAAGCAGACCACAGGCTGTGCGCGCTGTACGCCAACCCGGATGCGTGGGCACACAAAGTCATTTTGAATGTCGCGAGTTCTGGAAAGTTTTCAAGTGATCGTACGATCGCCGAATACGCTTCCGAAATCTGGCAGATCAAACCGTGCCCCGTGTCATAGCTGTCGCACCGAAGCTCAAGAGGGCACAGCTACACGGCGGACCTCCGCGCTCACGGTGCTTTGGTAGGGCTGGAAGTTGTTGCGAAACAGTTCAGCGAGTTTCTTGGCTCCTGCCTCATAAGCCGATTTGTCAGCCCAGGCCATGTGAGGAATGAGAATTTCTTTTGGAACATTCGGGCATTCAGCGACCGCGTCGAGGCCGAAAATCGGGTCGTGCTCCGTCTTTGCCTTTGCGAGCGCACCGCTGTGGATGGCATCGATGATCGCGCGCGTAAAGACCAGCTTGATGCGCTTCCCGACGCCGTACGCGCCACCGCTCCAGCCAGTATTCACGAGCCAGACCCGGGTTCCGTGCGTTTTTATTTTTGCGGCCAGGAGCTCGGCATACTTGTTCGGATGCCAAACAAGAAACGGTCCGCCAAAGCAGGGCGAAAATGTGGCTGTGGGTTCTTTGACGCCCACTTCGGTGCCAGCCACTTTCGCGGTGTAACCGCTCATGAAGTGATACATCGCCTGTGCCGCAGTCAGTGAACTTACCGGCGGCAGCACCCCGAAAGCGTCGCAGGTCAGAAAAATGATATCCGTAGGGTGTCCTGCCATGCTCGGGATCCGGGCGTTGCGGACGAAGTTGATGGGATAGGCGCCACGCGTGTTCTCGGTGATCGATGTGTCAGCGTAATCCACGGTGCGGTCGTCCTCGAGCACAACGTTCTCCAAAACAGCGCCAAAGCGCAACGCCGCGAAAATCTCCGGCTCCGATTCCGGAGTAAGATTCACGGCTTTCGCGTAACAACCCCCTTCCACGTTAAAGATGCCGTCATCGCTCCAGCAGTGTTCGTCGTCACCGATGAGGTCCCGCTTGGGATCGGCGGAGAGAGTTGTCTTGCCGGTCCCGCTCAATCCGAAGAGCAGCGAGGAATGACCGATCTGTTTGTCGGCAGTGGCCGAGCAATGCATCGAGAGCATGTTTCGCTTGGGTGCAAAGTAGTTCGCCACCGTGAATACGCCCTTTTTCATCTCGCCGGCATATTCGGTACCGAGGATGACGAGTTCTCGGTCTTCCAGACTGAGGCTGATGCTGGTCTTGGAACCCATCCCTGTCGTCAAGCGGTTCGCGGGAAAAGCGCCTGCGTTGTAGATCACGAAGTCCGGTTTTCCAAAGTTCGCCAGTTCTTCCGGAGTCGGCCGAATCAACATGTTGTGCATAAACAGTGCGTGGTACGGCCGCGAGCAAATCACGCGGATTTTGATCCGGTACTTCGGGTCTGCGCCGGCAAAACCATCAAAACAGTAGAGACGCTCGCAGATGTTCAAATAATCGCGGGCGCGCTCGCGAACAATTTCATAGGTGCGCGAATCGATCGGGACATTGACGGATCCCCACCATATGTCGTTTTCGGAAGCTGGATTCTTGAGGATGCGCTTGTCCTTCGGAGAACGGCCTGTCTTTTCGCCGGAGTACGCCACGAGCGCGCCGTTCTCGGCAACGCTGGAGTCCTTTTCATAACGGATAGCGTGCTCGTAAAGAGCACTAGGGGGGAGGTTACGATGGATTTCAGAAACGGCGAGTTCGTGGTCCATTAGAGAAAACTGATTCATGGGTTGCTCCTTACGTTGATAGAAATTAGCTGTCTCCCTGGTTACAAGAAATCCGATTCAACGCGCTGCGCGCATGCGAAGCAGTAAAGTCGGGATGACCAAGCCTGTGCCGATTGCGCCGGTAGTGAACATCACCCGCAATGTGTACTGCGCGCCAGTGACAAGGGTTTCTGTTTCGTTGACCACCGCGCTCGTCGTAAGAGCGAAAAGCCCGATGATTGCCTTGGCTGCGAAGCTGCCCGGAACCATTGGGATGCAACCGATCGCTTCGAAGACATCATCCGAAATATCCAGGTATCGCCGCAATAATTGCACGGCGGCACCTACCGTGAGCGCCGCAGCAAATGACGCTCCCTCCAGATTCCAACCCCATTCCAAACAACAACTGCGCACGGCAAGGGCTCCTGCACCACTCACAGCGCACCACGGCAAAACCCGGAATCCGACATTAAACAGCACACCGAACCCGGCGGCGGCAATTGCACCATAAGTCGTTTGATACAGGACAGAGGCGACGTTCATATCAGCGCCATTGGTCCAGCGATATTTTTCCGACCCACAGACCGGCGGCAATAAAAATCAGTGTCATCGCGATGGTCACCGCCCTCGCACTGCCAAGAGTCGGATGGCCTTCCAAAATGTCACTCTGCGCGTTCACTGCCGGAACGCCTGGTACAAGCAACAAAATCGAAGCGATCATCGCATTGGTAAAAGTCTCGCTTCCAGCCCACCGCGCGCCCAGACCGCCAATCACCGAGCTCATGAAGGACACCACTGCAGTACAGAGGAAGATGTTCACGTGAGACCTGAGCAATTCATGTCGAACGAATTGACCGGCCGTAGCTGCCAGAAACACCGGACCTGAGCCATACCAGTCCACGCCAAGGAGGCGCCCGAAGGCTGCGCAGGCCATTCCCACCGCTAGGGCGACCACCCACCGGGAATGTCGCGGCGTTTCCGAAGCAAGACGGCTGAGTTCAGCGCGCGACTGTTCGGCTGTTAATTGATGGCGTGCTACCCGTCCTCCCAGATCCCAGAGCTGTTGGATCAATCGTTGGTTCACGCCAAGGTCGCCCACCCTGCACATGCGGGTTAAACCAGTCTCATCGGCTCTGACAGTGATAGCCATCGAAGCGTAACCAATTCGTAGGTCAACACGCTCTGCACCGAGACCACGCGCTACCATCTCTACAATTCCCTGGACGCTTCTTGCGCTGGCCCCCGCTTCCATCAACATCCGGCCAGCATCCAATGAGACCATCGCCAGCGCCTCCAACGCTGGAGGCGAGCCCCTGTCCTCGGAAGTACACTTGGGGCTCGTCTGGACCGGCTCGGGAGTGAAATGCTCTTCCATACTGGAACGCCTAGTAGCGATGGTGCCAGATTCCTGTATTTGACCCGTGCCAATCGCTGAGAAGATCTGGCTGCAGGGCCTTGGATGCGGCCTCTGGTCCCATTCACAAAGCGATTTCTTCATACAATCAATCCCAAAACAACTAGGGATTCTCCCAGTGGTGGGCACGGTCTTCCTCTACTTACTATTGGAACGTGCAATACGCCTTTAGCCGCGCCACCGCCGGACACTTTTTTAAGAACTGTGACGGCGTCCTCAAGGTAGATGGAGAGGTCGGTCTGAGAAAAGCCTATGAGCCGCGCTCCTATCTAGCCCTTGCCGAGACCGCCATGGCGGAGCGGGTTAAGCAGGCAGTGGAAGCGCTGAGTGCTGCCGGAACGACAATGATGAAGTGAGAGTAGAGGAGGAGAATCCACTTGTGTAAGGGTGTTCTGGATTTCACAATAGTCCGGCTTGGCGAGTGCCGCTTCCCCTCCCCGCTGGCCGGCGTGCGGTTCACCCGCGACGACGAACGCGTGCTCTATCACGCGCGACTCGAGGACATCAAGGAATGGATTGCAGGAGGCGCCGATCCCCCGGCGATGGAGGCCGCGGGACCACGGGAAAAGCTCTTTTTTGACTCATCACAGCTCGCCTGCGGGATCGTGACGTGCGGAGGGCTCTGCCCCGGGCTGAATGATGTGATCCGCTCCATTGTCCTCAGCCTGTACCACCACTATGGCGTTAAGAAAGTTTATGGATTCCGCTTCGGCTATGAAGGTCTGGTCCGCCGGTGGGGGCACAAACCTCTCCAACTGACTCCGGACTCTGTCGGCCGGATTCATGAGACCGGCGGATCCATCCTGGGCTCCTCGCGAGGTCCCCAGGACCCTGCTGAGATGGTTGCGACTCTGCGGGAATTGAAGATCAGCATGCTGTTCACCATAGGCGGTGACGGCACGCTCCGTGGAGCGCAGAAGATTAGCAAGGAGGCTGCGCGGCAGGGAATGTCCCTCAGCGTCATCGGCATTCCGAAGACCATCGACAATGACGTCTCCTTTGTTCAAAAGACCTTTGGTTTCGAGACCGCGGTGGCTGAAGCACGACGCGCGATCTATGCAGCCAATACCGAGGCCGAGGCCGCGCACAACGGCATCGGCCTGGTAAAGCTCATGGGCCGGGACTCCGGATTCATTGCGGCCTTTTCGGTCCTAGTTGACAGCCAGGCGAACTTTTGCCTTATTCCTGAAGTCCCGTTCACCTTGGAGAGGCTTCTGACTGAACTGAAAGTCCGGATAGAACGGCGCGCCCACGCAGTGATCGTCGTGGCGGAAGGGGCTGGTCAGGAGCTCCTGGAGAAAACGGCTGAGCGCGATGCGTCCGGAAACGTCAGGTACGGCGACATCGGAACGTTCCTGAGGGAGGCGATCAAGGAATACTTCCAGCGGGCCGGCATGGAAATAAGCATAAAGTACATCGATCCCAGCTATACCATCCGGAGCGTGCCTGCAAATCCCCATGACTCGGCCTTTTGCCTGCTTCTGGGGCACAACGCCGTTCATGCGGGAATGAGCGGAAGGACGGACATGGTGGTTGGCTTCTGGAACCACCAGTTCACCCACGTGCCCATGTCTCTAGCCGCGTCCGAGCGTAAGAAGATCGACCCCGCCGGAGTGCTGTGGAACAGTGTTCTCGCATCCACCGGCCAACCGTGGGACATGCGTTGATCGAGAATCGCACTCCGAGCCCGTTAGGCTCATCTTTGGGGCAGCCGCGCCCCTTCGCGTTATCTTCTATATCGCTCCGCTGCATCGCTGTGCTGCAGCTGACCGCCTTTGAGGTTCTGACACAATCGAGAACGTCCAGAAATTCCCTTCCGTAGCCTGTAAAGAACGCAGCCGTCTTGCTACCACATTGCTTTGCTAGATTGCAGCTAGCCATGCAGTGCGCGTACCTGGGATGTCCTTCACGACTGAAGTGATTGAAATCATGCTTGACTTTGTTGGCGCACAGGTAATAGCCGTAGATCGTGATTGGAATCACGATTGCGCGAACCATGGGATCAGGAACGCCGGAGTCGTCGTCCGGATTGAGGCCAGATGGATCTCTCGAACCTGCCGGATAATTAGAAAGATATCTATAAAAGTTAAAACCAGCTGCAAAACCAGCGGGATCCTCGGTAATGAATCGCCCGGAGGCAGGATCGTAGTATCTGGCGCGGTAATACCATGTAGAAACAGCGGCCATCAGGGTGAGCCCTTCGGCGGGTCTTCTCTCAGTCTAGATGAACAGCTCTGCGCTGACATTGAAAAATGCAGCGAGTTTTTTCGCCTGTGCTATGCTGACCGAACGCTTGCCGTGAAATACTTCGCAAGTGATTCCTTCCGACCCGAAGATCTTCCAGAGATCCTTCTGGGTCAGATTGCGGGCCTCCATCAAATGGTGGAGCGTCTGCTGTGGGCTAGCCTTGCGAATAGGAAACCGGCGATCCTCATACCGTTCAATGAGCACGGTCAACAGTTCGGCGAGTTCCTGTTCCTCAGCCGTTGGATCCTCAAGCTCAGCAAGACGCAAAAGCTCCTTTGTCAAACGCTCATGTTCTTCGTCCGTGCGAATCATGTGGGGAAGCGTCCGGCGCAGAAGTTGTCCGCAGACTTTCCCGTCAAGTTCAATCGTGGTAGTGCTCATTGTTTCCAAGCTCCCCTGTCATAGTCCTCATGTGTCAGAATAAACAGAACGAGCAAAACCCGGCTTGGAAGACGCCGCGTCTGTCCCCACGCTCAAATTCTGGATCACCCTACAGGGACTCCGCTCGTCAGGCACCTTTGAGTGGAGCCACCATCGTCGTATCTCAGCACCCAGGATTGGTCGGAGCAAAACACTGGCATTCCCGTGATTAACGGAGGCGCTGCAGGCCTTTACTGAGGATTTGGGCCTTTGCCGTCCCCGGCAAGACATATGCTGATCTCAAACGCGTATTCGTTGCTCCTGCCATTGCGCACCAATTCAGCTGTTAGACCGTCGCTGGGCAGCGCCGACAGCGAGCAAGTATAGCCGAGTTGTGGATGGGCTTGCGCGTACTTCTCCTGAGCCGCGACTAAGAGTCGCATGGAACCTATCGCCGAATCGACATACCCGAGGCGCTTTGAGCGTCTCTGGATAATCCAACCTCCGGATACTAGAGCCAAGAGACATACGACGATGATGACTTTTGAGCGCATGAATTTATTCCACCCCGACTGCAACCCACAAGGGCAATAGGCCGTTACCTCGGCCTCGCAGCTCTCCGGTCTTACTTGCACGGCCTCGCACCCCAAGCTGACGGTGGAAAGCTCGGGCTGGCTCTGCAGTCATTTAGCATCATCTGTGCTGCCGTGTTGCCGTTTTGGAGAACGAAGTTGTACCTATAGTCGCCCTTATTTATGTTCTCTGCTGCCTGCTGAGCACAGCCGCAAGGAACATTTTTGCTGAAGAAAGTGTTCGGGCCGGGAGGAGTTCGTTTACCTGGCGGGCTCTGCGCAACAATGAGCCTGCCCCAGTAGATGCCTCCCGAAGGCATGCCGTCGTAGTTTGTGTGGCCAGAACCATCAAAGGCTGTGACAGGAACTACTTCGCCATGCGGACATCTGCACGACGATGAACATTTATACGACTGCTGCGCCGCGTTTGAGAAAGGCGAATCGAAAAGTCGTTCGGCTTTTGCTCCCTACAGGAACATGACAACTGTTCCCTGCCGTTCCCTTGCACGGAAGTCAAACCGCTGAATCGAAAACGAGATGTGGCGGAGGCGTGTGGAAGTCGAATGTAGCCCCATACGGAGTTTCAAGCACTTACGAGGAGCACTGCGGCGCAGAAAGGCAGCATAAACCACACAGAGGAGTGGCTAGTGTTCCCTGAATGTTCCCTCGTTCTCGCAACTTGCCTGAAAAATCCACGATGGGAAAGTGACCCACATGTCTATTCAGAAGGTCGGCCAAAAAAGTAATCTCAGCGGCATGGATGGCAAGCCGACCCGATGAATCGAGTTCAGAATAGGCGGGACCTAGTTGAGAGTCAATCCGCATACTCTGAACGGTAAAGATCGAAAACAATTCCGATTGGAGTTTCAAGGAGTTAGGAGAAATGCGAAGGAACGCCAAGGCATTGAAAAGAAACGATGATGAACTCGAAGGAATCCTTATTGGCCCCTCGTCTTTTCGACTCGGCGAAATTTCCATGTGGTGGGTAATACTCCTACTGCCCTGGCGGCGAAGTCGGTTTCGGGCCCAAATTTTGCGGCACAGATGGCGAGCCGACCGCCGGGCTCGTTCCAAGGGCCACAACGCTGACAGCTAGTGGTCGCGTCCTTGCGCACGCGCGCTGGTTGTCTTCGCAACTCCGGGAAGCTGCCAAAACGCGGCATCAAAATATCCGGCGTCCTTGAGCCTGGGGGCCGGCCCCTGTAGGTCAAAAACAAAGTAATCGCAAACACCTTCCTTCGAGGGATGAAGTCTCCAAGCCTTTGGCGAAACCCATTGGTTCATTCCGATCACAACTGCGTACCTACCAGGCCGCAAAGGATTAGGCGCAATGAATTCATAGCCAAGCGCTTGGCCCTCGTAGTCCTTTCCCCCGAGATTGACTTTATCCCTTGTCGACCGCAGGGGTAGCCCTGTGCTCATCCGCTTAATCAGCCCGTTCGTGTCGTTGTCGCCCACCAAGACCAGATTGTATTTGTCGATGTCCAAAGGAGTCACTTCCGTATCCCGTCTGGCAGGACAATCCACAAAGTACGCCTTGCGCCATTCGGTCAACAATTCCTGCACGATTTCATGGACGACGGCTCTTTCTGCGCCTGTGCCGTGAGTTCCTTCCACGATCAGCACGGGACCGCCAAACGCATCTTCAATCGGCCCATGTCCACCCACAAATCTCTGCAGGACACTATTCGCCTGTATGTTGTGCGGTGATAGGGTGCGGGTCCTTCCCCGGAAGAACTCGAAAAGCGAGCGCTTCACCCCCATCGGGTCCTGTGAAAAACCGTGCAGGCCGCCTTCCGTGCGTACAAAGGTTATATCCGCGCCCGCCTTGCGTCCCACAGAAGTGAACACTTCGGAATCCTCTGGAGGAGGATTGCCTCCTGCGTCGTGGCTAATGAACACCGGAGTGTCCAACAGGCTCCCTGCCGAAGCAATCGGAGAGGCAAACTGAATCCAGGGGCCCGTATAAGGAGACCTCCCTCGCAAAATTGTTATGGGGCCCTCGACCGCGACTGCGGCAAACCGCCCCGGATATCGCTCCGCGAGAAGAAGCGCCTGTCGCCCTCCTTCACAGTCTCCGACCAAGTAGATTCGTGCAGAGTCGATCGGATAGTCTGCGCGCACAGCATCAAGCGCTTCGAACACTTCCGTGTTCCAAATAGCCGTCCCACCCAGATTGCTGCCTCTGCCCCACACCTGCAGCACTGCGAATCCGTACTCATCGCCGAGTATCCTGTACCGTTCCGCTTCTTCGAAGGAGGCGATTTGGTAGCTCTCGAGAAACGGAAGATTTGTCAGTGCTGTCCACGGAAGCACGATCACGAGTGGAATTGGCTTTCCGACACCTTGCAGCCCTTCTGGGACGTAGATCCAGTAATTCAGAATCTGTTTGTCCACCGACGATCGATAGCCGCGAAGGTGTGTCCCCGAAGCGCGCAAAAAGCTCTCGATGCTCTGTCCTAACGCAGCAAAATTGCTTTCCAGTTCCGCAAATAGGGCCGCTACCTTCTGGTCCCAGGCGTCGCTTCCCCTACTCTCCGGTTTAAGCAGGTGTTTGAGCCTGGCGAGCTCCGCCTGCAGATCGATGGCTACCTGCTGATTCTTCGCTTCGAACGGCTCAGCTGTTTGAGACACGTTCTGGTAACCCGTTTCGATGTCCCCATAAAAGAAGGGCTTTCCCACCGTCTGGCCCCCAGAGATGAGCCGGCAGTAATAGCTCCTATTCGTTTCCAGTTTTTCCAGGCTCTTTGTCATCTTCCGCGCTGGCTTCAGCGTCCACGAATCCACAACGACGTGTCGCGAGTCAGCAACCTCAGCGCGAATATCCTCTGCGACTGGGACCAGATCGCCGCGCAATTCCAGAGGCTGTCCAGCAGGCACAACGCTGTTGACCAGTATGGGACTGATGGCATTTCCACCGGCCAACTCCAGCGCTCGCGCGTGAGGGTAGAGCGTGACTATCACTCGCCAATCCCCAGTTAAGTTTCCCGCTTTTGCCAGCAGGAAGTTATTGCCTTTCTTCAGTCTTGCTCCAGCCAACTTACTGAATTTCCGAATCGCACGATGTACGACAAGGTGGTCTGTCATCAACAGTTCGTGATTCAGCCAAAGCTTCATGTTGTCGTCTGCCCCAGCTGCAATCACGATGTCCTGGTCTTTCGGACTCTCCAGTGTGACCGCAACATAAGCGATCCCGTAATCAAACGGGCGGTTCGCAGTTGCGAGTTCGAGGATGTTCGTCTTCGGATTCACGGAGATAAGCTCATTCACAAACTGTTTGTGGAGAGCAATCCCACCTCTGGGCGTTTTGAGAGAGGCGAAGGTCGCGGCGTGGATACCTGCCTCTTCCTGGCCGAAATCCTCCAGGTAATCGTGATTCAATCCGACGGAACGCGCTTCTGCGTCCGGGGCTTCGATCTCCTTTTGCTCGAACTTGAAGGGGCCAACCAATTGCCACTGCTTGATTGGTATTTCACTGCTTGCGGACGGAAAGACAACCTGAACCACCGGCACCTGGGCAGGCGTGAGGAGACCGGCCAACAGCAGTCCTGCTCCGGCGAACAGTGCTCTCGAAATAGAAAGTCCTGCCTCAAAGTTTGAACGATTCATGGCTTCGATCCTCCGTCGTGGCCAACACCCCGGTGAGGAGATGGCAGTTGCTCGCAAGTCTTGGTTCGTGAGGCGTACTCCTGCTTTTCCGGGAATAGTTGTGAGAGGCCACGCCATGCTCTTGAAGCCTCACAAGGAGTCGTGTACCAGACCAGCGTCGTTGGCAGCAAATCGTCAATTCTTTGCCAGTCTTCTACATACAGCCGACTGTTGTGTGCCGCAGTGACAGGTTTCACTCGTTGCCAGCGTTCAATAGCCCGGGAGAAGTCTTCCGAGGCGGTTGTCTTCTGACCGGCGCGCAATTCCAACTCGCCCATCCGTAGATAGGGGCCAGCCAGCGTACCGTCTACATAAGTGGCTTTCTTGTAGCAATCCATAGCGCTAGACAAGCTGTCCTGCCTCTCACGCACCTCGCCAAGATTGACCCAGACAAGAGGCAGATTTGGCAACTGACTTGCCGCATCTTCCAACAATTGCGCAGCCCGCGATAAATCACCTTGAAACAGATAGAGCTTGCCAAGCTTGGCTTCCACTATAGGATCGTTTCCCTGACCTAACTCACTTGCAAGAGTAGAAGTCACGGCGCCCACGATCGAATCGGCCGCGTTCTGGTTATGAATTCGGTATCTCGTAAAGAACGGTGAATCCACAGTGGACGGAGATAGTTTGACCGCGGTCTGGAACTCCTCCTTGGCTCTTGGTTCGTTCCCGGATTCGTTCAGGAACATTCCGTAACTGAGGTGGAAGAGTACGTTCGCAGGGTCTATTTTTACGGCAGCGCCCCAATCCGCTTCCGCGCCAGCGTCATCGCCAAGGAGATGCTCGAGCCAGCCAAGATTGTGATGGGCAACCGCGTCACGACCATTCAATTCAAGTGCCTTTCTATAATCCGCCACGGCCAGGAGCGCAGCCGATCGATCTCCGGCGCTCAATGCTGCCCGGAAACCGTGCGAGCAGTGAGGCGGTAGATTCTGGCAAATCACGTACCCGCGCCAATCGTAGTACCGAGCATTGGAGGGCCACAGCCTGATCGCTTGGTCCATACTGTCATGGGCACCCGCGAAGTCCGCTGAAAGGACCTGAGTGTAAAAGGCCCCGAGCCTAGCGTCCGCTTGGTTTAAGTCACCGACGTAGAAGCAGAGGGCTACCGTGAAGATCGAAAAACCAACCGCAATGGGCTTCATTCTCATGCCTCGGTCCGGGCGGCCGGGGCGCGACAAATCAAGGCGGCCAAGATTGCCACCAGTACCATGGTTACAGCGTGTTCCATGAGCGAAGAATAGGCAAACTCGCGACACAGAACTGCAACCAGCCCCGCAGCGAAACAGCAGCCCATCGTCTTGCGGGCCAACTCGTCTTTCGTATCTAGCATGGCGGTGTCCCTTCCAGACCCTGCTCCAAGATCATTGAGATTGCCGTGCCTCCTCTTCTCTAGCTCAGGATAAGGAGGTGAGTACCGCATCGCTTTTAAACACTCCCGAGCGACGAGCACTAGAAAACCCATATAAAGCAGCACACCGACGATTCCCTTCTCGAGCAGAAGCTGAACCGGCAGACTGAATGTCCGACCCGCAAACCCTGTGTCTTTCTCTTCGTCTGCCGTCGAGAGAAGCATCAAAGCGGCATTCGACGAGCCGACGCCCACGAGAGGATGCCCCTGGAGAACTTCAAACGATCGCGCCCAAATCCCAACCCGTCCTTGCATGCTACGAGCCTGCGAAGTGTGCTGCCTGACATATGCTTTGATGAGGCCGGGATGGATCACCGACTCGCAGGCGAGGATCAGAATCAAAACGCCGAACACTCCGGCTAACAGCATGCCCCCGGTTCGAATCGAAAGTACTCTTGAGAAAACCAAGAGCGCGCAAGCAGTGCAGAAGAAAAGAATTGTGCTCCAAAACACTGCGCGTGACAGGGTGAGTGTCAGAGCAATGGTAAGGACCGACGGAAGCACGAGTGCCAAAGCGGCAGGCCATCGCTTTCCGAGGCTCCAAAGAAATACGGGCACCGCACATGAAAATGGGAGCACTAAGAGTACGACCGTAAACCACTCCCCCTGTATCCACGATGCCGGCGGTGTAATCAATCGCGAGCGGAAAGCGAGCAGATCGGGGAATCCAGCGTCTTCAAAACGCCGGGCCTCTGCACCGAACTGCGCAATGGCGTTCAAGGCTAACCATGCGCCGCAGAGTCCCAAGGCGCCACCTAAAACAAATACTTGTATAGATTTGCGCATGGTGAGTCGTACGCCGACGAACATCAACGCAGAAAGGGCGACCATAACAGATATGCGAATACTGTTTGCGCTGTATTGCGAAAACGGCAGCGTGGCGATTTCGAACGAAACGACCAGCAGGAGACTCCAATCCACAGCTTGCATGGGAAGTTCCGTGGGGGCTAAAGCGACAAGCGCAACGAGCAGAACAAGAGAAACCAAAAGGCCGAAGCTCGCAATTCTGAAATAGAGCCCCACAACTAAAATCGCAAAGATACATGCCCAGCCGAGGTCGATGAATGTGCGCCTAAAGCCCCACACACCGAGACCCTCGCTGTTTTGAGTTACGCAGTTCTTCGAAACTCTTGAACGTTCGTGTCTGGTAGTGGTGCCCATTCTGTACGCACGCCGCCTGACGAATCCCTACTCTACGATGAAGGACGTGGTACGCCAATCGGTGTGGTTGCCGGCCGAATCGGAGGCTTGAACCTCCAGGCGATACTCTCCCTTCGGCAGCTTATCGATCGCAATCTGCTCGGCGATGGGAACGACGGTCTTGCCAGCTTGGAGGAATGAGTCCGCGGGTCGGAGTCCCGTGTCCGTCTTGAGTTCCCCGGTCTTGACGTCCTTGATTCTCATCTGGAATTGGACATTCACTGCCCCACTTCCTTTGACCAGGGGCGCATACACGTCAAAGTACGCAATCAGCGCTTCTTTCTTCTTGAACCGACTGTCACCGGTGGGAGTGAATTCGATTCCTTTGCTGACCAGTGGTTCGAGTTCAAACGGCATGGTCGGGATTTTGAACCACGATACCAACTCGGGAGGTATGTCGACTGCTGAGTCTTGCGGCCGAACTTGATTCAGCGCTAGCTCATTCTGTGGCCGCTCGCTGTGGCGGTAGAATCTTTGGCAGAGTGCAATCCCGCTGAGGGCCAGCGGCGAGAGTTCGTAGCCTCGCACCGAGATGCGAGTGTCTGCGCCAGACAATTCGTCAGGAGCATCCAACACCACCCTAAGGTCGTATTCTCCCGATGGAAGGGGAATCTCGGTCTCATAGTGGTTGGGGATTTGCTGGCGACAGACGCGAGCGTCCAATCCCTCAAAAGGACAGCCAGCCTCAAGACTCTCGCTGAACCGAGCGGCAAGAACACCGGATTTCCCGTAGACCATTCCCAGAACGCCGATCAACAAACTAGGCACGCCGCTTTGGCTTCGCATGATGGCGGGAAAATCGAGTACGATTCTCACCCGAACCGAGCCCGATTCCTCGGGGAAATCGATGGCTCGAAGCTGCAAGCGACTTCCCCGGCCCGGATCGGCCGATGCCACACTCTCCATTTGTTTGCTGATCTTTGTCCCATACAGAGTGTCGGATGAGGAATGCTGCACATTACAATACTCAGTGCGCGCATCGATGAGTAGGTTCCTGCGGTCGACCTCTACTGTCGGGTTGTGCCAGCCATCTTTGAACAACACTGGACCCAATTCTGCTGCAATTAGCCTCTTGCCAGTAGCATCTTTCTGATCCACTTTGATCTTGACTTGATGGCAGGATCCCTCGCTGGAAGGAGGCGGCGTATAAGCGATGACATACAAGAACGCTTCAGCCGGAGTTCCAAACACGTTGTCGCTCAATCGGCTCCACTTCCCCTTCGCCGTGAGGGCCCAGCTGTCCTGAATACCAACGTTATCCTGGAACACAGCCCGGTAAGTGCGTTCAAGGGCGATGCTTTCTATCTTCTGTTCCTTGCCATCTTCAAAGAGGTGGAAGTCCGAAGCGGCCAGATGCATTATCCGGTAGTAACCGCCGTTGTATTTCGCCCCGACAAAAGCAGGAACCAGAACCTGACGCACTTCGACACGGATCGCAGGCACTCCGCCCTGCGCTAGAACCGGAGGTGCCAGGGTACCACCAACCGTACTAACCAAGAGGAAAACCAACGTGAACTTCACATGAACCCTCGCCAACAGCAAATTTAATGCACCGGCATTGCGGCCTGGGCGCAGTTGGCCGACGCTTGCAGAAGCGACGGGGGTACGGGTGCGCCTGGATGTTTATTCTCAAACGTGGCTATCGCTTGGGACGCCGCCTTGCAACTCTGCTGAACAGTACTCTGCATCATGGCACCCCAACTTAGCGACTGAAGATACTGCGCTGTGAGCTGCTGTACGGAAGGAAATGCGAAAAAGTCCGACATACCCATATCACCAAGAAACCATTGCCAATCGCCGTAGTAGAATGGACTCGGGGGAGGAGCTAGCTTGATGTAGTTTGCGAGAGCTGGCGAGAGATTGGAACAGTCAGCATAAAAGGGTTTCCCTCCAAAACTCGCGGTCAACGCACATGGATCTTGGCCAACCATTTTTTCGTACCCGTTGTAGTTATCCGCCATCTCCTCTCCGCCTTGGTAGCCACAGTTAGTCGCTTGGTTCTTGCCGGAATTGGATGGGGTGCAAGCAGTGAAAAGATAATCCTGGTTACCAGTTTCCGGATCGGGCCTGCCAAACTGCGCGCCGCCCAATTTCGGAGCGGTCGGCGGCACGCCGTCGACCAAGCTGTTATACGAGGCGTTATACCAACAAGGAAACTCGTTCCCGTCGCCAAAAGAACAGGTGTCCATACCCAACGGATCGGTATAGCCGAGCGGGTTGTTCAGCACATACGCGTAACGATTCCAAGATTGTGGATTCGAGGGATCGACAGCTGCCTGACCCGCCGGGTCGGGCGACGGCCAGCGGCCCTGCGAACTGGTATATTCCCGGTACAAGAAATCGAAATCGCCGGAAGTAGTGTCCTGGTTCTGTCCGGTGAAGGAAGTATCCGCAGTGCCCGACTGCGCGTACGTTTCGCCAAACGGCGCGTACGCCACCGTGGAGGAAACGGTGCGCGAAGGCGTTGAGGTCAGACGCGAGCTCCCGAGCCAATCGGAATGCCGATAGTGATCCAGCCCATTGCTCGTGTACACCGCCGTTGCCTTGCCCGGCAGGGGAAAGAACGCCTTCTGCAACGTTTGGCCGCCCATTAGTGCCAGCTTAGCACCTGCCGGCGAATAGACAATCTGGGTATAAGAGCCTGAACGATTCTGCTCGACCATGCGGCCCAGAGCGTCGTAGACGAGATTCACACCGTCCAGAGTGATTGAATGGCCGTCCGCGTCCCAGGTGTACGTGTGAGAACCATCGCTAAGAACGTTTCCGTTTGCATCATAGGAAACCGAAGTTCCCGGAATGCTGATGAAGCGATTTGTGTTCTGTCCAGTCTGCGGGTTTGTGTATACCGGTTGAAACGAAATACTGCCGCTTTTTGTGATGTTGCTGAAGGCGTCGTAACCAAATGTCTGCGACCACCCTGAGCCGCAATTTGCGGTGGCCAAACGAACCAAATCGTCATAGCCGTAGTTGCACGTTTGGCTGTCGGTCGAGTTGAACGCGTCGCTGATCACGAGCTTCTGCAGAGTGGAATTGGCGTTCCAAGTAAGCGTTCCGCTGTCCGCCTGGCCGTTGATGTTGAACTGGTATTGCGTCATCCGTGCTGTATTCGAATCAAAACTAAAGCCATCTGAGTCCTGCGAGCCGAAGCTAACCTGATAGGGCTGGCCGAAAACGTTGTATGAAGTACTTGTCACAGGGTTCTGCCCCGAGGCTGCGGACACCGTGCTGATTCGCCCTTCTCCTTCGACGCCATTCGTGATGGTCGGCAAACTAGGTAATCCACTCAGTTGGTTCACCGCGCCATTCGCGAAATAGGTAGCGGTCACGTGATAATAGCCTGCTGAATTGGGGGTGGACTCGTAGATGTCGCTCAGATCACCACGCGCTGTATAGCTAAAGCCGTCGTCGGTGATTTTCGTACTGCATGACCCCGTGCACGTGTAGGCCTCGGCCAAGCGGGCCTTGGCATTGCTCATAGTCGCGCCGTTCACCGTGGCCGAATCATAGACAAAGTGCTTCGCGGGAGTGACCGAGGCATAATTGCCCGAGGGGTAGGTGCTCGTGACGGGGCGGTGGAACGCATCATAGGCCGTACAAATTACATTTCCGATTGCGTCGACTTTCTTCACAAGATCGCCGTTCGACGTGCCGCACGTGGAGTCCGTATCGAAGGTATAGCTCGTTGTCCCCGTCTCAGGATTGCTTTCGGAAGTCAGCCGGCCAAGGCCGTCAAACGTGTAGCTTCGGTTCTGTTGGTAACCGGAAGACGCTTGCGCATTTTGTGTGACGGAAAGGATGTTCCCAAGCGCGCTGTAGGCATACTTGCTCCAGTACCCAGTTTGAGTAGTTTGCTGTGCGCAGGTGCCTGAGTCCGAAGCGGAGGTGATTTCGCAAACAGAAGTGAGCCTGCCAAGGCCGTCATATTCAAGTTGCTGTCGTTTCGCGTTCTCCCCACTCGGCGCCGGCCCAATGCTGACATACGTGTCATTCTGGGTGTAGGTGTAAGAGGTGCTCAAACCCCCTGAGTCCGTGACACTCGTTGGCCGGTTGAGCGCGTCATATTGTGTGGACGTGCCCGGCGCGGATGAATTCGTGCCTCCTGCAGAAGCACTGAAAGGCAACGAAACCTTCGCAACACGTCCCAAGGAATCGTAGTCCGTTTCCACTGTGTCGTAATTACCGGACCCTGGGGCCTGTTTTTTCTGCTGGAGAATCGGGCGTCCCAGACCGTCGACCGTGCTGCGCACGTCAACCGTCGAGCTGCCGAAGTTCATGTACGATTCGGTCCAATTGTAGGGCGAAGATGTCGCATATGTACTGTTGGTCACGGCGTTTGTTGCGTCAGTGACCGAAGCGGGCCGCCAGAAATACGCGTCGGTATACGAAGTCGTCGTGTTTTTTCCGTTCTCGTCGGTCAGCTGCGTAAGCACCGCGCCAGTGCAGTTCCAAGTGAACGACCGCGACAAACTTAGCGGTTCACTCAGGCTAGTGGGAAACGTATTGCCGCAAGTTGCTGTCGCGTTCGAGTAGTTGTACGTCGTAGCGGCACCATTTACATCCGTGGCGGCGTTGATCATTCCGGTGTCGTAGTAGGTGAAGGTCCTGTTGAGCGTAGTTGAACCGGCGACGAGCGTGGATATGGTTGTGGCATTGCCCCGCGAGCCGCTGATACTGACGTGTTGCGGGGTACCCGAACTTGCCGACGCCGTTCCTTGGTCGTATTGGTACGCCGTTTGGGAAACGACGGTTCCTACTGACCCTCCAGAAGGACCGGCGCAACTCGAGCTGGTGCCGGTTCCGTTGCAGATCGTGACAGACGACGGCATGCTGACGATTCCATTGCCCAAAGAGGCATAGTTCGTTATGGTTTTGCGCAGCAAGGTCGCGCCACTTGGGTAATCGTAATCGTCTTCCTCGGTCAACAGCCCGTAACCGTTATAGAAAAGGGCTTGCTGGGCTTTCGAACCACTGCTGCCGAATTGGCGGTAAATATTTCGCTGCGTGATCGGCAAGCTCGCACTTGTGCAGGGTGGAGCGGCGCCGTTGTAGCAGGTGTTGACAGTCTGAAGCAGAGTGCCGCTCGTCGAGCCCTGGTAAACCTGCCGCTGTAGCTCATAGATCCCAGAGAACTGGATAACGGTCTGGTTTCCCTGCGGGTCGGTGACCGTGGTCGTGGAACCGCTCCGGGCGTAGCTCCACGTGCCATCCGGCGTCGCCCTGCTTAAACCGGCGGCCGAGCCATCAGAGCAGGTGATCCCGTTGCTCCCTCCCGAGTACGAATAATTGATGGTTCCACCCGTCGGCAGAGTAGCAGAGGCGATTCGGCCGGTTACATAATGGGGATTGTGAGCGTCGTTTGGTGTGACCTCATAAGTGAACGTATATTTCGACCCGTCCGGGAGGTCAATTTCGCTCACGAGGTTGTTGCCGGTCGGACCGTACTCGCTAATGCCGCTGCAATTAAACTTCGTCTGTACAGTGTAAGCCGTGTATTTCATCTGGTATGACGCGGACCCACCAGGAGCGGGGTAGGTCATTACGCGTGGGCTAGAGGGCGAACCTGATCCTGAGACTGTAAGGGCAGCGGTGCTGCCGCTCATCGTGTCGTAAAAATGGCCGTTGCTGTCCGTCGTGATCTTGTTCCCGTTGCGATCCGTGCTTCCCGCCTGCGTTGGGCCGTTCGCCGGGTTGGAAATCGTTCCGTTCATTGCCGTGATGGAAGGGTATGCGACCCCGCGACTCGGAGTAACGCTGATCGTGTAACCGCTGTCGTCAGAGGCGAGCTGGGTCCAAGGCGCAGCTGGGCTAGCTCCCGCTGGCGGACCGCACGAACCGTCGCCGTTATAGGTATATGTGCCGCTAACGCTGTAGCTATGCGCTACACCAAAGATGTCGTAATAGACAAAATTGCTGTAATACCATATTTGATAGTAATTATAATGGTTTGTGTAACACTGCCCTTGGCCACCCGTTTGCACCGCGTAGGTGATGTAGGGTGCCCCTGCAAGCGTGGTCGGTTGCCATCCCCATGTGGCACCGACGGGCTGCCAGACCTTTGTGCTTCCGGAAGGAACCGGCATCCAAACGGACGAGTCGTAATTGAGATCGTATGCAAAATCCAGACCGCGACCCGGCTTGTGGAACACGGCAACTGTCCAATGGTCATTCAGGTTCGCCAGATTGAGGATGTCCGGCCCGCCAGCAAAGGAACCGAACTTGGGAGTGCCTGTTTGCACCTGCGCATTGACAATCTGAGCTGCGCAAACGGTAGCGACGGTAATCAACAGCAATCGAGCAGCGAATCGCATCGGGGACTCCTGGAAATTCACTATTGCGCTTGAAATGTTGTGGCCGAGATACCGGAATTCAGAACAACTAATTGGATCTGCAGATCAAGAGAAAGACTGTTATTCAGATACTTTTGAACGTGGAAGGGGACTTGGACGCCATTGACTTGGTGGTAGTTTGAAAAAACGATTTCCACGGAAATGTCCACTAGAGCGTTGTCATCGGGGTGGGTATAAAAGTCGACAGCAACTGGGAGCCATGTCGCGGGATCAAGAAAGATATCTGTCTGCGTTAAATGCTGATTGAGCGCCGCGGCGACACCGCTCTGTTGCGGGAACTGTTGGTAGGTGGAGAGATGGTACAGCGTGAGACCGTTCTTCGTCTCCTGGCCTACGAACGTCACAACGAATGTCTGGGTGGAATTCAAACGACCAATAGCGAACACCGGAAAGATACTAACGTCGCCCAACAAATTGTGAGCAGCAATGGGCCCCGAACTGTTATCAGGGCCAGACCACGCTCCCGCGATTTCTGCGCTCAAAGGTGGCCGAATTTCAGTGAGCGGCCCGGAGGGATAGCTGAAGTCGTATCGACTTCCACCAGTTCCGAGCGCTTTGTAGGTGAAGGTACCGGTTTCATCGTCGGCGCCGGCAACGCGCTCACAGTTTCCAGTAAGCGTGACGTCGCTCACGGCCGATCTGCCGACGAGAGCCGCCAGGGAATTCTGCAACATCACCAATGCTTGCGGTGACGTGGGACTTGGATTCTGCGAGTGTAACGATGCGACAAGAAAGAGTGAAGCTGCAAACACGATGAGGTACTGGAGTTTGAAGCGGATGGGACACCTCCGCGCGGGAAGTTGGGCCGGTGCGCCAGACGTTACGTGCCCGAAACATACTTGTCAGTGACGAGGGCTGCGGCCAATGATGTCCGTGATCACACCCCTGGAGGAGTCTCAGCTGCGGCGACTTCGCGTGCAACATGAACCGTTTCTTGCTCCTGCTTAAATGTAATTGATACCTGACATATAGAGCCCGCCTTGAGGTTGCCTATGCAAGCGCCCGTGGAAAGACAAAAGGCAGCGAGAAGGACCTGAATCAGCGTCACCCGTCCTTTGGTACCACCACCGCCTGATTCTCCTAGCTTGGAGGTCTTGTTGGTTCCCTCTCCGCTCGAAGACCGCGCGGCGAGAAGGTGATCACCCTTGTTGCCCACCCAGAGCTTCTTGTCAGAACAGGTTGCCCTGAATCGACGCCGCTCCTGAGAATCAAGACTGTAGCCACAATCGGGTCCTGCCGATGGTCGGTCCTGCTGATGCTCCCTCCGTCCCCTCGAGCAGTAGGATCCGGTCGGCACGAACGAAACGTCCCAAGAATTGGGACTTACTCACAGCTTTTAGATATGTATAAGCACTATAATGCTATCGGTACTTGACACACAGGCACCCGCCGGTTTATTCTACCTGAACTTCGCTGGGGGTTTCCTATGGAGCCACGACTCGATGCCGCTGATCCTCTTGTCCGCCGGAAGGAAAAGTTGCTCCGTTTCTTCTATGCGGCCAGTGCGGGATGTGCAATTGCGTTCGCTGGCGCGCAGTATGCGCGAGGCCTTTGGCGCTATGGTGCGTTGATTCTTTCTCTTGCCGCTGCGATTCTTGCGGTCTGGATTCTGATTCGCTTTCTGCGCGTGATCGACGAGTTTGAAGCACTGTACATTCACGGCGCTCTGCGGTTCGCTTTCGTGGGAACGCTATCCCTCCTCATAGCAGAAGCGTTTCTGGAGAGCTTTGGATTTCCTCGTTTGCCGGCCTACGACAACGCATCGTTCGCTGTAATCCTCTGGACTTTGGGATTGGCCATCACTTCGTGGCAGCGCCATTGGCGGCCGGGGTACGAAGAATGAAAACTCGGATGAGGGTACTCCGTGCAGAGCGTGAATGGTCCCAGGCGGAACTTGCCATGCATGTGGGAGTGTCTCGCGCATGCATCAACGCCATCGAGACCGGCCGATACGACCCGAGCCTGGTGCTGGCATTCAAGATCGCCCGGGTCTTCGACAAGAATGTGGAAGAAGTCTTCCTGTACCAAGCAGACCAAGCGGCCCAGTCGATGAACCCAGGGTCCAACTCAACAGAACCACATCATGCATAGCAGCACTTTTTATCCAGCGTTCACCTCGGACGTGCCCCCTCGCCCAGCAACGAATTTCTCTGTTCGCATCCAGTACAGTTGACCGAATACGCCGTCTTTGCAGTCGAAAGGAGTTGCTATGTCGCGAGGCTTCGATGAATTTGAAATTGATGATTTTCGCGATTCCCAGTGGGAGTCCGACTCTTCCAGGCACAGTCGCGAATCAGCCCGCGGACGAGGCGGAGGTTCTTACACTGATGCCAGCGTCAGGGTCAAACTCGAGAAGGTTCGAGAAGCCGAATTCGAGTCGGACCTCCCCGCCGCAGAGTGGCCGGACCGCGCAGAAGCAAGCCGCCTCTCTCGCTCCCGCGAGGCGCAGCAAGCTGCGATTCTCGCGCAGCGTGATCGCGCGGAAGTCCACGACCGGGATAGGACTTACTCGCTTCGACCATCGGAAATTCACACCCTCACAGAAGTGGCCAGGTTTCGTGTAGTGGCCGTCGAGGATCTAGCAACGCGCGCTTACCTCGGTGACCGCTCGCGAATGGACAGCGATCTTCGCAATCTCGTTCGTCAACGGCTTGTCGAACGGCGCCATACGAGCGCCCTGAAAAAGGAATCGCAGCAGGTTCTAACTCTCAGCAAGCAAGGCACACACCTGATTCGTCGCCACGGCTTCGTGCCCGACGATCAAGCCATCTACTCGGGCTTTGTGAAATCCAAGGAAACGGATCACGATGCGGCCTTGTACCGCCTGTATCACAAGGCTGCCGACGACATCGAGCGCAAAGGAGGCAAGGTCCTGCGGGTTCAACTCGATTACGAACTGAAGGAAAAGCTCTATCGAAAACTCGGCCAATCCCAGGCTCGAGGCGATGGCGAGAGCCGAGGGATGAAGGAAGCCTTCGCGCGCCAATTGCATCTCCCCGTGATCCACGGGAAGGTCCATTTCCCCGATCTGCGCATCGAGTACACCACCCAGGAGATGGAAATCGCGCGTGTGGACCTCGAACTCGCCACCCCTCACTACCATGCTGGTCATCTAGCGGAAAAGGCTCGCGCCGGGTTTCAAATCTATGCCCGGCCTGGCGACACAACAGGCCTGCGGCGCGTGCGCGACGACCGGGAAATCATGACTTCAATACTGAGCTTGTGAGCGATGTATTCCCCTGAAACCAGCATCGAGAGCCTTCGCGGCTTCGGCTACACCGAAGGCGAGGCCCGGTTCCTGTATCTCGTGGCCACGCACTCAGGTTATTTCTCTACGCGACAGTACCTGACCTTCACGGGTGCCAAGAGCGGCGAGAAAAGCATGGCCTTCACGCAGAAGGTGCTCGGAAAGGGACATGCTACCGCACGCCTGTTGCTGCGAAACGGACGCGTCTACCATCTCTTCTCACGCCTGGTTTATCGCGCCATCGGCCGGGAAAATCTCCGCAATCGCCGTGAGCATTCTGTCGAACACATCCGCACCAAGCTGGCAGTCCTGGATTTTGTCCTGGCACACCTCGATTACCGCTATCTCGAAAGCGAGACGGAGAAGGTCGATTATTTCTGCCGGCAACTCTCCATCAGCCGAGCGTTGCTTCCTGCGAAACGATACAAGGGAGCGGTCCGGGAAAAAACCACGGACCGCTATTTCGTCGACAAATTCCCAATGTTCTTCGCTGCGGAACCTTCCTCTTCACCTGTGGTCACCTTCAGTTTTGTCGACCCGGGGCTGCTGAGTCTCGCGAGTTTCGAGACGCATCTGCTCGCGTGCAACAGTTTGTTATCGGCTGTGCCGCAGGTCAATTTTGTCTATATCGCGACGCGTCCCAGGCACTTCGTAGCGGCTCGGGAGCTGTTTCTGGCCATGGCCCCGTGCACGACGAATCCTGATCCAGGCGCAGAGGGCTTACGCTATTTCCACTACCGTCATCTCTGGGAAACCAAGCAGTACCAAAAGCTGAGCACGGAACAGATCGAGTTCCTGAATCAAGCTACGAAGCAATTCAATGATGCCCTGACCGAGATCCGCTATCACCAATGGCTGCATGGCCAAATCACGGCGGGCGCGGTCACGGAGGAATTTCGCAGGCTGGCGCCGCGGCGCGAAGTGTCTTTCCGCACGGAGCTCGTGGACGGCCAGGCCGCCCTTTTCGAGCCGCGAGGCGCAAGCCGAAATCGCGAAACTGGGGAGCAAGAGGTGAAGGACCGCTCACAAGCGACTTTCGGCCCAGGTTTCAAGGAAGCTTTCGGAGGGGATACGCAGCAAGCCGAAGAGAAATAAGCCAGATGCGTAAAACGCAAGCAAAGAATCAGGACGCGGGCAAAACACTCGGATGGGCGGGAGCGACCCCATTCTGGACGGCTTTCAGCCGCCCAGAACTTCATGGGGTCGCTCCCGCCCGTCACCGAGGAACGGTGACCGTGTTTTGCCCGCGTGCATACACGGATGTAAGCAACCCCAAATGCAGAGAAGTAAAGACCCTCGAATAAAAAAAGGAGAAAATCTCGATGGCGGTATTGAAAGCACCACCAACCCAAAACCACGGTAGTCCAACTACGGCTCGACGACGAAGCAAAGATGAACCTTGCGAAATATGCAGAGTTCCTCGATTGTTCACCATCGTACGTCGTAACGGAAGCTCTGAAGCTTGTCTATCACAAAGACAAGGAGTTTCAGTCCTGGCTGTCAGGCCAACACACCGGTAATCACGAATCAAGCTCGAAAGGAGAATCGTTCCAACTGGAATTGAAGTAAGAACCCATGCACCACCGCCTCCAATCCGGTATGCGTGAGAACCCAGCGTCACATCGACGACATGGCTCACGCTTTGAAATAAACAGTCTCTCGAATGCAAGTCGCACCGAGAAAGCTAGCGTCGCACCCGAGGAACTTGCGCCCGTTCAGGTTCATCCCCCAGCTGAAGCTCATGGGACCGTCAATGCCGCGCCACCTCACGCGGCCACAGCGAGAGAAGGCGACGACCCTGCTGCACATTCTGCTGTCTTGGTGGGACCTCGCTTGAGCGAGAAGGCACTGCACGGCTTTGAACCCTTAATTGGCAGCTGCGAGGCGGCCAAACTACTCGGCAACATGCACGTCAAGACCCTACAGCGCTACGCACGTCACCGACGCGTTCCCGGATATCAAATTGGAGGTCACTGGTATTTTCGCGCATCGGAACTGGACTCCTGGTTGCAATCTCGGATAAATTTGTCGTGCCATCCGTGCCGCTCGAAATAGGAGGTAAGTTAGATGTTCAAGCGGACACGGTATCAGTTCGGATGTATGGAACGGAAAGGAAGACGGAAAGGCCCAGACGTTTGGGCGTTGCGTTATCGCGAGCATCTGCCGGACGGGTCATACACTCACAGAAGTATGATCGTAGGAACTGTCGAGAGGTATGCGACCGAGTGCCAAGCCAGGCGAGCAGCACAGGTGCACTTGCTAACGGTCAACGCAGATAATCCAAACGCCGGCCCGGTGACCTTCGGCGCGGTGATAGACCGGTATCTAGCGGAAGAGTTGCCCGATCGGCACTCAACTTCGCGGGGATATCAGTCGTGGCTGAAGAATCACATTAAGCCTAAATGGGGCGGGTACCCGCTACAAGAAATCAAGCCGCTATCAGTCGAACAGTGGCTCAAGGGACTCGACCTCGCACCAAAAAGCAAGGGACACTTGAAAAATCAAATGCGTATGGTCTTCAACTGTGCGATGCGATGGGAACTGGTCCCGTATCAAACCAACCCAATGGGCCTTGTGCGGGTGAAGGACGTATCGAAGCGCGTGCGTCAACCGACCACGCTTACCATTGAACAATTCCGTCGAGTTCTCGAGCATATCCCAGAACCCTACCGAACGATGTGTGTTGTGGCAGGGTGCTTGGGCCTGCGAATCAGTGAGGTTCTCGGCCTGCAGTGGCGCGATTTCGACTGGGAGAAGCACCAGTTGCAGATTCGCCGTTCTTGGGTTTGTGGTCGCCTTGACGAGCCCAAGACGGAGAACTCAAAACGACCGATACCGGTCGATCTCACACTCGAGAAAGTGCTCCGGGAACACCGCTGTCGTCAGCCTCAATCCTTCCAAGGGTGTGAATGGGTCTTTCCCAGTGGACGTACCGGGAGGCCTTGGCATGCTTGGACTGCGCAACGGCGCTGGCTGGTGCGCGCGGGAAAGAAGGCCGGAATCGACAGTCTTGGCTGGCACGCGTTTAGACATACGTATTCGACGCTGCTTAACGAATATGGAACAGACGCAAAAGTTCAGCAGGAATTACTTCGCCATGCGGATATCCGCACGACGATGAATATCTACACCACTGCTGTCCCGGAGCGTCTAAGAAGAGCAAATCGGAAAGTCGTTCGGCTTCTACTGCCAACAGGGACATAGATTGGGGAACGAGTGTTCCCTTCTGTTCCCTCGTCGGTAAGTCAAACCGCTCAATCGAAATAAGATGTGGCGGAGGCGTGTGGAAGTCGAATCCACCATTCGACCCGCGAAGGACCGAATCGCCGGCTTTGAAGGCCGGGAAGGTCACCGGACCCCTTTCGCCTCCACTGGGAGTATAGGGGTTAGGCCCGCGTAGCTTCAAATCCGACGGCTTGGGTTCTTTTCAGTGCGGCGGCCAGTTCGTAGGCGCCGATTTTCTCCAGCGTTAGAATCTCCGCCATGGTCTCCAAATCGGGACGCTTGTGTACTGCACATTTGTCGGCCTGTTCAGCAGTTCTCTGACCCTTCTGAGAATACGCTTCAACAAGGTGAGTTTAGGAATTCCGGCTGACATGCGCGAAGAGTAGCCCCGTGTGCGGCATGCGTCAAGACGGGGTCCAGCAAATCGTTAGGTCGACGCCTTCGTACCGAAACCCACTTTCCCAGCAATCGCGTTCATCGGGATCTACGCAGTCTTCACGCCTGGGGCAAGAAAGGGAAGTCACCGGACCCCTTTCGCCTCCACTGGGAGTATAGGGTTAGGCCCGCGTAGCTTCAAATCCGACGGCTTGGGTTCTTTTCAGCGCGGCGGCCAGTTCGTACAGCGCGGGACTGGTGCAGACTTCGTAGTAACTGTGCTCTGAGCGGCGGCCAATTTTTCCGTCGGGGAGCAACTGCCGCGCCACGCCCTTGCGCAGCGCAAGCAACTCCACGGACTCGCCCATGGGCACTTCCCCGTAGTACAACGTGCCCTCTTCTTTGCCCCACGGGTATTCCAGCATGGTCTGGATCGTTTCGAGGGAGATCTCTTCGGAGAGCTTCTCGAATCCCTCTTCGTTCAACTCGATGCCGTTCATGTTGTAGCGCACCAGAAACTCGTCCAACTCTTCCGCTGAAGCACCTTCCATCGCCGTCAAGAAATGGAACACCGAAAACGGCGACTTCTGCCCCGAAAGCATGCGTTTGGCGAGCTTCGCGCAGCCGGACAGGCGGTCCGACAAATTCAGCGCCTTGGAAATCATGATGCGCGATTCGCCGTCGGTCCAATATGTAGGCGCGGAGCCCTGGAACGCCACGCCGATGCCGATCTCCAGCGCCGGAAGCCGCGTCGAGGCCGCCTGATCGTTATACGAATTGCACACCGCCAGAATCTGCTTCGATAAAGCGCATGCCTTAGCCACCGGCCTCGCGTAGGCGCGGCTCGCCTCGGTTTCAAAGATGGCCAGGACGATCGCGTCTCCTTCGATAAAAACTTTCTTCGCAGCGTAGCGGTCCAGCAGGCGCTTCACCGGTTCATGCAGATTGAGGCTGAAGTGTGAAGCCGGACTGAGTCCTCTCGCGAGCAGGTCCTGGGTCATTTTTGTCGAGCCGCGCACGTCCGCCTTGATGATCACGTGCGACACCACCTGGTCGTGCTCTGGCCGGGCTTCTTCTTTCAGCAGGCATTCGTACAACCGGTTGTTCATCCGCGAAAGTTCGCGCACCTTTTCCGCGGTAACCAGATTGATCCGCTCCACGCACGAGGAAACGTGCTCCGCGTCCCGCAAATCCCGCCGCAGCCTCATGAAGTCCGTGGCGAATTTCAGAACCAGCACCTGCGTGTCTTCCCGCGAGTATCGCCGCACCCTTTTGGTGACCTCCTCAATGGGCTTCATCGTCAACCGCTTGGCGGACACCTGTTTCAGCAGCTCTTCCACGCGCCTGGCCTCTTCCTTCGACACCACGGCTTTGCGCAGTTGCTGGAGGTGAACCGGCGGGCAAAAATCGCCGGCGATGGGCCGAATTTCGTAGCTCGCAATGATGTGCGGAGTCAGCTCCCGCTCTTCGATTCTGTTGGTGAGCTGCGCCAACAGGCGCGCGCGCGCAGCTCTCACCGATTCGTCTCCGGCGCTGGCGTCGAGCAGCCGCCTGGCGTTTTCCGGCTCATTCAGGAAGTCTTCGAGCCTGCCCCGGTGATCCTTCTTTTCCGAATCGGCCTGCTCTTTTGCTTGCTCGAGTTGCGGGTCCATGCCGTCCAACTTTGCCTGCAATCCTTTAATGCGCATGTCCACTTCGCTGAAGGCTGCCCGCACCTCGGCCGGAGCGGCTCCAGTCAAAAACTTGTTGAGCAGCCCGTCGCCGCGCTCCAGCTTCCTGCGCAAACTCTCCCGTTGTTCCTCAAGCGACGCAATCTCCCCGCGCAGCCTCTCCGCTTCGTGCGAAAGGGTCCGGTAGCTGTCGGACGCCTTCGAGGAAGGTTCTTCCTGCCGGGAAGCGACGCCCGCCTCTTTCAGAAACTCCTGGAACAGGGTGTCCACTTCCTCAAACCGGTCCGGGTCTCGGGAGTAGTTCCCCAGCAACACGTAGTGCTCCAGGAAGTAAGCGTCGTCTTTCCCACCGTCGAGAAAGACCAGCCGGTTCTTCAGAATCTCGTAGTAGGGCGCGAAATCCTCGCCAAAAAGGGCACGCCGCGCTTTAGCGATTACGTTCTCCTCGATGTCGATGAGAATCTGCGCCACGAGCTGACCGATCAGCCGGATCACGTCCCGCCGCGCGGACTGCATCTCCGAGAGCCGAGCCTTCAGCACGTGCGCCTGCTGACTTCGCTCGAAGTATTCGCCACGTTTCCGTATGTATTCCTTGCCATCCTGAATCACGTTGGCAAACTGGTTCTGCAATTCGCTGGTCAGGAACTTCAGGATCGCGAGGCGGAAGAGCAGGTCAATTTCGATGTTCTTCTGGTGCTTGGCGGCAGTGAGAGAGCTTTGCAAGACTTCCGTCAGCAGTTTGCGGAAAGCCAGGGAATCCACCGGTTTGCTGCTCCGGAACTCCACGCCCGACAGGAAGCTGCTGCTGGCGTTCTGCCGGATCAGATCGAACAGGTAATCCCGGGCGACTTGGGCAAACTTCGGGCTCAGATACACATCATGGTGAATGTTATCCACGCCGATGACGAGCGAGCTCATCGGCAGGTTCACATTGTAACTTTTCAGCGTGGTGCGATTCCCTTCCGTCACGCCGCTTTGGAAGAGCAAATTGGACATGCAGCCGCCCGGTTATCCCACTCTTCCAACCTAACAGCCACCCCCACTCGCGACAAGGAAAGGGAAGTACAGGGGTGGCGAGAAAGTAAGCGCGCGCGAGTGGGCGCGGCTTTGACGCGGCGCAACACCTGCAGAATCAACGGGCTTCAGCTACCGACTCCCATTCGTTCAACGACCGTAATGCGCCGGTTATCGCCGCCGAGGTGTTCCAGCTTCACCCGTAACTGTGGCCAGGGCGACTTCAAGGGGAACTTTTCACTCCATTCCAGGATCACGATGCCCGGCTGAACAAAGACATCTTCCAAACCCAGAGTTTCAAAGTCGTGAAAATTCTCGACACGATAGAGGTCACCGTGGAATACCTTTTTCCCGCTGCCGTATTCGTGAACCAGCGTAAAGGTGGGGCTGGTGACCTCGTCCTCCTGGGCCGCGTGCAGTCCCGCGACGATGCCCTTCGTCAACGTCGTCTTCCCGCTGCCCAGTTCCCCGTCCAGCAGCACCAGCACCGGCGCCCGGAGCCGCTCGGCCAGCTTCCTCCCCCACGCAATGGTCTCTTCGGCCGAATGTGTGATCACCTCTTCAGCCACGCCCCTGCAACTCCTCCAGCAATTTCCGCCGCGCGTAGGGAATCGCTTGCGCCACTTCTCCGGCCAGGATGCCGGAGGACTCGGACTGCTCGCTGAGCAGATCCGCCGCCCGTCCGTGTAAGTAAACTCCGAAGGCAACCACGCGCAGCAAATCCTCGGTGCCAAATTGTGCAATCAACGCCGCCAGCAGCCCGGTCAGAACGTCGCCCGACCCGCCCTTCGCCAACGCCGGATTCCCCGTGGTGTTTACGAACACCGCGCCGCCCGGCGATGCCAGGATTGTGTGAAATCCTTTTAAGACCACATGCGCGTTCCACTTCTTTGCTGCGTCCGCCGCTGCCTTCGCGCGGTCGCGTTGCACGTCCGCAGTCGAACAACCCGTCAACCGCGCCATCTCTCCCGGATGCGGCGTGACCACAAGGTATTTGGACTTTCGTTTGGTGAGCAAGTCTCCGCGCCCGGCGAACGCATTCAGTCCGTCGGCGTCCAAAACAATCGGCAGCTCCGTTTCCCCCACCGCGTCGCGTATGAACTCCTGCGTCTCCGGATGCTGCCCCACGCCCGGCCCGATGGCGACGACGGTTTTGCCGTGCACCACTTCCGCCAGCCGTCCCGATTGCACGGCTGCAAGCCCAATGCTTCCGGCACTCGTCGCGGGCAATCCCTCGGTCATGTACTCTGGCTGGGACGCCGCAATTGGAGGGAGGACGGGCTCCGGCGTCGCAATCGTGGTAAGCCCTGCTCCGCCGCGCAGCGCGGCATGTCCGGCCAGAACCGCCGCTCCGCTCTTCCCGAGGGAGCCGGCAACGAGGAGTACGTGCCCGTAAGAACCCTTGTGTGCCTCGGCTGCTCTGAGCAGCGGCAGCCCAGCAAACTCATCCGCCCCAGCCCAACGCAAATTCCCCTTGCCAACTTCTTCGATCAACGCTTCCGGCGAACCGATGCTTCTCACCACCAGTTGCCCGCAGCAACCCGCGTCCGCCGAAATAAGTTGTCCCACTTTCGGCGCGGTGAACGTCACGGTCCAGTGCGCACGCATCACGGGTCCCGCCGCGGCCTCTCCGTCCGATGGCAGTCCCGAGGGTGTGTCCACGGCTACGATCCACCCGGGCCGCGCCGCGGTGGCGTTTCTCGAAAGCCGGTTTACATCCGCAATTGCCTGGGCGATCGCTCCCGTGGCAGGCCCGCGAATCCCCGTGCCCAGCAACGCATCGACGATGACATCCGCACACGATACCTCACTCCAACTTTTCTCCCAGTCCGCCTCACTCTCGACCACCGTTACGCCGCCCCCCCGCTCCCGCCAGAGCGCGAAGTTCCTCGCCGCGTCGCCTTGCAACTCTTCCGGCTTCGCGAACAGGACCACGCTCACCTGTTCTGCTTCCTCTTTCAAATAGCGTGCCACCACAAATCCATCGCCGCCGTTGTTCCCTTTCCCGCAGAGCACGGCCACGCAATCCGGAGGCTGGCTGCTTCGATGTCCGTACTGTTCAAGAAAAACTTCTGCGACGCTCTTCCCGGCC
>Ga0335077_10000737_pt1 | contig 37287 bp, 26 predicted proteins | sample Lox_Sample_31_FD_207151 | JGI IMG/M metagenome (GOLD analysis project Ga0335077, IMG submission 207151) | Soil microbial communities from Loxahatchee National Wildlife Refuge, Florida, United States - Lox_Sample_3.1 | ecosystem: Environmental > Terrestrial > Soil > Wetlands | place: USA... | reverse complement strand
TGTTCCGTGACTACTTCGTCGCGCGCAATCCGCGCGGACAGACGCTCTGGATCTACCGCGAGCTGGCAGCGCCGCGGCGCTGGTTCCTGCACGGCTTTTTCGCGTGACGGCGGAGTGAGCGCATGCAGGTCTCCTACGCCGAACTGCATTGCATCTCCAACTTCTCGTTCCTGCGCGGCGCTTCGCATCCGGAAGAGATGGTCGAGCGGGCGCTCGCGCTCGGGTACTCCGGTCTGGCCATCACCGACGAATGTTCGTTTGCCGGTTCGGCCCGGGCGCATCTCGTTCTGCGGGAGACGATCGAAACGTATCCGGCCGCCGGCGAGTTCAAGCTGATTCACGGCACCGAGCTCCGACTCGGGGATGAGTCGAAACCCGGCGCGCACCTGGTGCTGCTCGCCACCACGCGCGCCGGCTACGGCAATCTGAGCCAGCTCGTCACCCTGGCACGGCGCGCGGCGATCAAGGGCAGTTACCGGCTCACGCCGCACGATATCGAAGCGAATCTGCCGCTGCTCGGCGACAGCCTGGCGTTGCTGGTTCCAGCGCTGTCAACCCGCGCGGAATCCACTGTCCGCCACGCTCGCTGGCTGGCCCAACTCATGCCGGGCCGCAGCTGGATCGCCTGCGAGCTGACGCGTGGTCCCGACGATGCTGCGCATCTGGCCGAATTGCAGGCGATCGCAGGGCAGACCGGCCTGCCGCTCGTTGCCAGCGGCGACGTGCACATGCACGTGCGCGGTCGCAAGCCACTGCAGGACGCGTTGACTGCCGTGCGCCACAAGGTGCCGCTCGCACAATGCGGCGCACGCCTGTTTGCCAACGCCGAACGTTATCTGCGGCCGTTGTACCGCCTGGCACGCATCTATCCGCCCGAACTGCTGGCGGAAACGCTGGCGATCGCCGAGCGTTGCACGTTTTCGCTCGGCGAGCTGCGCTACGAATATCCCGAAGAAGCGGCTCCCGCCGGTGAAACGCCGACCACCTACCTGCGCCGCGCGACGTACGAGGAAGCGGCAGCCAGACGTTATCCACAGGGCATGCCCGAAGCGGTGCGCACGCTCGTCGAGTACGAACTGAAGCTCATCGAGGATCTGCAATACGAGCCGTATTTCCTCACCGTCTACGACATCGTCAGGTTCGCCCGCTCGCGCAAGATCCTGTGCCAGGGGCGCGGTTCGGCTGCCAATTCAGCGGTCTGCTTTTGCCTCGGCATCACCGAAGTCGATCCGGCGCGCAGCGCGGTGTTGTTCGAGCGATTCATCAGCAAGGAGCGCAACGAACCGCCCGACATCGACGTCGATTTCGAACATCAGCGCCGCGAAGAGGTGATGCAGTACATCTACGACAGATACGGCCGCCACCGCGCCGCCCTGACCGCCGCGCTGCATACCTATCGCCCGCGCGGTGCCGTGCGCGACATCGGCAAGACGCTGGGACTCTCGCTCGACCAGGTGGACCGGCTCGCCAAGACGATGGCGTGGTGGGACGGCCGCAAGATCCAGTCGGACCGGCTAATCGAGGCGGGCTTCGATCCCGCCAATCCGGTGATCGCGCAGGTGGTCCGGCTGGCACAGGAACTCGTCGGCTTTCCGCGCCACCTGTCGCAGCACTCGGGCGGTTTCGTGATCGCGCGCGATCGCCTCGATCGCCTGGTGCCGATCGAAAACGCCGCGATGGCCGACCGCACCGTGATCCAGTGGGACAAGGATGATCTCGATGCGCTCGGCCTGTTGAAGATCGACGTGCTCGCGCTCGGCATGCTGTCGTGCATCCGGCGCGCGTTCGATCACGTCAACGGGTTCTATGCAAACCACCCGCAAGCCGTCGTGCCGGCGGGCGGCTTTGCTTACCGGCAGGGAAATCGTTCGCTCGACCTCGACGCGATCCCCTCGGAAGACGAGCGCGTGTACGACATGCTGTGCGACGGCGACTCGCTGGGCGTGTTCCAGGTCGAATCGCGCGCGCAGATGAACATGCTGCCGCGCCTGCGGCCGCGCAAGTTCTACGACCTGGTGATCGAAGTCGCGATCGTGCGCCCGGGCCCGATCCAGGGCGGCATGGTGCACCCTTACCTGAAGCGACGGCAGAAGATCGAAGAAGTGACCTACCCCTCCAAGGAAGTCGAGGTGGTGCTCGAGCGAACCCTGGGTGTATCGATCTTCCAGGAACAGGTGATGCAGCTTGCCGTCGTGGCCGCGGGCTTCACGCCCGGCGAGGCCGACAAGCTGCGGCGCGCGATGGCGGCATGGAAACGCAAGGGCGGCATCGGGCCGTTCCGCGACAAGCTCATCCACGGCATGCTGGCACGCGGCTACACGGCCGAATACGCGGAACAGATCTACCGCCAGATCCAGGGCTTCGGCGAGTACGGTTTTCCGGAAAGCCACGCGGCAAGTTTCGCGCTGCTCGTGTATTCCTCCTCGTGGCTCAAGTGCCACGAACCGGCGGCGTTCTGCGCTGCGCTGCTCGACTCGCAACCTCTCGGTTTCTATGCGCCGGCACAGATCGTGCGCGACGCGCAGAAGCACGGCGTGGAGGTGCGCCCGATCGACGTCACGGTGAGCGACTGGACCTGCGTGCTCGAACCGATGTCCGATGGCCCGGGCCGGCCCGCGGTCCGGCTCGGCCTGGAACTCGTGAGCGGATTCAGCGAAGCTGCGGCGCAGCGCCTCGTCACCGCGCGCAACCAGCGCGCATTTGCCGACCTGGCCGATCTCGGTCGCCGCGCCGCTCTCGACCGTGGCGAACTCAATGCGCTCGCTGCGGCCGATGCGTTCGCATCATTGACCGGGCATCGACGTCAGGCGTTGTGGGCCGCGCTGGGTCTGGCAGCCGACGCGCCAGGCACTGCGCCGCTGACGGCGGGCGCACCCGTCCGCGAAAGCAAGGTCAACCTGCGGGCGCCCAGCGAAGGCCAGAATATCGTCGCCGATTACGACCGCACGTCACTCACCCTGCGGCGGCATCCCCTCGCGCTGTTGCGCGGCCGTTTCGATTCGATGCGACTCGTCCCGGCGGCCGCCATCGGCCGCATGCGCCACAAGCAGCTGATTCGCACCACCGGCATCGTTACATGCCGCCAGCGTCCGTCGACGGCCAGCGGAGTCACCTTCGTGACGTTGGAGGACGAAACCGGCACGATCAACGTCGTGGTCTGGCGTACCACCGCGGAAGAATATCGGCGCGAACTGCTCGGCTCGACGCTGCTCACCGTCTATGGCCATGTCGAGCGCACCGACACGCCCGGCGTGCCTGTGATCCATGTGATCGCGCAGCGCCTGGTCGATCACTCGCCGCTGCTCGGCCGGCTGAACGCTCCGTCGCGCGACTTCCACTGAGGACGATTCAGCGCACCTCGCGAACCATCAGTCCCGCCAGTTCGTACAGCGCGTAATACGACCCTTGCAGTGCCGCGGCTTGCGGCAACACATCGCCAAATGCCTCGACACGCGGGCGTGGCAGCGACGTCGGTGCAGGGATGACCTCGAAGCCCGCTGCGCGGAACTCGGCGACCGCGCGCTCGACGTCGAAACCGTGCATTACGAGCGCGATCCGTTTTATCTGCAGAGGCAGGAGGATGGCTGCCGAGTTGCGTGCGTTTGACCGGGTATCGCGAGACGCGGTTTCCACCCATCGGACCGGGACCCCGAACTCCTGCTCCAGTGCATCCCGCATCACCTCGGCCTCGGCCCGCGTCGCGAACGGCGGGCGGCCGCCGGTGACCAGCACCGGCAGACCCGTCGATCGTGCGAGGCGCGCTCCATACCGGGTCCGCTCCAGCGTCAGCGTCCCCAGCGTGTCCCCGCCATACTCGGGGGCGTCGGTGCGCAACCCGCCCGCAAGAATCACGATCGCCTGGGCCGACTTCAGTTCGGCCGCATCGACGGGCCGCTCCGTGCCGGCGACGACCTGCAGCCACGCCGCAACCACCGGCGTGCAGAGCGCAAACATCACCAGCCACGCCACCCCGAGAATGGCGCGTGCACCGGCAGGCCAGCGCCTCATCATCGCGATGCCGATCGCCGCGACGATCAGCGGGCTCGCCGGCGGCAAGACCAGCGTCTTGGCAATCTGATAGACCGAAGTTCCCATTTCCACGGCCTCGCGTCCAGTCCCGAAGACGCGCCGTCAGCGCATCCTGGCGAGTAGCTCGCGCAGGTGCCGGATTGGAATCGCGTAGGAGATGCCCGACGGCTGCGCCAGCGCATTCTCCTTCAGACCTTTCACAAATACCATGTTGACGATACCGACTACCGTGCCGGTCTGCCGGTCGTAGAGCGGGCTGCCGCTGTTGCCCGGATAGGCGGTGCCATCGAGCTGGTACACGGGGAAGGGACCGCGCTGCAGGCGCCGCACGAGGCTCGGATCGAGCCGGTCGCCTGTGGGCACCGGGATGACGATGGGAGTGACGGCAGAAATCATGGCGCGATGGGTTGCGGCAATGGGACCGAGCACCGCGCCGATCGGAAAGCCCGTGAAAAGGAATTCATCGCCGTCGCTCACCGCATCGTCTTCGCTCAGGCGCAGCGGCGGCAACCGGCCCGTCTTGAGCTTGAGCACCGCAAGATCGTGCTCTTCGTCGACGGCCGATCGCGTCACTTCGACCACCGTCGCCTGACCCGCCGTGGTCGACGGAAGCATGATCGCGAATACTTCCGGGTCCGTGTCGTCCTTCAGCCGCTCTGCGACGACGTGAGCATTGGTCGCGATCGATCCTCCGTCGTCAACCGCGAATCCGGTCCCGAGAAAGCGGAACGGCGGCGACCGCGTGCGCTGAAACGTCCCGACCACAACGACACCGGCCTTGACCCGCTCGATAGCGCTCCTCTGTGCCTGCGCCGGAGGCGCGGCGCCGACGAGCAGCGCGACCCCCATGAGCGCGCTCAGGCAGGTACATCTCGGGCGACGGGAGCGGGCGGAAGGTGTCGCCGCCGCTCGCAAGTTGGCGCTCAGGCCTGAGCCGCGGCCGCGCTCGGCGCGAAATGCCTGATGTACCACTCGACCGCCTCATCGAGGCCGGAACGGACATCATGAGTCGGCGCGTAACCGAGGAGCCGCTTCGCCTTGCCGATATCGGCCTGCGAGTGGCGGACGTCGCCAGCGCGGAACGGCGCGTGCACCGGCGGCGCGACATGGACCGAAGGCCGGTGCCCGCGGATCGCCTCGCCGAGCAGCGCGTGCAATTCGTTCAGCGTCGTCCGGTCACCGACCGCGACGTTGTAGACCTCGTTCACGGCATCGCTGCGCGCGACCAGGGCTGCAAGCAGGTTCACCTGTACCGCGTTCGCCACATAGCTGAAGTCCCGCGAGGACTCGCCGTCGCCGTTGATGGTGCAGGGACTTCCCGCCAGTATCGAGCGCGCCCAGCGCGGAATGACCGCCGCATAGGGGCCTTCCGGATCCTGGCGCGAGCCGAAGACGTTGAAGTAGCGCAACCCGATCGTCTGCATGCCGTAGCAGCGCGCGAACACGTCGGCATAGAGTTCGTTCAGGTACTTGGTCACCGCGTAGGGTGACAACGGTCGTCCGATCCGGTCTTCGACCTTGGGCAGCCCAGGGTGGTCACCGTAGGTGGAACTCGATGCCGCATACACGAACCTGCCGACCTTCGCGTCGCGTGCGGCGACCAGCATGTTGACGAATCCGGTCGCATTCGCCGCGTGCGTCACCAGCGGGGATTCGATCGACCGCGGCACGGATCCCAGCGCGGCCTGGTGGAGAACGATCTCCACGCCACGGCAGGCACGTGCGCAGGCAGCCGGATCGACGATGTCGGCTTCGATGAATTCGAAGCGCTGCCAGGCCGCCGCGCCGACGATATCGCGCACCTCGTCCAGGTTCGCGCGCTTGCCGGTGGCAAAGTTGTCGAGACCGACCACCTCTTGCCCGAGACGAAGGAGCTCTTCGAGCAGGTGCGAGCCGATGAAACCCGCCGTGCCGGTCACGAGCCAACGACGGCGCCTCGCGGCTACCTCCGGCGCGAAGGGCATCGGCTCAAAGCCTCCAGACGCACGCGCCGCGGGCGCGCAAGGCCGCCGCATCGGCCTGGCATTTGACGTCGACATACAGCCCGCCGGGAACCAGGCGCGTGATCATGTCCTCCACGGACCGCTGCTTGTACTGGCTGTGTGCGACCGCGGCAACCATCGCCGACGCCTTCGGCAGGTTCTCCCATGGCGTCAGTTCGATCCCATATTCGTGCAGCGCCTCCGCCGGCTCCGCAACCGGATCGTGCACGTGCACTTGCACGCCGTACGAGCGCAGTTCGCGGATCACGTCGATGACCTTCGAATTCCGCAGGTCGGGGCAGTTCTCCTTGAACGTGAGGCCGAGGACGGTCACGTCCGCGCCCTTGACGCCGAACCCGTTCTGGATCATGTGCTTGACCGTCTGCTCGGCGATGTACTTGCCCATGCCGTCGTTGATGCGCCGGCCGGCCAGGATCACCTGCGGGTGATATCCGAGCATGTCGGCCTTGTGCGTCAAGTAGTACGGATCGACGCCAATGCAATGCCCGCCTACCAGTCCGGGGCGGAACGGCAGGAAATTCCACTTGGTTCCGGCAGCCTGCAGAACCTCGAGGGTGTCGATGCCTATCCGATGGAATATGAGCGCCAATTCGTTCATCAACGCGATATTGAGGTCACGCTGGGTGTTCTCGATGACCTTGGCGGCCTCGGCCACCTTGATGCTCGACGCCTTGTAAACGCCCGCCGTCACGACGCTCCCGTACATCGTTGCTACCGTCTCGAGGGTTGCGGCGCTGTCGCCTGAAACCACTTTCGTGATGCGCGTCAGCGTGTGTTCCTTGTCGCCGGGATTGATGCGCTCCGGCGAATACCCGACGAAGAAGTCCTGCTTCCACTTCAGGCCCGAATGTCGCTCGAGGATCGGAATACAAACCTCTTCCGTCGCACCGGGATAGACCGTCGACTCGTAGCAAACGACGGCGCCGCGCTTGAGGTTCTCGCCAACCGACCGGCTGGCACCCACGAGAGGCGAGAAGTCGGGCTGGTGCGCGTCGTCGACCGGCGTCGGTACCGCGACGACGATGAAGTCAGCCTGCTTGAGCGCCTGCGGATCGGTGGTGGGCTCGAGCCGTGCAGCGGCCTTCAGATCCGCCGTACTGACTTCGCCGGTCGGATCGACATGACGCTTGTACGCGTCGACCTTCGCTTGCGAGAGGTCGAAGCCAATCGTGCGGTGCTTCTTCCCGAATTCGACCGCGAGTGGCAGCCCGACGTAACCGAGACCGACAACTGCAACTACCGTCATGAGTTTCCTTTGGTGCTGAAGGAGAAGGTTTTGCCGCCCCGCCATTTCATAGTTTCTGCAGCATTTCTGCCGCGGCGCGTTTTTCGGCCACGTCGTCCCTTGCCTCGGCGATTTCGCGCAGTTCCTTGCGTGCGGCATCCTTCTGCCCGCTGGCCGCCAGCGCACGCGCGTAGCTCAGGCGCACGTCGTAGCGTGCTGGCGCGAGTTCACGCGCTCTGGAGAGGTACTCGAGCCCCCGCTTCGAATCGCCCTGCTTGACCAGCAGCGTGCCCAAGGTCTCGAGCACAGACGCACTTTCCGGCGCGAGTTTGGCCGCGCGCTCGGCATAGGAGACCGCCTTCGCATCTCCGGTTTCGCCGCCTATCCATGCGAGGTTGTTCAACGCGACGACGTTGTTCGGTTCGATCGACAGCACAGCCTCGTATCGCGCGCTCGCATTCTTGTAGTCGCGGGCACGCAGCGCGCGATCGGCAAGCATCATGCGCAACGCGGTGTCACGCGGGTGATCTGCCAACCAGCGCGTCGCGAAGGCATCCGCTTCGGCGGACTTGCCACCGGCGAGCGTCGCCGACACGACCTTGACGGCAACAGACCCCGAATCCGGGTCCAGCTTGAGCGCGTCGCGGTAGGCACGCTCCGCCTCGGTCCATCTCTTCTGCGTGACGTGCACATCTCCTTCCAGGATGTAGCCGCCAGCGAACTTTGGCGCCCGGGTCTGCAGATCCCGCGTCTGCTTGAGCGCCAGATCGGGCTTGCCCTGGTTCAGCATCGTCGCCACGAGGTCACGATCGATCTGGCGATTCTCCGGCGCGATTTTCTGAGCGCGCTGCAGCGTCTCGATCGCGCGATCGTAGTTTCGTCCCTTCGCCTGCAATGCCGCCAGATGGAGCAGCGGCTCGGCGAGGCCCGGGCGCATCTGGATCAGACGGTTGATCGAGTCGATGGCGAGGTTTGTCTCTCCTGCCGCTTCCTGGGCGAACGCGAGCGCCTCGATCACGCGCGTATCTTTGGGCAGAGCAGCGGCCGCGTCCTGTGCTGCTGCAAGCGCGGCCCGCGGGTCCTTGTTCCGAAGATGGTGGTTGATCAGCGCGATGCGCGCGTTCGAGGATTGCGGGTTGGCGTTGATCGCCTTCTGCAGCAATGCCACGACATCCTTGCTCGGTGCGCCGCTGCGAAGCTCGACTTCCGCCTGAGCGAGGATGATCTGCTCGTTCTTCGGATCCTTCTCCAGCATCGCGGCAAGGCGCTTGCGCGCCGCGTCGGTCTTTTTCTCGGCCAGGTCGAGATTTGCCAGGCTGAATGCGGCCGGGAGGAAGGTCGGAGCGATTTCCAGCGCGCGCTCGAAGCTTGCACGCGCACCGGCGTTGTCCTTTTGCAGCGCCTGCACGCTGCCGAGCAACTGGAACGAAACCGGGTTGGTCGGCTGCTTTTTCGTCAGCGCCTGTGCCGCCGCAAGTGCCTTGGTCATGTCGCGACGCCGCAGGTGGCTCATCACCAGAGCAATGTCGGCCTGGTTGTCCTTGGAGTCTGCGCTCGCAGCTGCCTCGAGTTCGTGGATCCCCTCCTCCACGTGCCCGCGTGCTATCGCGATCTGCCCGAGCCTCGTGCGCGCCGCAGTGCCCTCTCCGTCAACCTGCGCGGCCCGCTCGAAGTACGACGAGGCCTGGCCCAGGTCGCCGTTTGCGAGATACGTTTCACCGGCGAGCATGAGCATTGGCGGCGAAGGCTCGACGCCGCCCCCTACCAGCGGCTGCAACGCCTCCAGAGCACGCGCCGGCTGTCCCGACCGCAGCAATGTCGCCACGAGCAGCCGCCGCGCGCCGATGTGTCCCGGAGCGCGAGCCAAGGCGCGCCGCAGGCTGTCCTCCGCGGTCGCCAGTTGCCCCGCTTGCAGTTCGATCGCCCCGGCGAGCACCAGACTGGGAACGTGATCGGGCGCACTCTTCAGTACGCGGAGAACGGAATCGCGCGCCTTGCTCAAATCCCCCTTCCGATACGCGAGCAAGGCGTCGAAGTAGACGATGCGCAAGTCGCCGCGCGCGACCTTGCGCGCGGCCTCGAGCTGTGCGGCTGCGGCTTCGAATGCGCCCTCGTCCAGTGCAAGCGAAACCAGCGAGAAGTGCGCCGGAAGCGACGTGGGATCCACCTGCAGGGCTTTGTGCAGCAGAGCCTTGGCGCCCTCACGGTCGCCGGTGGCGAGCAATGCATCTGCTTTCAGGGCGTACGCCTCGCCGGACTGCGGCGACGCCTTGATCACGACGTCCGCTATCCTGGTCGCATCGTCGATACGCCCATCGCGCAACGCGAGCCTCACCTGCCCCACGAGGGCGGCCGGATAATCGGGCACCGCCTTCAGGGCCGCGTCGAAGCTCGCTGCCGCGCCACCTGAGTCCCCACCGGCCAGGTAGGCCTCGCCGAGATACGTCCGCACACGCGCCTCGACAGATGGGTCGTTGAACTGGCGCTCGCCGAATTCCTTGAACAGAGCGCCGAAATCGCGCATCTCGAACAGGCTGCGCGCAAGCGCAGGCAACACCTTGTCTTCCGGCTGCTTGAGCTCCAGGGCCCGTCGCAGTTCCTTCTCGGCCGATGCGGGATCATGCGTCTCGAGCAAAGCGATTCCCAGCAGGAAACGAGCCTCGCTGTTGTTCGGTGCCTGCTGCAAGGCGTTCTTGAGCTGGATTACCGCCGCGCTGTAGTTGCCCTTCGCTGCATAGTCGCGCGCCGATGCCACGAGCGACTCCGGGCTGTCCTTGTTGCAGCCCGCGAGCGCTACGGCAAGGCCAAACGCCCAGAGAAGCAGCGATAGCGCACGTCCTGCATGACGCACACGATCGAATATCCGAATCCTGATCTGCATCGGCCGCGCCGCTTACTTCAATCCGAAGCGATGCATCAAGTCATACAGCGTTGGACGGCTGATCCCGAGCACGTCCGCAGCACGGCTCAGGTTGTTGTTGGTGCGACCGAGCGCACGCAGCAGCGCATGCCGCTCGGCTTCGTCGCGCACCCAGCGCAGATTCAGGTTTTCGCTGCCGTTGCTGGCGGCCTCGCCAAGGCCGATATCGGCGGCATGCATCACGCCACCTTCGGTCATGATCACCGCGCGCTTGATCACGTTCTCCAGTTCGCGGACGTTGCCGGGCCAGCGATGGCGTTCGATCGCGTCGATGGCGTCGGGGGCCAGGGTCAACGTCCCTCGTTTCATCTCGGCCCCGAGCTTCTGCACGAACGCGTGTGCCAGCAGGCTAGCGTCGCCGGCGCGGACACGCAACGGCGGAACCTCGATCACGATCTCCGCCAGGCGGTAATAGAGGTCCTCGCGGAACTTGCCGTCGGCGATCAATGCCTTGAGGTTGCGGTGCGTCGCGCACACCACTCTCACGTCGACCGCGATCTCCTCGCGTCCTCCCAATCTCTCGATCCGCCGCTCCTGCAGAAAGCGCAGCAGTTTGGCCTGCAGTGCGACAGGAAGATCCCCGATCTCGTCGAGAAACAGCGTGCCCCGATGCGCGACCTCGATTTTCCCGGGCGTCTGCTTGGCAGCACCGGTGAAGGCACCCCTCTCGTAGCCGAACAGCTCGCTCTCGAGTAAGGTCTCGGGAATCGCCGCGCAATTGATCGCTACGAATCGATGAGCGCGCCTCGGCGAAGCGTCGTGCGCGCCGCGCGCGAGCAGTTCCTTGCCGGTTCCCGATTCGCCGACGATCAGCAGAGTAGCCCCGGTCGGTGCCACCTTCTCGATCATGCGGCATAGCCTCATCATCTCGGGATCCTGGGTGATGATTCCCCCGAGCGAAGCGGAAACGCGGTTCGCCTGCAGGCGCTTGTTCTCCTCGTGCAGTTCGTGCAGACGAAACGCACGCTCGATCGTCAGCGCGAGCACCTCGAGATCGAAAGGCTTGGCAAGGAAGTCGTAGGCTCCCCGCGCCACCGCCTGCAACGCATTTGCTCGGTCGTTCTGCCCGGTCAGCACGATCACCTTCGTGTCCGGCGCCTGGCTGAGGATTTCCCGCAGCGCTTGAAAGCCGCCCGCCGGATCGTCAGGTGTCGGGGGAAGCCCGAGGTCGAGCGTCACGACCGCCGGTTCGAGGCGGCGCATCTGCGCCATCGCTTCGTCGCAGTTGCTCGCGACCGCGACATCGTAGGCGTCGAGCGCCCACTTCATCTGCGTCTGCAGCGCCGGATCGTCCTCGACAATGAGCAGCGGGCGGCGCTTCTCCGTCACGCTGATTCCTCCTGCGCGATCTTCAACTGAAGCTCGACGGCGATCGGAAGACGCACGCTGACGGTCGTCCCTCGACCGGGCTCGCTCTCCACAGTGATCCGTCCGCCGAGCGCGTTCACGTATTGCAGGCTTTCGTACGCGCCGATGCCCATTCCCAGCTTCTTCGTGGTCTGGAATGGACGGAACAGCCGCTCGCGGACGAACTCGGGTGTCATGCCGACTCCGTTGTCGGCAATTTCCACGACACCTTCTTGGTCGCTGCGAAACACCCGAATACGGACGCGGGGATTATCGCCCACGGCATCCACGGCGTTCTGCACCAGATGCCCGACGACGCGTTCGAGCCGGTCCTGATGCCCGACGACGTAGACGCCCAGATCCAGGTCGAGTTCGACTCCGCCGCCAACGCGAGCCCGGTTCGCCTGCACCCGGCGGGCGATGGTTGCCAGGTCGATCGACTGGGGACTCTCGACTGGTGTCGCACCAGCGCGCAGCTGCTTCATCAGCTGATTCATTCGGCCAGCGACGTGCTCCACGGTCCCCAGCATGTCCCGTTGGAAGTCCGGATTGTCGTGGTGCCGTTGCGCGTTATGCAGAAGCAGCTGCAGTTGCGCCACCAGATTCTTTAGGTCGTGCACGACGAACGCCGACATCCGGTTGAAAGCTTCGAACTTGCGCGCTTCGAGCAACGCCTCCCCCGCCTGCAGCAACGCAAGGTAGCTGCCGACCTGATGACCGGCGGTCTTGAGGAGATCCAATACCTCCCAGTTGAGCTCGATCCGGACGCGCGGGCGAGCCAGCACAACGAATCCGCTCAGGGCCTCGCCGTTCGGCAGCGGGACAACCAGCCAGGCGCCGGGTATCGCCGCCAGCCACTCCGGCGCCTCGAAGCCGAGATAGGCTCCTGGTCGCGCACGAAACTCGTCGAGATCAACGACCCAGCCCGTGCGGCTGATGAATTCGGCCAAGCCGCCATGCAGCGGCTCGACCGCCGTCGCCAGCGACATGTTGAGCTCGGCAGTCGGGACGAAGCCGTCGTCGCCGCGGCGCAGCCACAGCGCCCCGCCCGGACTTTCGACGAGCTCGGCGAGAGCGCGAATGCAGAGCTGTGGAGTGGTGGTAGCGCTCGCCGCGGACAGTGCCTGCGTGATGCGCAACCACTCTTCGCGGTAGTCGTAGCGGTACGCGAAAAAGTGCTTGCTGGTCAGCACCCGCAGCTTCGAGCGGAAGGTGCCGGAGACGAGAACGAGCACCAGCAGGAGCAGCGCGCCGAAGAGCAGCACGATCTCGAGCGCCCGCCCCCAGGAACCGCCGAAGTCGCGAACGTAGTATCCGACTCCCGCGATGGCCAGCAGATAGCTGCCGGACGCGAAGAGCGCCGTCGAACCTGAAATGAACGAACGCGACATGCTGACCGCAAGGTTCCAATCGCGGTTGCGTGTCGCGGCCAGGGCCAGCAATGGAATCACGAGCGCGTCGACGACGCCGCGCGCAGTCCAGATGTTCGGATCCATCCCTCGATAGAGCAGTGCGTCGGCGAAGAGCACGAGGTCATAGAGAAAGAGACCAGCCAGTCCGAGGCAGAGCGGGCGTACGTTCCAGCGCCAGCTCGGTTGCGTGCGGCGAAACAGCTGCTCGACAAGCACGAGCCCCAGTACGGTGCGCGCCAGCAGTAGTCCGAATGCCAGAGTCGTTGCCCGGCTTTCGCCGACGAGCGGCACTGGCGGAGGCTCGGCGACTACCAAGGTGAGAAGGACGAATGCCGCCAGTCCGAACAGCCTCGCGCGAGGCAGCTGTGGATGGACGCCCCCAGGCGAGGAATCGCGCCCGGTCCTCATGGTCACGACCAGCAGAAAAGCCAGAAAGGTGCCGATGCGGAGTGCGTCGAAGAAGTGGACCAGGTGCCACCACGGCTGCGCGACGAACAAGCTGTAGGCGGTCGCGCATGCGGCCCAGGCGGCGCTCAGGACGATGCCTGCAAGGAGGTAAGCGGCGCGCTGACGGCCCCGGCGGGCCGCGACGAGCTGAATCGAGAAGATGCTGAACGCCAGCGCCGCGATGCCGTAGGACCAGACCGCCGGGTTCAGGTGCCAGTTCGGATTCACGGGAGGTATGGACTCTGCGGCCGGGCCGTGACAGGCCCTCGCGGCAATTCAAAGCATCGACCGACCGCGCCGCCGCGACTGCGGCACGCGATCGCACCGCTACGTCATCGACGGTTCAGTGCGCCCCTTCGCGAAACATGATGACGCGAACGGTTTCGAAAAGGATCAGTACATCGAGGAACAGCGAATGGTTCTTCACATAATAGAGATCGAACTGGAGCTTGGTCCGTGCGTCCTCGACCGAGGCACCATATGAGTACCTGACTTGCGCCCATCCGGTCAGGCCCGGTTTGACGCTGTGGCGCAGGTCGTAGAAGGGGATCTGCTCTTTGAGCTGAGCCACGAAATTGGGCCGCTCCGGACGCGGTCCCACGAAGCTCATCTCGCCCCGCAGTACGTTCAGCAGCTGGGGCAGCTCGTCGATACGCGTTTTGCGGATCAGGCGACCTACTCGCGTCACGCGCGGGTCGCCGACTGATGCCCACCGGGCGATGCCGTCCTTTTCCGCATCGTTGCGCATGCTGCGGAACTTCAGCACCGTGAACGGGCTTCCCGCCCGTCCGACGCGCTCCTGCCTATAGATGACCGGGCCCGGGCTCTCGAGCTTGATCGCAAGGGCCGTGAGAAGCATCAGCGGCAGGGTTACGACGAACAATACAAACGCCGCGAGCAGGTCGAATGCACGCTTGATCAGCGTGCGGAGACTCCCTTGCTCGAAGCCGTTCGCATAGATAAGCCAGCTCGCCTTCAGCGAGTCGATTGGCACTTCGCCACGGACTCGCTCGTAGAAGCCGGAAAGATCGGTCACGAGAATTCCGCGCACACGACACTCGAGCAGTTCACGCAGAGGGAGAACTCCGCCGCGCTGTTCACGCACCGCCACGATAACTTCCTTGATGTCGAGCCGCTTGACGACCTCGATTAACGGGATCGAGCGCGGCACCATGCGGTCGTCCTCGACCACCGCGGCACTGGTGGAGCTGGTCTGATAGAAGCCGACGACATCGAAGCGTGGGTGGCGCAGGGTCTTGAGACTCTCTTCCACAGTAACGGCCTCGGTCCCGGTGCCAACGATCAAGACCCGCTTGGCACCCACCCCAAGTCGGCTGAATACCTGAACCGACTGCCGCACCAGCACGAGGCCGCAGAACGCATACAGCAGCGCGTATCCGAGTACCGGCCTGAGGGGCGCCCCGTTCGGAAGCGCCGTGAACACGAGATATGCGACCGGAAGACCGATACCGAGGGCCAACACGATCCGGCCGACCGTCTGCGCAAACGTGGTGACACCGAATTCGCGTCGATACAACCCGAACGCGGAGATAAGACCTGTCATCAAGGCAGCAAATGTGGCCGCAGGCACCAGGGCCGTGGCCACATCCATGCCGTATGGAGACAGCTGAATGGCAACCGCGAGGAGGACCGAGGCGAAGAGCAGCAGACCCTCGGCCACGATCTGCACGACTGATCCGACCGGGACATGGTGACGAAATACCCGAACCACTTGCCCCCCAAATCGAAGCAGTTCCCACCGAGGGCCATGATCGATGGCCCGCCTGTCATGCCGACCTGATGTACTGCCGCGCTCGGGACCGAGGCGCAGCGGAAAACACGGTACCGCTCGTTCTTGACAGCCGCTGGGGCGGATTCAGCAAACCGCCACCAGACTTTTGCGATTCATCAGTCTGGCATAACATCTCAGCGTGATCACGCCTTTTTGCTATTAGCATTTCTTATTGTGAAAATTCGGCAACGTCGCGACATCCGGATCAGCCAACGGACAGTTCAGCCGAATCGGTCGCCATCCCATCCGTCCTTCACATATCCAGTCGGTGGCCCCGCTGTTAGCATCATTGCGGCATCCGCGTCGAGCCGGACATGGCAACCCAACCCATCATCCTCATCGAGTTCAATGAATTGTGCCCTCGACTGATCGAGCAGTGGGTCAAGTCGGGTGATCTTCCCAACTTCGCTCGCCTGCGGGCCAGTTCGACGGTCTGTGTCACGGAGGCCGACGAACTCAAGGCCCCCTACCTCGAGCCGTGGATCCAGTGGTACTCGCTCCATACCGGCGTGCCGTTCCGCGAGCACGGCGTGTTTCGCCTTTCCGAGGGTGCGAACAAACCGTTTCCCAGCGTGTGGGAGATGCTGATCGACAGCGGTCGCCGGGTCATGAACTTCTCCAGCATGAACTGCCGCGAGTTCAAGCATTCCGGCTCGGTCTTTCTGCCTGACCCTTGGAACGACGACCAGCATGCCTATCCGACTGAGTTGGAGACGTTTCGATCCTTCCTCGCAAAGGCAGTGCAGGAGCAAAGGGGCACACCGTGGAGTCGCGGTGAACTGATCAGGGTCTTTTCCTTTCTCCTGTCAAACGGCCTGCGCCCGGCGACCATCCTCGCGGCGCTGAAGCAACTGGCGGCTGAGCGCGTGTCCTCCACTCCGGTGGCCTGGCGCCGAGTACAGATCCTCGACTTGATTCTTCTCGACGTTTTCCTTCATCTTTATAGGAAGCACCGTCCCGAGTTCGCAACGTACTTCAGCAACAGCACGGCTCACCTCCAGCACGCGTACTGGCGCTACCTCGAGCCCGAGCGATTCAGTGAACCCGTCTCCGATGCCGATCGGAGTGCGTACGCGGGCGCAGTCCGGTTCGGTTACGTTTCGATGGATCGGCAGCTCGGTCGCATCATGCGGGTCGCCGAGAGTCTCGGTGCGCGCATCATGTTCGCAACTGCGCTCAGTCAACAGGCCTATGTCGCCTTTGAGGGTCGCGGCGGGCGTCACTACTACAGGCCTCTCGATCTGGACGGGCTCCTGCAGCGCCTGCAGGTTCGTGCCAAAGTTATCCAACCGGTCATGGCACATCAGTACATCCTGACGTTCGCCACTCCCGAGGAGCGCAGGTCCGCGGAAGCCGCGCTGACGCTGCCGAGCGTCAACGGCAAGCAGCTATTCGACGTCGCGGATGGCGAAACCCCTGAGAAGCTGATCTTCGGATCACAGGTCTATGCCGCCCTTGCGAGCGACACAAAGATCGATTTCTCCGCCGATGGCGCAGCCGCACCGGAGAACTTCTTCGCCCATTTCCGTGAACTCGAGGCGACAAAGAGCGGCGGCCATCACCCCGACGGCTGCTTCTGGATCCAGACGGGCACGCATCGCGAGGTCAAGGACAAGGTTTCGATCCTGGACATCGCGCCAACGATCCTGCGCCACTATGGCCTCGCAGCGAGCGGGTTGCGAGGTCATCCACTCACGGTCGGGTGAGTCCGCGCGCCGTTCGGGCGCTGCTCAGACGAGCACCTCGACAGGTTCGGGATGACTGAGGAATCGAGTCGGGCTTGCGGTAAGTCCATAGGCGCCCGACTGGAGCACGACTATCAATGAGTCCGTGTTGGCAGCGCCAATCTCGACCCGATCGCCGAGCAAGTCGAGTGGCGTGCACAACGGGCCGACCACCGAAACGGTCTCCCGCGGTCCGCCGAAAACACGCGTGCCATTGCAGACCGGATAGTTCTTGCGTATCACCTGGCCGAAATTCCCCGACGCGGCAAGATGGTGGTGCAGACCGCCGTCGACCACGAGGAACACCTCTCCGCGCGAGAACTTGCGATCGATGACGCGCGAAACGAAGATCCCGGCTTCGCCGACGAGGTAGCGCCCCAGTTCGATCACGAGCCTGACACCGCCAAGCTCGCGACGCGCGCGCTGCACGAGCTGTGCGAGGTTCTCGCCGATTGGGCGAACGTCGAGCGGGGCCTCGCCCGGGAAGTACGGGATCCCGAAGCCACCACCAAGGTTTATCGACCGTAGCGGTGCCGGCGCAGACTGCGCGAGCCGCACACTCAATTCGAACGCCTTGACCTGCGCCTCGCTGATGGAAGCCGCGCGCAGGCTTTGCGACCCCGAGAAGATGTGAAAACCTTCGAAGGCAAGACCGCGTCGCGCGATTTCGCCCAGCGCGTCCGGCACGAGCTCGGCGTCGATCCCGAACTGTTTGGGCCCGCCGCCCATCTTCATCCCGGATGACTTGAGTTCGAAGTCCGGATTCACGCGTACCGCGACCCGCGCTGGCCGCGCAAGGCGTTGCGAGATCTGTTCCAGCAGGACGATCTCCCGCATCGATTCGACATTAATCAGGATGCCCGCTGCGACCGCCGCGACCAGTTCCGGCTGTCGCTTACCCGGGCCGGCAAAGCTGATGGCATCCGGCACCGCGCCTGAATCGAGCGCAACGCGCAGTTCTCCTGCCGACGCGACATCGAGCCCGTCGACAACCGAGGCGAAATGCGCGACGACCGCCGGCATCGGATTCGCCTTGACCGCGTAGTGCAGGTCGATTGAATTTGGAAGCGCCGCGCGCAGGTCGGAAACCCGCCGGCTGATCAACGCGCGGTCATAGGCATAGAAGGGAACACCGCCGACGCGGGCGGCGAGCTGGGACAGGCGAATTCCGCCGACCAGAAGCTCATCGTCCTGAACCGCGAACAGACCGAATCGCTGTCCGTGCTCGGTCATCACATGTTTCCCTGTTGCAGGTTGACAAAGTCGGCGGCCAGCGCCTTGCGGTCGATCTTGCCGTTTGGATTGCGTGGGAGTGATCCGGGACGGATATCAACGTGCGTTGGCACCATGTAGGCGGGCAGCCGGTCGCGGCAGCTGGATAGCAACGCTTGCGCCGAGAGCTCGGTCCCCGCCTTCGGCGTTGCCACCACGACGATCGCGTGACCGAGCGAAGGATGGGGCACGCCGAGCGCAGCGCACTCGCTCACGAGCTGGGTCGCATAGATCACTTCCTCGACCTCGTTCGGACTGACGCGATACCCCGAGGTCTTGATCATCTCGTCGCGCCGGCCGACGAAATAAAGGAATCCCTCTTCGTCCATACGAACCGTGTCACCCGAGAACACTGCGATCTCGGGCTGCACGAGGCCGGCTTCGCGCCCCGGAAGCGGCCGATAGCGCTCCGCCGTTCTCTCAGGATCGTTCCAGTACCCCATCCCCACCAGCGCTCCGCGCTGAACGAGCTCGCCGGGTTCGTTTGCCGCGCATCGAGTGCCGTCTTCCCTCAGCACCAGTACCTCGGAGTTAGGGATCGCCTTGCCGATCGAGTCCGGTCGTCGATCCACCTCGTCGGCCGGCAGATAAGTCGCCCGGAAGGCCTCGGTCAAGCCATACATGAGGAACACCTCGGTCTTCGGAAGCGCACCACGCAGCAGCTTCAACGTCTCGAACGGCATGCGGCCCCCGGTATTGGCGACATAGCGCAGGTGATCGGTGACCGTCCTCGGCCACTTGAGCTGCGTCAGTTGGATCCAGAGGGGCGGCACTGCAGTCAGCCCGGTGACCTTCTCGCGCACGACCGCGTTCAACACGTCCTTTGGCAGCAGGTAATTGATGAGTACAGCGCGCGCACCGGCGTGAAACGCGGTCGTGAGCTGGCTGAAGCCGGCGTCAAAGGACAGAGGCAGTGCTGCCAGCAACACGTCATCGCGCTGGTTGTCCAGGTAGCTCGCCACGCTCTGTGCTCCGGCGACCATGTTTCGATGCGACAGGACGACGCCCTTGGGCTTGCCGGTGCTGCCCGATGTGTAGAGGATCGACAGCATGTCGACGTCGATCACGCGGTGCCAGGGTGCCACCGCGGGCGCATTCGCGGCCGAAAACCATCCGTGGCAGGCCAGACCCGGCATCTGCTGCACGGGCGAGCCGGCTTCGGTAAGCACGACGTTGCGCAAGTCGTGGCATTGCGAAAGCGTGGGGGACAGCACGTTGAAGCGTTCACGCGAAGTGACCAGCACCCGCACGTTGCAGTCGCGCAGGATGTGCCCGACCTGCTCCGGCTTCAGGAGCGGGTTGATCGGAACGAACACGCCGCCGGCAGCCGAAGCGCCGAACGCCGCCGCCACCATTTCGAACCGCTTCTCGAGATAGATCGCGACCCGCTCGCCGCGCTGCAAGCCAAGTCCGATCACGCCATCGGCGAAGCGCCGCACCTCTTCGGCAAGCTGAGAGTACGTCAACGTCGCGGTGTCGTGAGTCAGCGCTGGCCGGTCCGGCTCTCGCTCGGCCGTGTCGAGGATCAGCTCATGGAGGAGATTCGCGGCTCGTTTCATCGGTTGTCGTGTGCTCGTCCGGCGGTTGCCAGCGTTCGCGGCGCGGAGTTTCTCAACGAGGGTCAAGGAAGTAGACCGGTCGCATGTCGACACGCCACCCGAGATGGAAATGGGGTGCGATCGACGCGAACGATACCTGCAGCGGGCCGGCGACAAGGAAGACCGCGCCGCCCAGCCGGCGTGCGCCAAGGCGGGCATGCGCCGCGAGCGACGCCGGGTTGAATGCCGAGATGCGGCTGATCGTCCAGCGGTACCCGGCGGCCCGCAGGTCGCGGTGCGCGACCTCCCACAGGCGCGCAAAAAGCCGGCCGAGACGGAATTCAGGATCGACATAGACATCGAAGTCCCAGACGGCTGTCGCGGGGTTGAATCGGTAGCAGGAGCGCACCTCGTCCTCGAGATACTCGCGTTCCATGTACCAGAGGAATCCGACCAATCGGCCTGCCTTGACCGCCGCCAGGCAATGCGCTCCATCGCGAAAACGCTTCGCGATGACTTCTGGCGGCCGGGGAAACTGGGCGACGAGGGGATCATCTCGTCCCAGGCGTCGTAACTCGATGCTCCCGCTGCGTCCTGGCGCCACGCCGTCTTCAGGGGCAACCGGTTGCGCCACGAACTGGTAGTTGATGAGGCGCAGCGCCCCGAACGACACGCGTTCGAGTGCGCGCGCGATCGCATAGCACGCAGCCGCCCTCAAGCCGAGTGTCTTCGCCAGTTGCCGAGTCGATGCGAACACGAGCCTTCACCAACTCCCGACGCGAGCGAGGCTCATCGCGCGGCAACGCGATCGAGCAAGGTGGCAAGCTCGCGCGTGCGGCTCTCGCGACTGCATGCGGCGACTGCGGGCGCGGAGGGCACTGCACCGCCGAGGTCGGTCAGGAATTCGGGAAGAATCCTCTCGATGGCAACGGCGTCGTCGAGCGGCGCGATGTAGCGAACGCCGCAACGCCGCAACAGATCCGCCGTGTCCCCGTTGGGATCCGTCAACGCCAGCACCGGTCGATGCGTCCGCAGGTACTCGTATGCCTTGGCCGGGATCTGTTCATTGCAGTTCGATGCCTGCAGCACCAAAAGAGCGTCGGCGCGGTGCATTTCCTCGAGCGCCTCCCGATACGGCAGCGGCGGCGCGAGATCGATCAGATCCGCGACGTCGTGCCGGCGCGCGAGGTCGCGCAAGAGATCGTCGTGCGCGGACGCACGAAAGCGCACCAGGAGGTCGCCGGCCCGACCGCTCCGCTTGAGTGCCGCAAGCGCCGCGAGCAACTGCCGTGGATCGCGTTCGGACGGATAGACGATGCCGCTATGGAGAAGCGTCCGCCGCCCCGGCACCAGCGGCGCCCCGGTGCTCGGGATACCCGCGTAGCTCTGTTCGTCGAAGCCGTTCTCGATCACGGTGATCCGGTCTGCGGCTCCCGGATACCGCCGCTGATACATCGCGGCAGCGCCGCGGCTGACGAAGACACTCGCGGCGGCCCGCTCCACTGCATTGCGCTCAATCCTTTCGAACGACCGCCAGGTCGCAGGGTCTTCCGGGTATCCGTCCTGCGCCATGGGATCGCGAAAGTCGGCGACCCACGGCAACCCGCTCAGGCGCGAGACCCAGCGGCCGACGACGTGCGCGGTGGCGATCGGATAGGTGCTCCAGATCGCCACCGGACGGTACCGCTTGATAAGCCTCAGCCCGGCCGGGATCGCCGACAGCGCCCAGATGATCCAGCGATCGGGACGGGCGAGCACGGCGGGGTAGCGGCCATGAATTGCCAGGTGGCGAGCCGAGTTCAACGCGAACGAGCGGCGAACGACCAGGTCCGCCGGGACTTCTCGCATCAGGTCATCCGAGGTCCGATCGAATGCGCGCGGAGAAGCGGTGAGTACGAGCGGCTGCCAGTCGTGCTCGGGCAGGTACTGAGCGAATCGAAGCGTGCGCTGAATGCCACTGCTGCCCGCAAGCGGCGGAAAATGAAAGGCGATCATCAGCACCGGTCGCATCGTCTTTTCTGAATCCTGCAAGGCAACGCGGCGGGCACAATCCGCTTGCGGTCGATCCGCCTGAAAAAAGGGATGGGAATTCGCGGCTCGGGCGGTTTGCCTTGCAAACCATATCCCGTATTTGCGTTACGTCTCGTATACTAGCCGGCCGCGCCCGGATTGGCGAGGGCTAAGGACTTCAGATTGGGCACTGAACAGAAGGTCAAGCAGATTCTTTCGAGCGTCTTGAACCTGGGCGACCGCGTGGCGAAGTTCGACGCCTCGACGCCGTTGCTTGGCGCGGTTCCTGAGTTGGATTCGATGGCCGTTGTCTCGCTTCTCACGGCGCTGGAAAACAAATTCGGGTTCACGATCGACGATGATGAAGTCGACGGACGGACGTTCGCCAGCATGGGAAACCTGGTCGCTTTTGTCGAAGGCAAGCTTGCGGCCTGACTGGTCGCCGAACTCCGAGGTCTCCGCGCGCTTTGAACCGGCGCCCGCGGGATCGCGTTTCGTCCTCACGTACCTGCCGAGCGGAGCCGAGCGCGGCACCATTGTCTTTGCCGCGCCGTTCGCCGAGGAAATGAACAAGAGCCGGCGCATGGTTGCGCAGGCGTCGCGTGCGCTTGCTGCTGCCGGCTGGCGCGTGATCGAGTGCGACCTGTACGGTTGCGGTGACAGCGCGGGCGAGTTCTCGGAAGCGACGTGGGAACAGTGGGTTGCAGACCTGGGCCGGATCGTGCAAGCAGAGGCGCAGCCCAACCGGGCACTGTGGCTTTGGGGCCTGCGCGCAGGCGCGCTGCTGTTGCCGCCTCTCCTGGAGTCGCACGCTGCTGCGAACGTGCTGCTCTGGCAACCCGCGCTCGACGGCGCCCAGGTACTCGGCCAGTTCCTTCGCATGCGCACCGCGGCCTCGTTGCTCGAAGCCGGCAACTCGATCGATCGGCGCACCCTTCGGGAGCAGCTCGCGCGCGGCGAGTCCGTCGAGGTTGCAGGCTACGTGCTGGGGGCCGGTCTCGCCAACGGCCTTGCGCTCGCCCGTCTGCACCTGCCACCGGACTTCGGTGGAAGCATCGTCTGGATCGACGTGGCCGAGGATGCCGCCTCGCCGCAATCCGTCGCGGCCGAAAAGCTGCTTGCATCGTGGCACGATGCGGGTCATGCGGTCGATTTCCAACGCGTCGCCGGCCCGGCGTTTTGGCAGACCGTGGAGATTGCCGAGGTGCCGGAACTGAGCGGACGCACTGTCGCGGCGCTGGAACGCGCTTTGCCGGCAGCCTGGGCATGAGGGGCCCCGCAGTCGCGGCGCCGCCGCTCGATCTTGCGGCGACTCCGGCTCCTCGGTATGTCGAGGAGGCAACCTGGATTCACTGCGGTAGCCACCGGATGCTCGGCGTCCTCTGCCAGCCCGCGCAGGGAGCGCGATCCGGGGTCGGCGTCGTGATCGCGGTCGGCGGGCCGCAGTATCGGATTGGGAGTCATCGCCAGTTCGTGCAGCTGGCACGCCGGCTTGCAGCGGGCGGCTTCGCTTCGCTGCGCTTCGACAACCGAGGCATGGGGGATAGCGAGGGACCCGCACGGACGTTCGAACAGACTGGCGATGACCTCGCCGCAGCGATCGACCACTTGTCCTCTCGCCCCGGTGTCCGGTCGATCGTAGTCTGGGCACTCTGTGATGCGGCCTCGGCCGCACTGATGTTCTGCAGCGCGAACCCGCGGGTCGCCGGCTTGGCCCTGCTCAATCCCTGGGCGCGCAGTGAAGCCACGCTTGCATCCACCCATCTCAAGCACTACTACGCGCAGCGACTCCTGGAGCGCGACTTTTGGAATCGGGTCATTCAGGGGCGATTCGACTGGCGCGCGTCGGCTCGCGGGCTCTTGGGAAGTCTCGCGCGGTTGCTGCGGTCCGCACCACAGAACGAGAGTGTGCGGTTTCAGGACTTGATGGCGCGCGGTTGGAGACGATTCGAGAGTCCGATTCTGCTGGTGCTGAGCGGCCGCGACCTCACCGCGAGGGAGTTTGTCGAATACGCATCGACGGACCCATTGTGGCGGGGGCTGTTGCAGCGTCCCAACGTCCGCCAGATCGATATCGCCGAAGCCGATCACACCTTCTCGAATCCAGCATGGAAAGCATGGCTGGAGGATCAAACCTTGCAATGGCTGCGCGGAATCGACGACGCGCCCGCGCAGCGGCAGAGAACATAGAAACCCGATTCGCGAGCAAGCGCAGCGAAGAGCATAGGCGGTACGTCTAAAAGTCGTAGCCGGAACCGGGCTCGAGTTCGGCCCAGCCGATGTCGAAACGGTCTAGGGCGAACGTGGGAATTGATCCACGTCCGTGCGGTGCGGTCCAATCCCACCTGTGAATAACGTCCTTTCCGCATTGGATCCGTTCAATGACTCGAACAAGTCGGCGTGGCGCCCTGCGCTTCGGCCTCTTCAGCTGCGCGATGCTGTTGGCAGGGTGCGGTGGTGCAGATGTCGCGTTCAACGCGCTGCAGGGCGGGTCCCCCGCCCCGGCGCCTACACCTAGTCCGACTCCGACCCCGAGCCCAGCGCCAACACCGGCCAGCACGGCGTGGAATCCGGTGATCCCTGCTTTCTTCGTGAATGTCGGCGGATCGTTCGACCTTTCCCAGACACTTCCTGCCAGCGCAGATCGCGGCGGAACCTTCGGAGTCGCGAGCGGCGGTCCGCCGCTACCCTCAGGCATGACGTTGACTTCCTCCGGAATTCTCTCGATGGGAAGCGCCGCAATCGGCCAGACGGCTGGGGTTATCTTTACGTACACAACGCCCGGTAGCTAAGGGAGCACACGTGACAACGATTCTTTCAACGCCGACCGTGGTGTCGGTGCAGGCTGCGTCCGCGCTCAGCCAACTGGCCGTCTCGATGGCACGCGGGACCTGGACCCTGATGTCGCCGGTCCCCAGCGGGTTGGGCATCTTCTGCGGTGGACCGACGAGCGGCGTAAAGCCGGGCTATGCAACCAAGATGGCCTATGACGCAGTCAACAAGAAGATCTACGCATTTGTCGGCGACCATGGCGATCCGCAGATCATTCACTTCTGCGTATACAGCGAAGCGTCCAATAGCTGGGTCGACACCGGGACGCCGCCATGGGCGGCCGTTCCCGGGTATCACGGCTGGGAGCATTACACGACGGAGAGCGCGACCGGGCGTCTCTGGTTTCGACCGTACGGCACGCTGAACCTCCAGCGCTGGGAAGGCGGGTCGTCGTGGACGCAGTTCTCGTACTCCAGCCTCTTCAGCTACGCGTCGTCTGAAGGCGCTGTGCACTGGTTCCCCGAGCGCAACGAGATCATCATTTGTCACCAGGAGAACACGCCGAACGGTCGTGTTGCCGGATGGAACCCAAGCACGCAGACGGGCATCATCCACTCCTCGACGCTGACCAACCTCGGCGGCACAAATCCATTCGCCCAGTACAGCCCCCAGCACGCGCTTGTCTGGATGGGGGGCGGCACGCCGAACTGGATCCTCGATCAGTCCGGCAACGTCACCGCGGGTGCAACGGCGCCATACTCGCTTGGCACCACGAACAACGACGCGCTGATGGTGTGCAACCCTGCGAACGGCAACTTCATCACGATGCAGAATGCCACGTCTTGGCATGACTTCGACCCGGTCGCAAACACTTGGACGGCGCGCAGCGGCACCGCGCAGGTCCTCGCAGCGCCGAACAGCCTGTCGGACTGGCCAACCTTCGGCGTGATCGCGGTGCCGATCTTCCAGTACGGTGTGATCGTCTTCATCAAGTGCTGGACTGCAACGACCAATGCGCAGATGTGGCTCTTCAAGCCGTGAGGGGCACGAGCGAACTGGTCTCGCTACATCGGGCTCAATGCACCTGGCACAGGCGCCGAGAAGTCGAGAGAAATAGAATCTCGACCGGATGAACGTCGTAGCTCGACGAGGGTTGCTTGCGTGCGCGCTCGGGGTCCCGGCCGCTGCATGCGGGGGTGTAGCCGCAAACAGTGCGTCGCCCCCCCTCACCCGCGCCTTCACCAGTTCCGGCACCGTCGCCGACTCCCAATCCCCCATCGGGGGGCACCCTTCGCCACGCGCTGCGCCCAACCCGGCCTGGTAAGGTGCGTCCGCTTCGACGACGTGAGCGACTTCAACACCGGCAGTGGCGGCCTCAACGGCGCCTATCAGCAGAACGCCGGCATCATGCCGCCGTACGGCACCTCCGATTACACGCGCGCTGTCCGCGACACCACGGCCAAAGCCTCGGGCAACGGCTCGCTGAAGTTCACCGTCCCGGCGAACGCGGGCGCCGATACCTCGGGCATGTACTTCACCAATTTCTCGACCGACCTGAACACCCAGTTCGGCGAGAACTCCGAGTTCTACGTGCAGTGGCGTCAGCGCTTCAGCCTCGAGTTCCTCATCAACAACGCCAACGGCGGCGGCTGGAAGCAGATCATCATCGGCACCCGCGATCAGCCCGGCACGTGGTATTCGTCGTGCACCGCGCCCGAAACCGTGTTGCACAACGACTACTACCGCGGCTTTGCGCAGATGTACAAGTCCTGCGACGGCTCGGCCTCGCACGGACCGTCCGATCCGTTCGAGCAGCCGTTCGGCGCCTCCGACTTTAAGCTGCAGAACGCGCGCCCCAGCCCGTACTGCCTGTACTCGCAGAAGAACTCGTCATACTTCCCGCCCGTCGGCGACTGCTTCGGCTACTTCGCCGACGAGTGGATGACTTCCAGGTCGGCTTCAAGCTCGGGCCGCGCGTTGGCAACGAGTTCGTCAACAGCTACGGCATGGTGTGGATTGCCCGCGCGGGGCCAGCCCTCGCAGCTTGTGATCAACTTCGGGCCCTACAGCCTGACCGCGGGCGATCCCAGCACCAACCAGAGGTTCGCCAAGCCGTGGCCGACACCGTACAAAACCGGCAGGGACGCCTCCGCGACCCAGCCCGTTGCGTACACTTGCTACGAGGAGCCCATCATCTCGCGCAAGCCGATCGCAGATCCGTGGTCCGATCCCTTTGGTTTCGCCAAAGGCAGCGTGCGAAACGCGTCGCTGCCCATTTGTTGCGCGTTTCGTGATAGCTCGTAACAGCACCCGACGAGCGGCCAATCAGATGTGAAGATTCGACGGTTATTCCCCCGGTCAAACCTTCTCAATACCCGATTCACGCGATAACATTCACCTTCCCCGCGTGAGCACCGCACTCCCTTGATCGGAAAGCATTCGCGAACGCGGTCTCCCACCCTTAGCCAGACAAGGTTGTAGGCACGTGCAATTGCGGCCAGGGCAGATGACGTCGCCGACGCGCGCCGTTTCGACCACTCTGAAGGAAGCGAATGCGGACGTCGTCGCGGAACTGACCGCCGGCGGCAGGCATGCAACCGCTCCTTCCCCGTGCCCCGCAAGCGTATGAAGCGCAAAGCCGGAAGCCGCGTGCTCGATCTCGCGTTGCTCGCCGGCGGCGTTGTTTTCGCGCTGCTGATCGTCGAGGTCGGCCTGCGCATCGCGGATTTCTCGTACGTTTCCTTCTACCGTCCCGACGACAAGTTGGGACTTCATCTTCGTGAGAACGCCGAAGGCTGGTTCAAGTCCGAGGGCGAGGCATTCATTCGCGTCAACAGCGCAGGCTACCGCGACCGCGAGCACCCGATCCAAAAGCCGCCAGGCGTCTACCGCATTGCCGTCCTCGGTGATTCGTATATCGAAGCGCTCCAGGTCGATCTGGACAAGACGTTCCCGGTCCAGTTGGAACAGCGCTTGAACGCATGCAAGGCCTTTGGCGGCAAGCCTGTCGAGGTTCTGAATTTCGGCGTGTCGAGCTATGGGACCGCGCAGGAATTGCTTACGTTCCGGTACATGGCCTCCAAGTATTCCCCGGACCTCGTGCTGGTTGCGTTCTTCACCGGCAACGACGTGCGCAACAACTCGCGCGATCTCGAGCCCGACAAGGTCAGGCCATTTTTTGTCCTCGATGGAAACGGACTTCGCGAGGATCGGTCGTTCGCGACGTCGGACGAGTTCCGACGGCGGACCGATCGCCTGCACGCGATCCTGAACGCGCTGCGGGTGCTCCGTGTCGTGCAGGCTGGTTACTTCGTCAAGGATCGATTGGAGCAGCGCGCGGAACAGGCGTCAAACGAGGGCCGGCAACCCGTCGAAGCGGGGCTCGATGATGCCGTGTATAGCGAACCGAGTACGCCGCAATGGCGCGACGCGTGGACGGTCACCGAACGCTTGTTTGCGCAGTTCCGCGATGAAGTCAGCGCGAGCGGTGGCGAACTGGTGTTGGTTACGCTGTCGACCGGCATCCAGGTCAATCCCGACCCGGTAGTGCGGCAGCGATTTATGGACACGCTGCACATCCGCGACATTTTCTACCCCGACCGGCGCGTCCAGCGCGCCGCCGCGGCATTGAAGGTGCGTTCGATCATGCTGGCTCCGCGCCTGCAGGAGGTGGCGGAGCGCGACAAGGTCTTCCTGCACGGATTCAAGAATGCCGGAATCGGAACCGGGCACTGGAGCGAACTGGGCCATCGGGTCGCAGCGGACGTCGCGGCGGCCGAAATGTGCGGGCCGTCGTGGCAAGCACGCAACGACCCGCGCTAGAGTGCATTGAAGCGGGCAGGTCAGGAGCGCACGAGAGTGGGACACGAGTCGTTCGATAGACACGAAGAAGTGAAGGGCTCGTCGAATCGCAGTCTCGGACTCGTGTTCGCGGCGGTCTTTCTCATCGTCGCCCTGCTGCCGCTGCTTCACGGCAGGCCGTTGCGCCTGTGGAGCCTGGCGGTTGCGGCAGCCTTCGCAATCGTTGCGCTAGTGCTGCCACGCGCTCTCACCCCGCTGAATCGAGCCTGGACGCGCCTGAGCCTGATACTGCATCGAATTGTCAGCCCGATCGTGCTTGGCATTCTCTTCTTTGTCGTCATTACTCCGCTCGGGCTGCTGATGCGGCTGCTCGGGAAGGACCCTTTGCGCCTGCGGCGAGACCCCTCTGCGCCGACCTATTGGATCGAACGTACGCCACCGGGTCCGAAGCCCGAAACCCTCTCCGATCAATTCTAGGAAGCTACCGGTATGAGTCTCCTGGTCGAACTATGGCGCTACATGCGCACACGCAAGAAGTTCTGGCTGCTGCCGATCCTGGTCGCCATGTTCGTGCTAGGCGGACTTTTGATACTCGCCAAGGGCTCGGCGGTCGCGCCATTCATCTACACGCTTTTCTGATGGCCGGTTGATGAACGTCCTCGGAATTTCGGCCTTCTATCACGACAGCGCCGCCGCGCTCGTGCGCGACGGCGTGATCGTGGCCGCCGCACAGGAGGAACGCTTCACGCGCAAGAAGCACGACCCGGGGTTTCCATCCCACGCCGTCGACTATTGCCTGCGCGAAGGGGGCATCGACTTCGATGGTGTCGACTGGGTCGCCTTCTACGACAAGCCCCTGCTCAAATTCGAACGGCTGCTGGAGACTTACCTCGCGTTCGCGCCGCACGGATTCAAGTCGTTCGGAATGGCGATGCCCGTCTGGCTGCAGGAAAAGCTGTTCCTGAAGTCGCTGCTTACGAAGGAACTGAAATCGCGCGGCGAGCGCCGCGACGTCGCGGAGCGAATGCTGTTTTCCGAGCATCATCTCAGCCACGCAGGGAGCGCGTTCTTCGCATCGCCGTTCGACGAAGCCGCGGTCCTGACGATGGACGGAGTCGGCGAGTGGGCGACGACATCGCTCGCTCACGGCAAGGGAAACCACCTCGAGGTCCTGCGCGAAATCCACTTCCCGCATTCGCTCGGTCTTCTCTACTCGGCGTTCACGTACTACACCGGCTTCAAGGTCAACTCCGGCGAGTACAAGGTGATGGGCCTGGCGCCCTATGGACGTCCGCGCTTCGTGCAGCCCATCCTCGAGCATCTGGTCGATCTCAAACCCGACGGCTCGTTCCGGCTGAATCTCGATTTCTTCAACTACTGCACCGGCCTGACGATGACCAACGTCCGGTTCGATGAGCTGTTCGGCGGTCCACCGAGGCAACCGGAACAGTTGCTCACGCAGCGCGAGATGGATCTGGCCGCCTCGATCCAGGCCGTGACCGAAGAGGTGGTCCTTCGGCTCACGCGCTCGATCGCCGCCTCGACAGGCCTGAAGAAACTCTGCCTGGCGGGAGGCGTCGCACTGAACTGTGTCGCCAACGGAAAGGTGCTGCGCGATAACAAGTTCGAGGAAATCTGGGTGCAACCCGCGGCCGGCGATGCGGGCGGCGCGCTTGGCGCGGCACTGGTCGCATGCCACATGTACAAGTCACAGCCGCGCCGGCCGGCGAACGGTGCCGGCGACCAGATGCGTGGCGCGTACCTCGGCCCGAGTTTTTCGCAGGCGGAGTGCGAGCAACGGCTGCTATCCATCGGCGCGCGGTTTTCGGTGCTCACCGACGGCGGCTTGATCGATACGTGCGCGCAGGCCCTGGCGGGCGGCAAGGCGCTCGGATGGTTTCAAGGCCGGATGGAGTTCGGGCCGCGCGCGCTGGGCGGCAGATCGATTCTCGGCGATGCACGTTCGCCGAGCATGCAGTCAGTCCTGAATCTCAAGGTGAAATATCGCGAATCGTTCCGCCCCTTCGCGCCGTCGGTTCTGCGCGAGCGCGTCGCTGAATGGTTCGAACTGGATTGCGACAGTCCTTACATGCTGCTCGTTGCGGATGTCGTCGACCGGCGACGGCGCAGGATGACCGAGCAGGAGCAAGCTCTGTTCGGCATCGAGAAGCTGAACGTGCCGCGCTCCGATATCCCCGCGGTCACTCACGTCGACTACTCGGCGCGGATCCAGACCGTGCATGCGGATACCAACCCGCGCTACCACCAACTTATCTCCAGGTTCGACGCTCTGACCGGCTGCCCGGTCATTGTCAACACGAGCTTTAACGTTCGCGGCGAGCCGATCGTCTGCACGCCGGAGGACGCGTTCCGCTGCTTCATGGGGACCGAGATCGAAGCGCTCGCCGTTGGCAACTGCTTCCTCAAGAAGGAGGATCAGGACATGGCGCTGCGCAAGAACTACGAGTCGGCGTTCGAGCGCGACTAGTGGCCGCGAACGCAACGACTGCAGATCCGATCGCCCGAGTGCGCGGCGCATGACGAAGCGCGCTGCCAACCTCGTGCTCGACGATGGAACCGTTTTCGAAGGGGTCGGGTTCGGCTCCGGACGAAGTGTGTGTGGCGAGGTCGTTTTCAATACCGGCATGACCGGCTACGTGGAGGCGTTGACGGATCCGTCCTATGCGGGCCAGATCCTTGCCCTCACCTACCCGCTGGTTGGAAACTACGGCGTCCCCGCCGCGCGGGCGAAAGGCAGCATCGACGGACCGTACGAATCGCCACGCATCCAGGTTCAAGGCCTCGTAGTCCAGCACTACGTCGACGCCTATAGCCATCATGCGGCCAGGAGATCGCTCGGGCGCTGGCTGGAGGAAGAGGACGTTCCGGCCCTAACCGGCATCGACACCCGCACGCTTACGCGACGACTGCGGGAGCAAGGAACGATGCGTGGGTGGCTGGTCCCGGCGGATATCGCCCTCGCGGAGGCCAAGGCCGCCGCGGGGTCAGTCGAAATGCAGCGCGAAGTCTTCTATCGGGTCACACCGCCCGAGGCGGTCATCCATGGCAGTGGCGATCTGACGGTTCTCGTCGTCGACGCCGGTGCGAAGGACAATCTCGTGCGCTCGCTGCTGGAACGCGGTGTCAGGGTGGTGCGCGCGCCGTGGCATGCGCGCCTCGCGCCGCTCGCCGAGCGCGCCGACGGCGTGCTCGTCGGCAACGGCCCCGGCGACCCGAAGGACCTGGCGCCGCTGGTCGAACAGGTCCGCGGGCTGCTCTCGGTCGGCACCAAGCCCATCCTCGGTGTCTGTCTCGGCAACCAGATCCTCGCACTCGCGGCCGGCGGCGACACCTTCAAGCTTCCGTACGGACACCGCGGCGTCAACCAGCCGGTGCAGGACCTGCTGACCCGGCGTTGCTACGTCACCAGCCAGAACCACGGTTACGCTGTGCGCGACGACGCCCTGCCCTCCGAGTGGGAGCCGTGGTTCGTCAACACCAATGACGGCACCAACGAGGGAATCCGCTCTCGGGTCAGACCCTTCGCGAGTGTGCAGTTCCATCCCGAGGCACACCCGGGTCCGGTCGACACCGGGTTCGTGTTCGACGATTTCCTCCGTCTGGTCGGTGCAATGAGGACACGATGAGGCTGCCAGGGATCACGAAGGCAACGGCCTGAGATGTACGGCGCTCACCTTCCGCGCAAACCTCGGCGCGCGCTTCTTCTCGGGTCCGGCGCGCTCCAGATCGGGCAGGCCGGCGAGTTCGACTACTCCGGGTCGCAAGCGCTCAAGGCGCTGCGCGAAGAGGGCGTGTCGACCATCCTGATCAATCCGAACATCGCGACGGTTCAGACCAGCGAGGAGCTTGCCGACCGGATCTACTTCGTCGACGTCAACCCGGACTTCGTGGAGCAGGTCATCGTCAAGGAGGACGTCGATGCCATCCTGCTCTCTTTCGGCGGCCAGACTGCGCTGAATTGCGGGCTCGCATTGCACGATGCTGGCGTGTTCGCGCGGCACGGCGTGCGCGTCCTGGGCACCCCCATCGCCGCGATACGAGACACCGAGGACCGTGCGTTGTTCGTCAAGCGCCTGGCGGAAATCGGGGTCAAGACGGCACGCAGCCATGCTTGCGCGACGCCGCAGCAAGCGCATGCCGCAGCAAGATCGATCGGACTGCCGGTCATGCTGCGCGGCGGGTTCTCGCTCGGCGGTCGCGGCAGCAGCATCGTCGAGAACAAGGCGGCACTCGATGCCGCGGTCAAGCGTGCGTTTGCCGGCGGCGCGCAGCAGGTGCTGGTCGAGGAGTGCCTGCGCGGATGGAAGGAGATCGAATACGAGGTGGTGCGCGACGGGCGCGACAACTGCATCACCGTCTGCAACATGGAGAACTTCGATCCGATGGGCATCCACACGGGCGAGTCGATCGTGGTCGCGCCGTCGCAGACGCTCAACGACGAGGAATATCAGTTGCTGCGGTCACTCGCCATCCGCACCGTGCGCCACCTTGGCATCGTCGGCGAGTGCAACATCCAGTACGCGCTCGATCCCTCGAGCTCCGACTATCGCGTGATCGAAGTCAATGCGCGACTCTCACGGTCGAGCGCACTGGCCAGCAAGGCCACCGGCTATCCGCTGGCCTACGTCGCCGCCAAACTCGCCCTCGGACGCTCCCTGCCCGAGGTGCAGAACAACATCACGCGGCGTACCACGGCGTTCTTCGAGCCGGCTCTGGACTACCTCGTGTGCAAGGTGCCGCGGTGGGATCTGGCGAAGTTCAAGGGCGCCTCGTTCCGCATCGGCAGCGAAATGAAGAGCGTCGGCGAGGTGATGGCGATCGGCCGGACCTTCCCGGAAGTGATTCAGAAGGCGCTGCGCATGCTCGACATCGGGGTGCACGGCCTCGACCCGCGCGCGTACGAGTTCGACGATCTGCGCGACCAACTCGCAAATCCCACGCCACTGCGTATCTTCGCCATCGCGCAGGGGCTGCGCGGCGGGATGCCGGTCGACGAAGTTCACGAGCTCACCAGGATCGATCGCTGGTTCCTCAAGGCGATCGAATCGATCATCCAGCTGGACGGGCAACTGCGGCAATCGGCGTGGCCCCCTGCGCCCCAACTGCTCCGGCAGTCCAAGTGGGCCGGCTTCTCCGACCGCGCGATCGAACGGCTTGCGCGCGCGCCGCGCGGTGCGGCGCGAGAGGCTCGCCGCGAGGCCGGCATCGTGCGGCATATTGCGCAGATCGACACGCTGGCCGCCGAGTTCCCCGCCGACACGAACTATCTCTACACGACGTTCCACGCTTCGCGCAACGATATCGGGCCGTCGCGACGCAAGAAGATCCTGGTGCTCGGTTCCGGCGCCTATCGAATCGGCTCGAGCGTCGAATTCGATTGGTGCTGCGTGAATGCGGTGCAGGCGGCGGCCGCACTCGGCTACGAAACGATCATGCTGAACTTCAATCCCGAGACGGTCAGCACCGACTACGACATGTGCGACCGCCTGATTTTCGATGAGGTCAGCCTGGAGACGGTGCTCGACGTCTGGGGGCAGGAGCGCCCAGACGGCGTCGTGATCAGCATGGGTGGCCAGATCCCGAACAACCTGGCGATGGACCTGCATCGGGCCGGCGTGAAGGTTCTTGGCACGAGTCCGGACAACATCGATCGCGCGGAGGATCGCAACAAGTTCAGCCGGCTTCTCGACGAACTCGGCATCGATCAGCCGCGCTGGATGCACATGCGGGATGTCTCCGACGCCGACGCGGTGGTCGCGCGGCTCGGCGGCTTTCCCGTCCTGGTGCGGCCGAGCTACGTCCTGAGCGGCGCGGCAATGAGCGTGGCTCACGAGCCGAACGAACTCGCGCGCATCCTCGCGCGTGCGAAGGAAGTATCGATGGAACACCCGGTCGTGGTGTCCGCGTTCGAGACGCATGCGCGCGAGGTTGAGATCGATGCTGTCGCCGATCGCGGCGAAGTCGTCCTGTGGGCGATCAGCGAGCACATCGAGGATGCCGGCGTGCACAGTGGCGATGCAACCCTCGTGCTGCCGCCGCAGACTCTTTACATTGCGACGATCCGGCGCGCGCGGCGCATCGCCGCAGCGCTCGCGAAGGCTCTCGAGATAACCGGTCCGTTCAACGTGCAGTTTCTGGCGCGGCACAACGCGGTCAAGGTGATCGAGTGCAACCTGCGCGCGTCGCGCAGTTTCCCCTTCGTGTCGAAGGTGACGGGAACGAATTTCGCGCGGGAAGCGATGCGCCGCATGCTGGGATTCGGCGGCCCGTTACAAAGCGACAGCCTGAATCTTGACCACGTGGCCGTCAAGGCGCCGATGTTCTCCTTCTCGCGCCTGGTCGGCGCCGACCCGATGCTCGGAGTTGAGATGATGAGCACTGGGGAAGTAGCCTGTTTCGGCGATGATGTTCATGAGGCATTGTTGCACGCTCTGCTTGCAACCGGCTTCCGTCGTCCGCAGCGCGGCGTCCTGCTTTCGCTCGGGCCGGTTGCAGACAAGTACTGGTTTGCCGACGAAGCGCGTGTGATTGCGAACGATCTCAGGCTGCCGATCTACGCTACAGCCGGCACGGCCGAAATGCTCGCCGAGATCGGCATCGCCTGCACCGCCGTCGAGAAGCATCTTGCGCCCGGTCCCAACGCGATCGATTTGCTGGATAAGGGAGAGATCGACCTCGTCATCAACGTGCCGCGCGAGTATGACGAGATGGGACGTCCCGACGGCGTGCTGATCCGCAGGGCCGCGGTCGACGCAGGCGTGCCCTTGATCACCGATCTGCAACTCGCCCGCGCCGTGATCGAGGCGCTGCGGGTCAAGAAGGCCGGCGATCTGCGCGTGCTGGCGTGGCAGGACTTCGTCGCGCGCTCGCCCGATCGCGCAGCGGCGGCGTGAGAATTTGACGGAACGGCGCGCAGGGCGTACCGATACGGGAGATCGCGCTTGCCCATGATGGGAGATCCGATGAAGACTACGAGCCCCGTGCGGCGGCTTGCACTGGCCGTCGGTGTCATTTCCGTGCTCCTCTCCGCAGCCGGGCGCTCGGCGGCCGGCGAGAGCGGCGACATCCCAGGTTACCCACAGCATGTCACTTCGTACGATCCGCGCGAAGTCTCGCTGTTGCCGAAGTTCTGCACCTACACCCAGCTGTTTCGCGATCACGTTCCGGGCGGCAACAACCCGGTAGAGATCGAGCGCTGGCATGACATCATGGGCCCGGTGTTCATTCACATGCATCACTATTGCTACGGGCTCATGTATCTGCACCGCGCGAACGCGCTCGCGCGTGACCCCATCATTCGCGGCTACAACTACAACTTTGCGCTCAACGAATTCGACTACACCCTGGAACGGACGCCATCCGACTTTCCTCTTCTGCCGGAGATGCTGACCATGCGCGGCGAAGTCCTGATGCACCAGGGTCGCGCGGGACAGGCACAGGAGGCGTTCGAGCGCGCCATCTCGCTGAAACCGGACTATTGGGCTCCTTATGCCTTCTGGAGCGACCAGTTGGTGAAGACGGGAGACCTCGTACAGGCACGAGCCGTTCTCGAGAAGGGCCTGGCCCAGGCGCCGGATTCGGTTGGCTTGCATAGGCGACTCACAGACCTCGACGCCGAGAAACCGAAAAACAAGTCGGCGTCACAGTGAGCGCCGTCTGCGGCGCATGCCGGCCTCGCAGCCGGCGGGGGAGATCGTGCCCGAACCCATAGCTATCCCCGTCGCGCGCGTGCTTGTGGCGGCGACGGACGCGAACGCGACATCCAAGCGACCCAAGTCATGACAGGAATCTGCGGCACGTTCTCGGCGCGCCCCACGGCTGATATCGACGCGGCCCTGCACCGAATGGTCACCCCGACGGTGCCAGGGTCGACAAGCGGTGCAATTAAGCGAAACGGCGGCGCAGGTATCGGTGTCGGCAGCGGGGGCGCGCGCGCAGAACTCATCGAGATCGACGGATTCATCCTCGCGCTCGCCGGCCACCCGAGACTCGGCTCCAGCGAGCGGTCCAGCACGGATCCTCGTGCGATCGCCATGCACCTGCGGACACAGGGCCCCGGCGCAATTGCGTCGATCGGCGGCGATTTTGCTCTCGCCGCCTGGGATGCGGCGAAGGCATCGGGGCTGCTGGCAATCGACCGCATCGGCGTGCACCAACTGGTGTACGGACAAACAAACGAAGCGTTCGCGTTCGCCTCGACGCTCGACCTGCTCGTCAAGCACCCCGGCGTAAGCAGCGATCTCCTGCCGCAAGCCATCTTCGACTACCTGTACTTCCATGTCTGCCCCGGCCCGGAGACGATCTACCGCGATCTGCGTCGCCTGCCACCCGGACACCTGATCGAGTTCGGCAGCGGGGGCGCGGGTGTTCCGCGACCCTACTGGAGCATGCGCTTCGACGAGAGGCACGACCAGGGTTTCCCGGCGTTGAAACAGCGCTTTGTGGACTTGCTGGAGCACTGCGTCGCCACCGCGGCGGACGATGTACCGTCGGGTGCGTTCTTGTCGGGCGGAACCGACAGTTCGACCGTCAGCGGCATGCTCGGGCGCACCCGTGGACAGCGGCCGCGAACGTTTTCGATCGGGTTCGACGCTACGGGCTATGACGAGATGGAGTACGCGCGCATCGCGGCGCGCCATTTCGACAGCGATCATCACGAGTACTACGTCACACCCGCGGATGTTGTGGCCGCAGTGCCCGTGATCGCGCGTCACTACGACCAGCCGTTCGGGAACGCGTCGGCCGTGCCGGCCTACTACTGTGCCAGGCTCGCGCGCGACAGCGGGGTGCAGCGCCTGCTGGCAGGCGATGGCGGCGACGAACTCTTTGGCGGCAACGAACGCTACTCGAAGCAGCACCTGCTGGGTCTCTACCATCGGGCCCCAGCGCGGTTGCGCAAGCTGGTGGTCGAGCCGCTGGTGCTCTCGACGCCGCTCTTCAAGAGCGTGCCGGGCTTGCGCAAGGTGTATAGCTA
>Ga0335077_10000735_pt1 | contig 37309 bp, 25 predicted proteins | sample Lox_Sample_31_FD_207151 | JGI IMG/M metagenome (GOLD analysis project Ga0335077, IMG submission 207151) | Soil microbial communities from Loxahatchee National Wildlife Refuge, Florida, United States - Lox_Sample_3.1 | ecosystem: Environmental > Terrestrial > Soil > Wetlands | place: USA... | reverse complement strand
GAATACGAATCCGACCTGCAGACCGCGGAAGTCAATCTACGTACTACCAAAATCAACCTCCTGGCATTGCTTGATGACCACCGCCCGGTCGATAGCTTTGACGTCGACGGCATCTTCGACTTCCGCGAGGATATCCTCGCGCTGGATGATTACCGAAAGCAGGCAATCGACGCCCGCCCGGACCTTCGCTCCGCAGCCTTGTCTGTGAAACAGGCAGAAACAAATTATCAACTGGCCGATGCCAACGGCTCGATCGATCCCACCATCGGCCTGTGGTTCACCCACAACGGCTCGTTTAATAACCCCGATGCGCTCAATACGATCGGTGCCAGTGTCAGTATTCCCTTGCGCATCTTCGACCGCAATCAGGGCGAGAAGCTGCGCACCAAGATCGATATCGGCCGCAAAGAGAAGTTGCGCCAGGGGGTCGAAACCCAGGTCTACAGCGACGTCGACTCCGCCTACGCAATACTGAATAGCAACATCAATCTCCTGAAGCCCTACAAGCTCCAGTACCTGGAGCAGGCTGTCCGCGTGCGCGAAACAGTCTTTTTCTCCTACCAGCACGGCGGCGCCTCACTCCTCGATTTTCTGAACGCCGAAAGCGAATACCGCACGGTGCAACAGAGCTATGTAAACCTCATCGGCTCCTACCTCACCGCGGCAGCGCAACTGAATCAGGCCGTAGGCCGCGAGGTCATCCAATGAAAATGATCGCTATTCGAAAACAGAGTCACACGAAGCAGCGGTGCCCCGCGTTTGCCCTGAGTATTGATGGGCCCTCCGGTCCACCGAAGTACATGAAACTGGGTGCCCCGCTTCTGGCCGCTTTTGCCAGAAGTGGGGATTTTCGACAAAGGACAATCGAAGTGTCGCGCCGCATTTGCGAGAGCTGGGACGTCCCGCAAAATGCGGCCGAGGCCGTGGAGACGCTTGCCGCCCTCACTCGAATTTATGACCGGATTCTCCGCTACATCGTCACCCCCATCTTGCTCACAGCTCTCGCGATCTGTGCCGCTTGCTCCCGCGAAACCCCCGCCGCCGCATCCAGGCCTTCCGTCACCCTCGACCCTGACCTCTTCACCGCCGATCGTCCCGAACTCTTCAAGACGGCGAAGGCGGAACTCCGCCAACTTCCTACGCAGGTCACCGCCAACGGCGCCGTTGCGCCCGATGTCAACCGTACCATCCACGTGACATCCCTGGGCTCTGGACGCGTTATCGACCTGAAAGTAAAACTTGGCGATGCTGTGAAGAAGGGCCAAACCCTTTTGGTAATCTCCAGCCCGGACTTGGCCAGCGCCTTCGCGGACTCCGAAAAAGCCAGAGCCGACGAAACCCTCTCGCGCAAGGCGCTCGATCGCGCCCAGATGCTCTACGACCGCGGAGCCATCGCTGCCAAGGACCTGGAAGTCGCTCAGGACACCGAAGACAAAGCCAAAGTCGACCTGGAGACGGCCGACCATCGCGTCAGGATTCTCGGTGGAGATCCCGCCAAGCCCAGTCCTCTGCTCGAATTGAAAGCTCCCATCGACGGCACGATCGTCGAACAAAACGTCGCCGGCGCCGAAGGAATCAAAAGCCTCGACAACTCACCCAACCTGTTCACCATCGCTAATCTCGGGCAAGTCTGGGTCGTCTGTGACGTCTTTGAAAACGATCTCGGCGAAGTTCATCTCGACGATTCCGCCGAAATCCGTCTTAACGCGTTCCCCGATCGTGTCCTGAAAGGCAGAGTCGCTGATATCTCCCGTGTGCTCGATCCCAACACCCGCTCGGCAAAAGTGCGCATCGTGCTTCCCAATCCAGATGGCTCGCTCAGAACCGGCATGTTCGCCGTCGCCACATTCCGTTCACGAAAACTCACCGATCGGATCGTAGTACCCGCTACCGCAATCATGCGTCTTCACGATAAAGACTGGATCTTCCGCAAGGAGGGTCCGGATCAGTTCCGCAAAATCGCCATCAACGCCGACGGCCTCGCCCCTGATGGCATGCAGGAAATTCGTGAAGGCGTGAAACCGGGCGATGAACTGGTGACCAACGCTCTCGAATTCTCCACCGACGTCGCCGAGAAGCGGGCAGGACAATAAGCATGATCCGGAAGGCCATCGACTTCGCGCTCGCCAATCCGCTGCTGGTCCTGGGCGGCGCGCTGGTCCTCTTCGTCTGGGGCATCATCTCGTTCCACGCCCTGCCCATTGAAGCCTATCCCGATGTCGCCGACACTTACGCCCAGGTCATCACGCAATGGCCCGGCCACGCCGCGGAAGAGGTTGAGCAGCAGATCACGGTCCCGCTCGAAGTCGAACTGAACGGAGTTGCGCATCTCACCCACCTGCGCTCCGTTTCTCTGATGGGCCTCTCCGCGATCACGATCATCTACGACGACGACATCACCACCTTCAATGCCCGCCAGGAAGTCCTCGACCGCCTGCAAAACGTTACCCTGCCTCGCGGTGTCACTTCCGGCATCGGCCCCGACTACAGCCCCATAGGCCAGATCATGTTCTACACGTTGATCAGCACCAATCCGAACTACGACGTGATGGAACTCAAAGCTCTCAACGACTGGTTCGTCGTCAACCAACTTAAGTCCGTCCCCAACGTCGTTGATGTGAATCCGTTCGGCGGTCCCACGCGCGAGTACCAGGTTCAACTCGATCCGACCAAGCTCGTTTCCTACGGGTTAGCTTTGCCGCAAGTCGAACAGGCACTGATCGCCAATAACATCAATGCCGGTGGCGGATTCATCGAGCGCGGCCAGCAAGCTCTAAACGTTCGCGCTGTTGGCCTGATGCAAACGACTGACGACATCGGCGCAACAGTTGTGAAAGTCCAGAATGGCACACCAATCCGAGTGCGGGACTTAGGCAATGTCGTGCAAGCCCCCAAGGTCCGCCTGGGTCAACTCGGCAAAACGATCCGCAAGAAAGACGGAACAATCGTTAACGATGATGATGTCGTCGAAGGCATCGTCCTGCTTCGCAAAGGGGCCATAGCCGAGACCACCCTCGACGCCCTTCATCAAAAAATCGCTCAGCTCAATGGCACCGACGCCAACCCAGGGTTGCTGCCCATCGGTGTCAAACTAGTCCCCCATCTCGATCGCAGCGAACTGATGCATCACACCACCCACACCGTCCTGCGCAATCTCACCGACGGCGTCATTCTCGTCACCCTTGTACTCTTCCTCTTCCTCGGGAACGTGCGCAGCGCTCTGATCGTCGCCGTCACGATTCCTTTCTCCTTGCTCTTCGCCGCCATCCTCCTCGATCTTCGCCACATCCCGGCGAACTTGCTTTCGCTCGGCGCACTCGACTTCGGCATGGTCGTAGACGGCTCGGTCGTCATGGTCGAAAACATCCTGCGCCACACCTCATTCGGAGACCACAAAAAGTCCTTCCGCGAGATCGTCGCCACCGCTGCCCATGAAGTGCAAAAGCCCGTCTTCTTCGCCCGCGTCATCATCATCGTTTCCTATCTTCCGATCTTCACCCTCCAGCGCGTTGAAGGCCGCCTTTTCAGCCCCATGGCGTGGACCGTCGCATTCGCCCTGCTTGGCGCCCTGGTCTTCGCCCTTTTCATCGCACCCGTACTCTGCTGCTATTTCTTCAGCCGCGAAATGAAGGAATGGCGCAACCCCGTCCTCGAATGGCTGAACCGCAGCTATGCCCGCTCGCTCGATTGGTGCTTTGATCACATGAAATTCACCCTGGCACTCGGCTTGCTAGGCTTCGGCTGGATCCTCTTCTTCGCCCTCAGCGGCATCATCGGCTCCGAATTTCTTCCTCACCTCGACGAAGGCGCTATCTGGGTCCGCGGCACTCTCGCGCCCAGCACCGGTCCCTCGTCAAGTATCGAGATGTCCAGGCGCGCCCGCATCATGCTGGCCGGATTCCCCGAAGTAACACAGGTCGTCAGTCAGGTCGGTCGCCCCGATGATGGCAGCGACGCCAGCGGTTTCTACAACACGGAATTCTTCGTCGATCTTCTCCCGCGTGACCAGTGGCGCCCTGAGTTCCACGGCAAGAAAGACGAACTCATCGCCGCCATGGACAAGTCACTCCAGCAGTTCCCCGGCGTCGATTGGAACTTCTCTCAGCCTATTTCCGATAACGTCGAAGAGGCCGTCAGCGGCGTGAAAGGCGAACTCGCCGTGAAGTTGTTCGGCCGTGATCTCAAGACGCTCGAGCAGAAAGCCGACGAGATGCAGGCCGTCATGAGCCGTATCCCGGGTGTCGCCGATCTCGGCACGTTCCAGGTCCGGGGCCAGCCCAACGTCAACGTCAACGTCGATCGCACCGCCGCCGATCGCTTCGGAATCAATGTCGCTGACGTCCAGGATGCAATCGAAACCGCCGTCGGCGGCAAAGCTGTCAGCCAGATCCTGATCGGCGAACAACGCTTCGATCTGACGGTGCGCTATCAGCCTCAATACCGTCGGTCGGTAGAAGACATCAGCAACATCCGCCTGCTGGCTCCCTCTGGGGAACGGGTCTCTCTCGCTCAGCTAAGCAAGATCTCACTCGACGATGGAGCCTCAACTATCTATCGCGAAGGAAACCAGCGTTACATCGCGATCAAGTACAGCGTCCGAGGCCGCGATCTAGGTTCCACCGTCCGCCAGGCCATCGATGAAGTGGGCCAAAAAGTGAAGCTCCCCGAGGGATACCACCTCGACTGGACCGGCGAGTACGAAAGCCAGCAGCGCGCCAACCGCCGCCTCGCCATAATCGTCCCCGTCACGCTCTTACTGATGGCCTTCATTCTTTACTCTGCCTTCGGCTCCTGGAAATGGGTTTTCCTGATCCTCGCCGTCGTTGCGCTGTCCCCGCTCGGTGGATTCCTGAGTCTGCTGATAACCGGCACCCACTTCAGCGTCTCCTCCGGCCTCGGATTCCTCGCCCTGATCGGCGTCTCGGTCGAAATCGGCGTGATCATGGTCGAGTACATCAACCAGCTCCGCACGCGAGGAATGCCCGTTAGAGACGCCGCCAAAGAAGGCGCCGCCCTCCGTCTCCGCCCCATCATGATGACGATGCTAGTGGCGACGCTAGGTCTGCTCCCAGCTGCCATGTCGCACGATATAGGATCCGACTCGCAGCGCCCCTTCGCCATAGTGATCGTAGGAGGCCTGATAGTCGAATTGTTGGTAAGCGTAATCCTGTGGCCAACGCTGTACGTCTTCTGGGCAAGACCCGGAGACCGCCTCCCCCCCGCCGAACAAAGCTTCATGGCTGAAGGCGAGCATATAGATTGAAATGTATTCCCGACGCCAGTGTAGGCCCGGACGCCCTCGTCCGGGCCGAGTCGCGAAGCGACGAGTGTACGCCCGCGGAAGGCATGGCTGATTCTGAAAGACACAGCGACGCTTTATGCAGCCCGCTTGCAGGACAGAGTCGTCAGTCAGGTAGAGGTTCACAATTTTACCCCCCGGGAGGTGGACCGGTGCTGTAAGGGGAAACACAGCGACCGTTGACCGCAGTCGGCGCTCGCAGATGCAAGTGCAAGCCTTGCCCGGTCCCCCAGAGCAACGCTCCTGACGTATGTAGGCCTGGACTCCTTCGTCCGGGCCGAGTCGCGAAGCGACGAGTTCACGCCGCCGAAATCTCCTGCACCCAGGCCGCCCGCCCGTAACTTCCATTCCTTCCTCTGCGTTATACTTCCAGCACCACACTGTAACTACTCCTTAGGAATTCACTCATGGCAGTCGCTGTACGCACAGAAGATCTGCGCAAGGTGTATCACTCTGCCCCGCCTCTAGGCGCCGGAGGCGGTTTCATCCCCCGCGCCGACGCGAAGATCTCGAAGCAACCGAAGCCGCAGATTCTCGCTCTCGACGGCCTCTCGCTTCAGATCGAGCCCGGAGAAATCTTCGGCCTGCTCGGCCCCAACGGTGCAGGTAAGTCCACGACTATCGGCATTCTCACCACACGGGTCCACGCCACCGGCGGCCACGCATGGATCGGCGACCACGAAGTCTGGCAGGAACAGGCCAAAGTGAAGCGCCTTATCGGCGTCGTGCCCCAGCGCCCGAATCACGATTTCTCGCTCACCGCCCGCGAGATTCTTGTCTTCCATGCCGCGTATTTCGGCATTCCCCCCAAAGAAGGAGCCCGACGCGCCACTGAACTGCTCGAGAAATTCAAGCTCACCGATCGCGCCGACCAGATGGTTCGCGGATTCTCCGGCGGCATGGCCCAGCGTCTTTCCATCGCCCGCGCCATGATGCACGACCCCGAGGTTCTGTTCCTGGATGAACCCAGCGCCGGCCTCGACCCGCAGACCCGCATCCTCCTTTGGGAGATCATTCGCGAATATAACCAGCAGGGCAAAACTGTGCTCCTCACCACTCACAACATGGAAGAAGCCGACGCCCTCTGCCAGCGGCTCGCCATCGTCGACCACGGCAAGATGATCGCTCTGGGCACGCCAGACGAATTGAAGCGCTCCATCCCCGGCGGATATCTGCTGCGCCTGCATTTCGCCAAACAGCCTCCTGAACTGATCCAGCGCCTGCAATCGCTCGCCGGAGTGCGCGAAGTCCGTCCTCTGAACTCCACCGGCGCTGACGTCTACGCCGATCGTGGCGGGTCCCTGATCCCCGAAGTTGCGTCCGTAGCCACGGCGGTCGGCGCGGAACTCTCCGACGTTCACATCTCCGAACCCAGCCTCGAAAACCTGTTCCTGCATCACACCGGAAGGAGTTTGCGCGATTGAACTGGAAAGCGTTTGGCGCCATGCTCGCCCGCGACGCCCACGTCGCCCGCCGCAACATTATTCAGATCATGTTTCAGACTTTCCTCCAGCCGCTCCTGTTCGTCTTCATCTTCGGACGCGTCATGGTCGGCAGCGGCTACATGCGCCCCGAATATAAGAGCTTGCTGCTGCCCGGCATCATCGCCATCAGCATGGTGTTCACGGGAATCTGGGCCGTCGCCATGCCCCTGATCGCCGAATTTCAGTGGACCCGCGAAATTGAAGATCGCCTGCTAGCGCCTATCGATATCTCCTGGATAGCGATCGAGAAAGTGGTCGCCGGAATGATTCAGGCATTACTCGCCGGCTTAGTCGTATTGCCGTTGGCGTGGCTCGTTCTTCGCCCCGGCGTCGATATTCGAATCCACGCCCCGTTGGAATTCATCGCAATGCTGCTGCTGGTGTCTCTGTTCTCAGCCTGCGGAGGTCTCGCTCTGGGCTGCAGCATGAATCAGCAGCACGTCGGCCTCATGTTCAGCATGATCCTCACGCCCATGATCTTTTTCGGCTGCACCTACTATCCCTGGAGCGCGCTCAGCACATTTCCAATCCTCAAAAGAGTGGTGCTGGTGAACCCGCTGGTCTACGCTAGCGAAGGACTCCGTGCGGCGCTCGTCCCCCAGTTCCCGCATCTGTCCACCGTCGCGATCCTGATCGCCCTCTGCTTCTTCGATCTTCTGTTGTTGCTATTGGGCCTGCGCCAGTTCGAAAAGAAAGCCATCAGCTAAGCTCGAGGTTCCGGAGCAGAAGAACCTTTATATCCGTTCCCGCAGCCGCAGATCGCTACGACCGCGCTCAGGTAAGAACATTTCGTTTACCAAGCCTAAACGGAGATCCGAAGTCTCAGGCAGTTTCAACACGGGGGCTGGTATCCAGTACCTCCCGAACTTTGTTCAGCAGAGTACGCGGGTGAAAAGGCTTCTCCAGGAAGTTGGTGCCGGGATCAACCACGCCATCATGCGTGATGAAGTTGGTCGCGTAGCCGGACATATACAGTACTTTGATACCGGGCCTTTCCTTCTGCACCTGTCTCGCCAGCGCCGGTCCATCCATTCCTGGCATGATCACATCGGTAAGCAGCAAGTGCAATAAGCCCGTGTGCCTTCTGGACAGTGTGATCGCATCTGCCGCATTTGGCACGTCCAGGACGGTGAATCCGTTCCCGGTCAACGCATATTTGATAAGATCCCGAAGCGCCGGTTCATCCTCCACCAACAGCACAGTTTCTGCTCCGGAAGTAACCGCCGGCGGGGTTGGCTCCGCCAGGTCCGGTTCCGGTTCGTCCACTCGGGGAAGGTAAATCCGAAACGTGGTCCCACGTCCAGGTTGGCTTTCAACCCAGACGTTTCCCCCGCTTTGCTTGACGATGCCGTAGACTGTCGACAAGCCAAGCCCTGTACCTTTGCCGACCTCCTTGGTAGTGAAGAACGGCTCAAAGATGTGGGGCAGACTCTCGGCGCTGATCCCCTCTCCTGTATCTGTTACCGCAAGCATCACGAATGGCCCCGAACGGGCGCCGGCGTTGCTGCGTGCGTATTCCTCGTCCAGCGTAACGTTCGCGGTTTCGATGATGATTTTTCCACCGCCCTTGATGGCATCCCGCGCGTTCACTACCAGATTCATAACGACTTGCTCGATCTGCCCAGAATCGGCCTTGGTAGCTCCGAGCTTAGGGTCGGTGACCGTCTCAAACTCGATGTCTTCGCTGATTAGGCGGCGCAGCATCTTGTCCAGATCCACGATCAGAGAGTTCAGGTTAAACACTTTGGGTTGCAGAACCTGTTTGCGGCTGAAAGCCAGCAACTGTCGCGTTAGGGCACTCGCGCGCCGGCTGGCCTCATCGATGCTCTTCACGTGGTCGTAGTTGCCAGGATTGGACTGCAAGGCTTGCAGCAGAATCTCGGTGTGTCCCAGGATCACGGTCAAAATGTTGTTGAAGTCGTGCGCCACGCCGCCGGAAAGAGTTCCTATGGCTTCCATCCGCTGCGCCCGCATCAATTGCTCTTCCAGTCTGCGGCGCTCGGTCATATCCCGAGCATTTACCACGATCCCGCTCACCGCAGGATGTTGCAGCAGGTTGGTGACAGAGACTTCGAGCGTCCTTACTTCCCCGCCACCCTGTCGAATCCGGAACTCGGACTCTATCGGAATAATCTCCCCCACTCCCGGCGACTTTCTCTCCCGCACCGCTGCCAGCAACTTCTCAACCTCCGCACCGTCCTCCTGCGTCACCAGATCTAACAGGTTTTTCCCTACAACTGAACTGCCCTGCCCGGCCTCGCGCTCGAACGATGGGCTCGCGTATCGAACCCTCCCATCGGCTTGCAGTACTACGATGAAGTCGGAAACATTCTCGATTAAAGATCGGAATTGCGCCTCGCTTTGTTGCAGTGTTTCGTAGAGATCGCTCACGCGCGCCGACATATCGTTAAACACCTGTGCAAGTCGGCCAATCTCATCCCGGCCGCCCACCTCGACCCGTTGCCGAAATTCTCCCCGACCAAGTGCGCGGACGGCGGCATCCAGCTTCTGCAATCTTCCGCCGATCGTGCGCGTTACTCGCCAGCCCAGAAACGCCGTGATCAGGAATATGGCGAGTCCGATCGACAACAGTGTCACCGTGGTCCGGTCTCCTGCCCGTTCGATCTCTTCCAGTTCCTGCGTTTTTTGCTCGGCGACCAGCCCGTCGATGTCACGCACCAACGACTCGGAAAGCGCGGAAAGCACCGGATCGCGGCTCTGTGAGCGTAGTTCCACTGCCCGCCAGTCACCCAGTTGCACCAATTCCATCAGGTCGTCCATCTGGGAGGAAAACATGGTGCGGATCGCCTCAAGCCCGGTGAACTGGCGCTCGCGCTCCGGGCCTTGGCGCAATCCTGACAGAGCTTCAATCGCACGATCCACATCCTTATTGAAGACGGTGCGCAACTCCTGCGCCTTCGCTGTAAACCGCTCCGCGTCGTGCGTCTCCGACGATAATTGCAGTTCGGCTTGAAATCTCTGGAAGTGATTGTGCGCCATCAGCACGGCAAGAGCGGGTTGCTCCGCGTTGTACAGCAGCTGCGCCCGCTGCCGCATGACGCTGACCTGCCACACCGCGATCGCGGCAGCAAGCAGCATCAGTCCGCCTAACAGTACAAACGCGTGCCTGAGCAACTGGCCTATGCTGTTGCCCTTCTCGGCGAATTCGCACGTGCCCAGATCCGGGCTCGAACTCAATCGCTTATCGCTCCCCTGGAACGTTGTTCTTAATGAACTGCCCTTGCACCGGGCGGCGCCCCCGGCTTTCCGCCCGTGATGCTCTCTAGCTTCGTCTGCAGTTGGGACATCGTTTTGCTTGCGTCCTGTTCGCCCGTGAGGATGGAGTGCACTGACGAAAAATATGCTCTCGAAACCTCATCGTAACGCGCCCCCGCTACTGTCGATGGACGGGCTACCGTCACGCTTCCCAGTTCCTTCCAGAGCTGCGCGATTCCCGGACGATCCTGCAAATATTCGGGGCTGGCATAAAATTCGCGCCGTGTCGGCAGCATGGCGTGCTTTTTCCACATCGTGAGCTGTTCCTCGTGGCTTGTCAGATAACGGATCAGCTCTGCCGCCTCACGGGGATGTTTTGAATATTTGGAGATCGCCAGCGATTGTCCCCCAAGCGTCGACGCCCGGCCGGCGCTCCCTCCCGGCAGCAGCGCGATCGCAATCACCGCTTTCGAATTCGGGATCAGCGATTCCCCGGTGAACTGCCGCCACAGCCAGTCGCGCGCAAAAGCCGCGTTGCCGGCGTGCAACACGTTCCGTGAATCCTGCTCCTTGAATGCAACCACACTGGGCGGCGAGATCGTGCCGATCCAGCGGCGCGCCCTTTGTATCGCCTCAATGGTTCGTGCATTGTTGACCGTGATCATACCGTCGGGTTCGATCACGCTCCCGCCCCCGTACGACGCCTGCCACTCCAGTGCGTTGCAGGTCAGGCCTTCATAAGCAGCTCCCTGCCACACGTACCCCCAGAAATCCTTGTTTCCGCCGGCGCGCTCTCCCGCTTGAATGCGCGCCGCCATCTTCTCCAGTTCGTCCCATTTCGCAGGCGGCTCACGATAACCGTACTTGCGCAGTAAATCCACACGGTAGTACAGCACTCCCAACTCGGTATTGAACGGCATGCCCGTCAACCGCCCGTTCACCGTGTCGTTCCGCACTTCGGCCTCAAGCTGTTCGCCGGCCTCGCGGGCAAGGTATTGATTCAAATCGGCCACCTGATCCGCCAGCACCGCGGGCCAAACCACATCAATGTAGTACACGTCCGGAGTTGTTGATTGCGCTCCCAGATAGCGTCGGTAGAGTTCAAGACGCTGCGTCATCGACTCCGGGCCGGAGATGAAGTCGACTCGAATTCCCGTCTTCTCAGTAAATTGCTCGAACACATCCCGGTCCATTGAGAGTTCACGTTGCGTCGCTGGTCCCCATCCCATGAACGTGATCATCGGAGATGTTGCAGGAGTCTTGCTGGACGCGCGGTTACAGCCAGGACAGAACAGCAGCAGACAGAGCAGGACAGAGAGTATCCATAGGTTTGCGCGCGCCCTCACGTTTGCGGCCATGGACTCCCTTCGCGGCACTTTGAGAAACCGACATTGTACTCCACCGTGGGAGCGTCGTCGGTACGTGTAGGCATGCTCTTGAACGACAGAAATCCCATCAAGCCGCTAAGGCTGCGGCCAACGACGGCGGGATTTCCGGCGCAATCAGCTGATGTGCCGTCTCCCAAGTTCGCGTCATCGGTTGGTGCACTTTGAAAGCGCGAGGCTTCATTAAGTTGGCGCGCTTTGAAAGGGCGCAGATTCAGCCGCGCCGTAAAAGGCGCCTGATACACGCTGCTTTAGCCGCTGAGGTCGAACGTGTCCTCTGAGGCACGCTCCCAACTTGTGCTGAGGCACTTCAGGGACACTCCAGAAAGGAAGGACCCAAAAGTAAGAGAGTTCCGAGGTGGTGTAGGATCCATTCGTCTCGGCCAGTAGCTCGCGTTTGACCCTTGCCGACCTGCTCTCGCTGCTTCCCTTGCGGGGCCGCTGCGTGCGATCTAAGCTCGGGCTCCGGGCTCACCGCCAACCGGATAAATCTACCCTACGCCTCGGAACTCTATCCTGCCTTCGACTGGGTCTCCTTTGTTCTCCTCGACCAGCGCTTTGCTATAGACCCTCACCTGCCCTCCGTCCCTGCCTTTCGGCCTGAACAGTGACTCGGCTTGAGCCCCGGACGCCGCACCAACCGGAAAAACTTAAGAAGCTGTCAAAGAACGATCCTGTTGTACTCCTTCTATTTTCCCAGTCAACGAAAATTACGCCTTCGTAACTACACGTATTTTCAATCACGTGCACGCCGTTCACAGCCCCATGACCGAAAATGGTGCAATCCCGCAATCCCGTTTCTCGCAGAACCCGTGCTGGTCGCGGCTTTTCGCATGATTTAACGTCTAGGATGGTCGCTGAAGGTGCAAGGAAGATTTGTGGCAGTTGTGAATATCGCGCAATTTTCGTGTCCAGCAGTGGTATTCAGGAATCTTGCGAAGCAGATATTTTCAATCTGCACTTGTAAGTGAGAACCTACGTTTTGTTTTGAGTTTGGGCCCAAGGAAATCAAGCACGCGGTTGAGGTCCGCCGTGCTGAAGACTTTCATGTTGATAACTATGGGCTTCTTTTGAGTGATCGGTTCAGGCCAGAGTGCTAACTGACAAACGGGACCGAACGCCTTAGTTGCATTGACCTTGATTTCTGACCTCTCGATTTCATCCCAGTCGAGCCTCTTAGTCCCTCCGAATAGTGATCTGTACGAAAGCGTATTTTGACGTATGGAGATCCGGAAGCACCCAATCCACAGCAGCACGAATGCAAGAGTGCTTCCTGTCGCCGCGACGCCATTCCAAGCGCCAGCGGTATGCCTTTGGGCGGAATGGACCCAGAGGGTCAACAGCAATGCCCAGATCCCCGCCAGCATCGCGTACGTGGAGGCGCACGCTCGAGCCGTGAAGTCCATGTCTGATTCGGCTTTTCGCTTTTCCACAGACATATGCTCTTGCAGATGCCTGCTGAATCGATCGTACTTCTGTCACTCAGAGGACGTAAGATTACGAAAGAGAATTCGCTTCCCACATGCGAAGTCGAGGTGCTTCTTGATCGAGGAGTTCAATCAAGCGATTTGAATGCTTTCATCGATCAAGCGTTTGTCACTCTCATCGCCGCCGCTCAACTCAAATGAGTTCGTGATCGCTGCCTTGCCTTGCTGAACGCTGGTGATCACGTACGAGCACCCGATCCAGTGCGCCTCTTCATGATCGGTCTTCGACCACTGGGCCGGGTGATCGGGATGAGAATGATAAAACCCAACGATGTCTTCTCCGCGCTCGCGTCCTTCGCGCTGGATACGCACCAGTTCCTTCGGGTCGATGTTGTACCGATTGTGCGCAGAATCCGTGCGCGTATTTCCGCAGCGTGCCGTGCTGGTCACGACGCGCCCGCCGTCGTCCTCAAAACGCCCCAGGAGAACACCGCAGCATTCGTGTGGGTATGTCTCCTCGCCGTGGCGACGAATCGCCTCGTAGTCTGACCGGTTCAATTTCAGCATAGCGCGAAATAAAAAGTCAGAATGCAGAAGTGAAACCTGCTGCCACTTTACTTCTGCATTCTGACTTCTTACTTCTAGCCTTCTGTCCAGAACCGTTCGCTCAAATACTTGTCCCCAGAATCGCAAAGAACGGTCACCATCACCGCTTCCTGATTTCGCCGCAAGGGAATCTGATGAGCAATCTTCAGACATCCCACGACCGCGGCAGCAGCCGAGATACCGACCAGGAGTCCAGCCGTACGGGACAACCGACGCGCCATCGCATACGCGTCCTCAGTCGCAATCTCAACATTCTGATCAGCGAGCGTCGGATCGTAGATCTTCGGCACGATAGCGCTCGCCATGTGTTTCGCACCTTCAATTCCGTGGAAAGAAGAATCGGGCTGTAACGAGATGCATCGCACCGCCGGATTCAATTCCTTCAGCCGCCGCGTGGTTCCTACAAACGTTCCGCTGGTTCCCAGCATGGACACGAAGTGGGTGATTCGCCCTTGCGTCTGCTGCCAGATTTCGTTCGCCGTGTTGTAGTAGTGCGCCTTCCAGTTGGCATCGTTCGAATACTGGTCGGCGTAAAAATATGTCTCAGGATGCTCGGCTGCCAGCTGGCGCGCCATGCGAATCGCGCCGTCCGATCCGTCCGACGGATCGGTGTAAATAATGTTTGCACCGTAGCCCTGCAGGATCTGCTTGCGCTCGCGAGAAACATTCTCCGGCATGCAAAGAGTGACTGGGAATCCCTCCGCCGAGCCCAGCATCGCATATGCGATGCCAGTGTTGCCGCTGGTAGCATCGAGCAGAATCTTGCCCGGACGAAGCAGTCCACGTCGCTGGGCGTCCGCCACGATGCTGGCCGCCGCGCGATCCTTCACAGAGCCACCGGGGTTATACCATTCGGCCTTGCCCAAAAGTGTCATACCCGACAGGTCGCGGCTGACCGCATCCAGGCGCACTAGCGGCGTATTCCCGATCCGCTCCATGAGGGTATGGCCCAGCGTTTCGCCAAGTCTGGAGCCTCTTTCGTGCGATTCTGAATGCTGCTCGCTCCCTGCGAACGGCACAGTTTTGTGGGAAACGTATGTCATCGATGAACTGGATCGCCGTGACCAACGTAATGTGCTAGGTGGCCGGAAACACGGTATGTAGTATTTTGTTTAGATGAATCAGATTTACCCGGCGATGCAGCCCTTGTAAAGTTACGCTAGGTTCTTATAAATGCCGCATCCAATAGACGGGCGAACGCTGGGAAAGAAAGGTTAAAGCAAAGAGCAATGGCAAAAGCAACACAATCACGAACTTATGAAGAAGCGCTGGCCTGGCTGCGCGACAACGGCTTTGATGTCACCGACGCCCCCGGCACCACTGGCCGGGTCTTTCTGCGGAAGTATAACGTATCGGCGGCCATCGAAAGGACTCCGGATGATGGCATCAAGATCTTCGCCTATCCCGGATACCTGATCGGCAGCGAGATTTCGAAGCTGGTAAACCGCGGCTATCAGCAGTTCCTCAAGACCTCAAAGACTGAGGTCCCCGCGTCGGCCGAGCAATTGAAATCGCTGCAGAAATTTTCAGAGGAGCTCAAGATGGCACTGAATCTCCCCAGCCTATACAACGAATCGCTGGGAACGGTGAGCGAGTCCTATCACTACGATCGGGTTCAGGATCGCGACAAACCGGCGGTGGACCGTCCGAAACGGCCTTGGGAGGTCGCCGGCAAGCAGGCTGCGGTCGCTGCCAAGAAAGGCAGAGCCTAAGGGATCAAGTCCGAAGGTTCCAGAGTCAAGATATTTTAAAAGGTGAGGCGGCAGTCTTACCTTGAAACTTTAACGCCTCGTTCTCCTTCACTTGTTCTCAATCGACTTCAAGTCCGGTGTAGGCGCCGGCATCTTGCCCGCAACGCTTTGATCCGCTTTCTCCCGTAACTCTCGCGTTTTTTTCAGTTCCTGCTCCGCGTCCGCCTTTCTCCCCAGTGCCTGATACAGGCGCCCAAGCTGGTAGTGGGCATCGGGCTCGCCGGGATCCAGTTTCACGGCTTCCAGAAGCGCGGGCTCGGCATCTTTGTAGTTTTTCTGAGCCAGATAGATGGCTCCCATTTCCACGTAAGCGAAGCGATATTTCTGGTTGGCTTTTATAGCCTTCTGCAACAAAGGCAATGCCACATCAGGATGATCATTCTTCCATTCAATGTCGGCAAGATAGGTCAACGCCTGCTCGTGATTCGGGTCCAAGGACAGCTCTTGCTGGAACTCCTTCCGGGCGGCATCGAATTCCTGTGCTCTCCAACGCATATATCCCAACGCGAAGTGGACGTTCGGTTCGTTGGGAGAAATCTTGGCAGCTGCTTGAAACTCGGCGATGGCCTCGTCCGTCTTCCCCAGTTCGTCGAGCGCCTGGCCCATTAAGACATGCGTAGACGCCGAATCGGGACTCTGCTGCAGCAGCAACCGGAATTCCTCAAGCGCACAATCGGCTTTCCTGGCCCACAGGCAGCTCTGCGCCAGCATCTGGTGAAGCTCGGCGTTATTAGGATCGGCCTTGCTGGCAGGCTCCAGATATTGAGCCGCCAGGTCGAATTTGCGCGAGGCGTAGTAGCTCATGCCGAGCAGCGTTCCCGCCTGCATGTTATCGGGGTCTGCGGCCAGCACCGCGCGGAAAGCCGTTACTGCGGCTGGCCAGTGCTCCTGTTTGAACTCCGCGAGACCAAGGTTGAATTGGATTCCCGGAAGCTTGGGATTGAGTTTCAGTGCCTTACGATAAGCGGTTGCCGCCTGGTCATATTTCTGCAGTCTTGCAAGATCGACTCCCATAGCTGCGTATGCCGCGGCATCACTCGGATTTCGAGCGGTTACAGCCTTCCATGCCTGGGCGGCTTCCGACCATTTCTGCTGCTGCTCGAAGGCCATGGCGTCGGAAGGGGTTGGCGCCTGCGCAAGGATGGCCGCGGGCAAGAAAAAAGGGGCGAGGACGAGGCTTGGGAGGCAATTGAGCAGGCAACGGCTGAAGAGCCCGCCCAGGACAGAAATTGCGAAAAAGAATTGAGAAGAACGGTCGTCGAGGGAGTGGGCTGAGAGTTTCGTTTTGGGAAACGGATGGGCTTGTGGGGTCTCCCCCCCTCCCCCCCGGTCTATTGCAATCATCAAGTTAGGGGAAAATCGAAAATGAAATCTTGCGGCAGAAGAGCTTAGGGGCAAAATCTTGAGCCACAGGGAGTTACAGTATCGTGGCCATTTCCTCCTGTGCTGCCTTCGCCTTGGCTAGTTTCTGCTTTTTTCAAACTACGCGCAAGGGCAGATGTCACACATTGGAGCTGTGGATGTCTGTGGAAATCTTAGCCTGGCGTCTGTGGCTCGCAAAATCATAATCCTCACCCTACCCCACTAAAGAACGGGTGGGGCATCCCGGTCTGAGGCTCGGACTCGAAGGTTAGTTCGAACGAATCTTTCCGTCGTTCTTAAGTCGAACGAGGTAGCGCTGAGCCGTTGAGGCCTCAGGAGTGTCGCCGTAGCGCTTCACGAGGTCGCGGAGGCTCTGCGCTGCATCCTCATACTGACCGACGGCTGTCTGGGATTTAGCTACGAGCAACTCGATGCGCGGATCTTTGCCTTTGGACACTGTCCATGCCTGCTGCGAAGCTTTCAGAGCCTCGTCATAGTTTTGGAGATGATAATACGCTTCTCCCAGCATCCATTGCGGTTCCCAGGCACCGGTATCCAGTTGCAGTGACTTTTGTGCTGGCGCGATCGCCTGCTCATACTTCCCTTGTCCTACTAGAGCCATGCACAAAGCCGAGAAGGCGCCCGCGTTGGTCGGATCCATCTGCGAAGCCTTTTCCAGCGCGGTCTGTGCTTCTGTCGGGTTTTGCTTGTGCAGGAATAAGACCCCTTGGGCGTAGAGGACGTCAGGGTGGGACGGAGCGAGTTGAAGGGCTTCGTTGAGGTGCTTCTCGGCCTCCGACAGTTTGTTCTTGCCAAGAGCCTTCCAGGTCTTCTCGAGCGCTTCCGCCGCCTTGGGAGCCAGCAGCGGCTTTGCTGGTACTCCTGCAGTATCATCGGGAGCCGAGTCGCGCTGTAGCGTGGCATCAACTTCATAGGGCATGGATATCGAGACGTTCACATCCCTCTGCGTTGATTTGTAGCCGGTCGCGTCGACGACAACCGAATAGCTTCCAAACGGAATTGAACCAAAGAAGGCGCGTCCGCGAGAGAGCCCCGCCGAGCCCGCAAGCATACCATCGCGATAGAGCTTCACGGTCCCGGCTGCGGTGACTAGAGCACCGGCACGGTCGTGAACGGTGACCGAAATCTCTGGCCGGTCGGTGCGAGGAATGATGCCCTCATTGGCGCTCTGCTGGGCGCACGCAACAGGAAGCAGAATCAGTAGAGAGGCGACCACCTGGGTGAGAAAAAGCGCGGCGCAACGCGTCCGGTGAAGTTTGGCGAACTGCATGAGAATCTCCGCCAGAGTCCACGCTCAAGCCTATTCGTACGGTGCATGAGCGTCAAGAAAGAAGCACGGGGCGTAACCGTTTGACGACCTTACACAGCTCTGCGTTGTTCGCGTGTTACGTGCAAGCTGTATAGATCCTCGCCGCAAAAAGCGGGCTCAGGATGACAATCAACCACAGCACCGGTTGAATCGCAGTGGCCTACGGCTTCAGGCAGAGTCGCGAAAAGCAAAGCGCCCCGCTCGCCGAGTTGGCAAGCGGGGCGAGAATCACGCCCTCGGTTACGAGGGGTTAGAAGGAAAGCTTCCCGCCGAGCTGAATGATACGCGCCGGGAAGTAATTGTTGATGGTGCCGTAGCTCGTGGAAGTGGCACTATCCCACGAGGTATTGACACCGGTCGGGGTCGGGTGGTTGAACGAGTTAAAGGTTTCCAGACGCAGTTCGAATTGACTGCCCCGAGCTTCGCTGAACACGAAGTTCTTGAAGAGGGACAGGTTCCAGATCTGGAGCCCCGGACCACGAAGGTAATCGTACGGGAGGTTGCCCCACGCGCCAAGCGCCGGCGCACTGAAGCCAGCTGGGCTAACCCACTGTGCTTTCGTGTGCGGTTTAGCAACTGAGCCGGTGAGGTCGGGACGGTTGTTGCCGCCAACTCCGTTACCGCCCTGGGAACCGCTAAGCGTGGTGTTAATTGGCGCACCAGACTCGACAGTAACGATACCCGAAACTTCCCAGCCGCCAACGAGCGTTTTCAATAACGCGTTGGAGGAGTTCCGCAGGAAGGGCAGATCGTAGATGAAGTTGGCCGACAGGTTATGCAAGCGGTCGTAACCGCCTGGTCCCCAATCGTACCGCCAGCCCTCGTACGGATTGGAGACGCCTACCAGGTCGCCTCCTCCGCCACCGCCATTGGTCTGGTTGGAGGAGTCATAGCCACGCGAGAGCGTATAGAACACGCGCAGGCTCAGGTCTCGCTTGATCTGTGAGTTGAGGTCGACCTGCATGCCGTTGTAGTGGGCGTTCGCTCCGTCGTACGACATCCTGATGGAACCGAAGCCCTTGAAGGGCGCCACGGCGTTGAAGCCGCCGGGGATTGTCCCATTGATCAGTCCGGGAAGATTGGACGGATCGGGAAGGTTGGTTTCCGTGTAGTAGTTCTGCTGACGGCTCTGGTTGCCAACGTACATTACCGCGAGCACCGTCCTGGCTGCGAGCGAGTGCTGGACGCCGGCGCTCCACTGGTAAACCACCGGCGGCTTGTAGTGATCCACAGCCAGTCCGGTAATGCCGGCGACCGTAATCGGAGCCACCGCAGTCTGACCGTTGATCAAGAAAGTGCTTGGATTTTCGAACGACACGTTGTTGAAGGTCACGCTCGTGCTGAACGGAATGTTCGGCCCGGCGTTGTACATGTCGTTGCCCTGGATGCGTTCGTACATCATGCCAAAACCGCCACGAAATACGGTCTTGCCTGAACCGGTCAGGTCATAGGCCCAACCAATTCGCGGACCGAAGGCCGCCCATTGCGTGTTGACCAAGCCCTTGGGTACGCCAGGCGTCGTGCCCGGAATGCCGATACCATTCAAGTAGAACTGATAGCCGTTGAGAATGGGATTCGGGCTGGTACCCAGGCCCGGACTGACGGTGGGGCACTTGGGATCGCCGTTGGTGACATCGGTGGGGCTGCAAATGTTGCCATTCGTATCCAGCAGCGCCGCCTTCGACGGATCGTAGAGCTTCGGATAGAAGTTACCCATCCGGTTGTTGGCTTCGTAGGTGTGCGGTATGCCGTCCCAGCGCAAGCCGAGATTCAGGGTCAGGCGCTTGTTGACACGCCAGTTGTCCTGGAAGTAGGCCGCCGGAGATACATTGTTCCAGAAACCATGGTCCTGAACACCCAACTCGTTGTAGGAGTTACCCAAGCCGAGGAGGAAGTCACCAAAATCCGAGCCCGTGTAGTTCCCGTTGAAGTTGAATACGCCTTGCGTATCACCAAACAGGTCCTGCACTTTCTTGTATAGGGCCCAGCTGAAACCCATCTTCATCTGGTGAGCGCCCCTAGTCCAAGACAAGTCGTCGCGGATCTGGTAATCGTCTGCCTTGTTGTGCCAGGGCCAGCTCGCCACCTCGTAGATCGCACCCAGGTGCCCCGATAGTTGGATTGCCGGGATGCGGTTCTCGTTATTCGGTCCTGAGAAGAGACGGTTAAAGGTGAAATCTGACGGAGCATTAAATAACCCGGTTGGAACGATGTTGATGCGGTTGCCGTTGTAGTTGAAAGCCACTTCGTTCAGCAGCGTGGGGCTGATCGCGTACGTGGTGTGGATGACGCCGCTGTAGGAAGGGTTACCGAAGCTGGTTCCGACTGAGGGTTGGTTGGCCCAAGCCCACAATGTGGTACCGAAATTCTGCGAAACCTGTTCGGCCACGAAATGTCCGAACACCGAGAATTTGCTGTTGAAGTTGTGATCGATGCGGACAATTTCTTCCTTCAGGTCCGTCGGAGCATTGTTGCCACCGAAGAACGAGGGGTTTCCATTTGAATCGACGCCGTTGGGTTTCGCGAAGATCCCGCCGTAAGTGCCGCCGGCGTTCAGCAACGCTTGTGCGTTGGGGCTCAGCATGCAGGAGGGGATTACATTACCCGGAAAAGGATTCTTCGGCGTTACGCCAGCAGGAGCGGTTCCGCCACAGCCGGCAAATAGAACCGCTGGATCGACGTTCCCGGTCGCCGAAAAGTCGGGCGCGTGCGGGATCTGAATGTTCGGCAGAGCACTGCTGAAGTCACCCCCGTAAGTGCCCGGGTCCGGCTCCAACAGTTGGAGATTGCCGCCATTGATGTATTTGCGCCACTCCATGTTGTAGAAGAAGAAGGTCTTGTTTTTGTCGGGATTGTAGAGCTTCCCGAACGTTACAGGACCGCCAACGTTAAAGCCGAACTGATTGACGCGAAGCTCTGAAACTGGGTTGGGGGCGCGATTGGTGTAGAAGCGAGCATCGTACGCGTCGTTACGATTAAATTCCCAAGCGGCAGCGTGGAACTGTTTCGTTCCGGACTTAAGGACCAGTGTCATAGTCCCAGCGGACGACAGTCCGTAGTCCGCGCTGTAATTCGAAGTGAGCTGACGGAACTCGGCGATCGCGTCCACAGAGGGTGCGATACTCATGCCGCCAGCACCACCGCGGTCAGAGTTTTCACCGCCGTCCAGCAGATACAGGTTGTGATTCTGGCGCATGCCATTGTATTCGACACCGGCGCTGCCGCCCACCGGGGTGTTGGGAGCTGTGGTATCAATCTGGCTGGAAGCTCCTGGTGCCAGGGCAGCCAATTGATAGATGCCGCGGCCATTGATCGAGAGATTGGCAATCTGGTGGCCGGTGATGACGTTGCTGACTTCACCGGTGTCAGCCTGCACGGCGACAGTGTTGGCTTCGACGGTGACCGTTTCTTGCGAACCGCCGACTGAGAGTTGGAAGTCCACGCGGCTGCGGGCGCCGACCTGCAGGACGAAGCCTTTGCGCTCTTCGGTCTTGAATCCGCTCTTTTCAACTTTGACGTCATAGTGGCCGATGTGGATGTCGACCGCCACGTACTGTCCGGATTCGTTGGTGGGGAAAACCTTAGCAACACCGGTATCGGTGTTTGTCAGCGTGACCTTGGCGTCGGCGACGGCCGCGCCAGAGGGATCGGTCACAGTCCCTACGATGGTTGCTTCCTGCGCAAAGGCCGGCGTAGCCAGCGCCGCCAGGAAAAGGAAGGTAAACATTATTACCGCAAAACGCACGAGGTTGCGGCTCTCTATACTGCGGCCACACCCCCCGGCATTCGTGGGCGAGAGGGATATCATTTGCAGCCTCCAGAAGTTGCGTTCGGTCGGGGCGGTCCTCTGGGACAGAACGACCCTTTTTCGTGAACGTTTACGGTGTATAGCCACCTGTAAACCTTTGTCAAGAAGAAAATCGATATCGTAGAGGCTCTTTTTTCGTTTTTGGCATAACCGGAAGGGTGCCATTGTTTCAATTCTTTCTTGACCATTACCCCCTTCCTGTGCTTCTTTCGCGCTTACGAAAGCCCACCTTCTCTTTCCTTACCCACCTCACGCCAGCCTGGGCCTCCTTGGCTGGTTTGATCGAACCGAGGAGTGGCCTTTGTGGTTCAATAGGTCTTTAGCCCGGTATGATCATTCGCAGTCCTCTAGTAGGTTTTTTCCTGGTGATAGCCTCTTTCGGGGTGCCGTTTACTCCCCAGTCCATCCCTTACACGCCTGACGCTGGCGCACCGTCTTCTGCTAGCCCCATCCGATTTTCCTTTCAATCGATTGATTTCAGACTCGACAGCAACGAAAGTGCCGAGCACCACGCGCCGGAAACCATGGCGGGAGGCGTCGCCGTCTTCGACTACAACAACGACGGTAAGCCTGACATCTTCTTTACCAACGGCGCCGATCTGAAGACGCTGAAGAAGGATTCTCCCAAGTACTACAACCGCCTCTTCGAAAACGACGGCAAAGGGCATTTCACGGACGTCGCCGAAAGAGCTGGACTCAAAGGCACGGGTTACGACACAGGCGTCGCGATCGGCGACTACGACAACGACGGCTTCGAAGACATATTCGTTGCCGGTGTCTATCGCAACACGCTCTATCACAATAACGGTGACGGAACCTTCACTGACGTATCGGCAAAAGCCGGGCTGAACAAGCCCGACGCCGAATTCGGTCCGCTCTGGGCTGTTGCCGGGGCCTGGATCGACGTCAACAACGACGGCCTGCTCGATCTGATTGTCGTGAATTATCTGAAATGGGATTTCAATCACGAACCTGTGTGCAAGGGCTTCGGCCACGATGACTACTGTCATCCCAAGATGTACCCGCCCACGCCGAATCAGTTGCTCATCAACAACGGAGACGGCACTTTTCGCGATGCTTCGGTGGAAGCGGGATTTCGCGCCCATCCCGGCAAGGGCATGGGAGTGGCGGCCGCAGACTCAGAACTCAATGGCCGCATGGACCTGATCATCCCCAACGACAAGCTGATGAATTCTTTTTACCGCAGCAAGGGGGATGGGAAGTTTGAAGAAGTCGGATTCGAAGAGAATGTCGCCCTGCGCGAGGACGGCGTTTACATCTCAGGCATGGGTGTGGATTTCCGCGACCTCGATAACGACGGCTATCCTGACATCATCATCGTGGCCCTTGATGGCGAGACTTTCCCTCTTTACAAGAACACCGGCAAAGGAAGCTTCACGGAGATCACGCGAGAAAGCGGGATGACCAAGATGAGCCTGCCCATGTCGGGGTACTCTCCCAACATTGCCGACTTCGACAACGACGGCTGGAAAGACATCTTCGTCTCGCGCGGTCACGTGCAGTCGCTGGCCTCGACGAACATGGTTATCGAGCAACCGAACACGGTGTTCCGCAATCTCGGGGGAATGAAGTTCGTTGCACTAACTGCGGAGGCCGGATTTACTGCGCAACCTCCTTCGCGCCACCGCGGCTCTGCAGTCGCCGACCTCAATGGTGACGGCCAACTGGATGTGGTCGTGAACGCGCTGAACGCCCCGGCCGAAGTCTGGATCAATCAAAGCCCCGGCACGAATCATTGGCTCGAATTCAAGCTGCAGGGGACGAAGAGTAACCGCGACGGTATCGGAGCACGCATCAAAGTTGTCACGAAATCGAGCGCTCAGTACAACCACATGACCACAAGCTGCGGCTACGCGTCGTCAAGCGCAGGCCCAGTGCATTTTGGACTTGGCGCAAAGGCTGCTGCGGATCTGGTCGAGATCCGTTGGCCCTCGGGGATTGTGCAATCAATGAAAGACGTACCGGCGGATCAGGTAGTGCACGTGAAAGAACCTGCGAAATAGGGCTGCTGGTTTGACCTCTCTGCCCGGCGGTGGCCAATCCCGCATACTGCAATTATGCGAAGGCAATCAGTTCCCTTTTATCCCGTGAACTTCCTGTTGACATTCGACAAGAGCATGGAGTACACCTTTTCTGTCGAATCTCTAGGGGAGCCGCAAAATTCATGCCGGCACAATCCACCGAACTGCTGCAGGGAACACTCGATCTCTTGATTCTCAAGACGCTGGCCCTTGCGCCTATGCACGGTTGGGGCATCGCACAGCGAATCCAGCAGGTCTCGCGAGAGCTGCTCCAGGTTGGACAAGGGTCGCTGTATCCCGCTCTGCACCGGCTCGAAGCCAAGCACTGGATTCGATCCGAATGGGGGCCCTCGGAGAACAATCGCCGGGCCAAGTTCTACTCGTTGACCCGGCTTGGCCGTAAGCAGCTGGAATCAGAATTGGAGAACTGGAAGCGCATCTCCGGTGCGATCGCGCTGGTCCTGCAAGGGAGCTAACCATGGCGCTTAGACTTGGCGACGTTTGGCGTCGCCTGTGCATCCGCTTTTTTGGAGCAAGCCGTGTCGAAGTCGACGAAGAGTTGAGCTACCACATCACACGGGAGACCGAGTTCCGGGTTGCTGCTGGCATGAACGAGGAGGAAGCGCGAAGACAGGCGCTGATCGCATTTGGCGGCGTGGAAAAGGCACGCGAGCAGTGCCACGAGTGGAGAATCGCAGTGCGGTTGGAGGCCCTGGGTCGAGACATACGATACGCGCTCCGCGGCTTGCGTCGTGTGCCGGCGTTTGCCGTTCCGGCGATCCTCACATTTGCCGTCGGCATCGGCGCGACCACGGCGGTCTTCAGTGTGGTTGACCGGATTCTCTTTCGCAGTCTGCCATATCACGATGCAGGGCGACTCGTGTCGATCGGAATTGTCGCCCCCATTGAGCCGCAGGAATTCATGCTCGGCTACAGCTATTACGAATGGCAGGATCATCAGACTCCGTTCGAGACAATGACTTCGTGGACGGGCAGCAGCAATTGCGATCTGACGGAAGAGAACGCTATACGGCTTACATGCGCGAGTGTGGAAGCGAATTTCCTTCCAGCCCTCGGCGTTGGCCCTCTGCTCGGCCGCAATTTCACTTCTGAAGAGGATCGTCCCAACGCTCCCAAGGTGGCGATGATTTCATACCACCTATGGCGAAGCCGGTTTGGGAACGATCCCTCGGTGGTCGGCAAGACCGTTTCGCTGGATGGCACCCAGGTGCGCGTCATCGGCGTGCTGAACAAAGACTTCGAATTGCCAACCTTGGACAACGCTGATGTCCTGGTGCCTGAGGCCATTGACCGGGCCTCGCAACAGGGACCAAATCCTGGACGAGTGCGCTGGGCATTTGCGCGCCTGAAACCCGGAGTCACGATCGATCAGGCGGCAGCGGCCATGCAGCCGCTGTTTCAGCAGATGCTGATGACCGTTCCTCCCCAGTTTCGCAAGGAAGTACACCTCCGTTTGCGGTCGCTGCGAGACCGGCACGTGCACGATGCGAAATTGGCGGCATGGATTCTGTTCGCCGCCGTAATGCTTGTGCTGATGATTGCTTGCGCGAATGTCGGTGGTTTGCTCTTGGCGCGCTCCGCCAACCGCCAGCGCGAGATCGCAATTCGCAGTGCTCTGGGAGCCAGCAAGGTGCGGCTCGTCCGTCAAATTGCGACAGAAAGCCTAGTCGTGGTCTTAATGGGAAGTCTCGTTGGTTGCCTCATGGCTGCTATTCTCTTGCGCATTTTCCAGGCCTTCACACCTCAAGGCATACCTTATTTGGAAAGGGCACACGTCGATCCTCGCATCGTTGGATTTGCGGTCGCGGCATCGTTAGTTTGCGGCATTCTGTTTGGCTGGGCGCCGGCCCTGCCAAAGCCTGACATGGAAACACTTGCGGGTCGTTCGTCCATTGGCACGCCGCATGGGCGGATACGTCAGTTGCTGGTGGTGGCACAAATCGCGGTCAGCCTGGTGCTACTGGCAGGAGCCAGCCTGCTCCTGCGGAGTTTCTGGAATCTGCAAAAACAACCGCTGGGCATGGGTACAAGGGGACTGGTAACGGCCAGCATCAGCCTCGGTGAGCTCCACTATTCCAAGCCCGAACAACAAATGGCTTTCTTTCAACTTCTCGAAACACGTTTGCGCAAGCTACCGGGCGTGGATGCCGTAGTCATAAGCGACTCCTTGCCGCCTGGAGGCTGGCATCATGACCACATTTTTGCGGCACTCCGCGTCGAAGGTAAGCCGCCGTTGGCCGAAGGCACTGGAGGTACGGTCGCGTGGCGATGGGTTACGCCCGACTACTTCCGGGCTCTCAGCATCCCGATCCTTCGCGGACGCGGTTTCAGCGAAGCGGATCGCAACTCCGCCGACCATTTCATGATCCTCAGCCAGTCGCTCGCCGGGTATATCTTCCAAAACGAAAACCCAACCGGTCGTCATGTGCAGCCCGGCTTGGAAGGTCCTTGGTATACCGTCGTGGGCGTCGCGGCAGACGTGAAAAATGGTGGTCTTATGGGCGGCGACGAACCCGAGTATTATCGCCTCCGTCGCAACTACCCGGAAGACTGGGGACGCGATGCAAGTGTGACGGTAGCGACGCCGATCGCGCTCGGCGCGATGGAACACTGGATGAGGAGCGAGATCGCGGTGATTGATTCCACGATTGCTGCGGTGAGCCAAACCATGGGAGAGCGGGTCAGCAAGTTGGCGGACCGGCCGCGTTTCGAGGCGGCGCTCCTCGGGCTGTTCGCGATGATCGGCATTCTGCTCGCGGCAATCGGTATCTACGGAGTCATCGCGTTTTTGGTGGCACAGCGAACGCCCGAGATTGGTGTGAGGATGGCCATGGGCGCCACCAAGATGGACATCCTCGAACTCATGGGCATGCAGGGGCTCCGAATGATTGCGGCTGGAACCCTCATCGGGCTCACGATAGCAGTTGCAGCTTCGCGCTCGCTGAGCACTCTTTTGTTCGGGGTGCGGCCCGACGATCCTTTGAGTTTCGCCAGCGTGTGCCTGTTGCTCGCCTTCGTTGCAGGCGTTGCAACATGGATACCAGCTTCTCGTGCGATGAAGGTTGACCCTTCAGAGGCCTTGCGCCATGACTGATGTACCATGGTTCGGCCATGAATCGCGTTCTGATTATTGGCGGCACCGGAACCGTAGGCCGGCAGGTTGTTTCACAACTGGCGGATTTAGGGGCGCAGGTCCGAGTGATGACTCGCGACCCGAAGAAAGCGAACTTGCTGGGGGGCGGCTGAGGCGCTGTACGGAGATCTCACAAGTCCCGAGAGCCTCAATGCTTGCCTGAACGACATCGACGCCGTCTTTCTGGCATGGGTCGCGCCGCCAGCCACGGTTGCTCCGGTGATCGAGCGGATCGCAAAGCGAGCCCGCCGGATCGTATTTCTCTCAGCGCCCTTGAAGACGCCACACCCGTTATTCCAGCCGCCAAACCCAGCAAGAGACCTCGGCGCAAAAATTGAGAACACGATCGAAGCCTCGCGGCTCCAGTGGACATTCCTTCGACCCGGGATGTTCGCTTCCAACGCCACGGAATGGTGGGGAGAAAAGATTTGCGCCGGCAACGTCGTGCGTTGGCCCTATCTGAACGTCCCGACTGCTCCAATCGACCCGCGAGACATCGCCGCAGTTGCGGTCCGGGCGCTGTCCCGCGACAAACACGCTGGACGAGAGTACGTTCTCACCGGGCCGCAGTCGTTGAGCCAACGCGAACAAATCGCAACTGTTGGGAAAGCGCTCAATCGCTCGTTGCAGATTGAGGAGATTTCGCCCGAGGAGGCGCGGCGAGAGTTGCAGTCCATCATGCCTCCAGTCGTAATCGACATGCTGTTGAATGCGTGGGGCGCGGCTAGCGGCCAGCCTGCATATGTGACGTCGACGGTCCAAAAGATTACAGGAACGCCAGCCAGGACATTCTTTGACTGGGCCCGCGACAACGCCGGGGAGTTTCGAACCTAAATTACGACGAGACGCTTGCTATAACCGACGCACGGCGATGCGTTATGCAATCTGCCGCAGCGCCGGATAGATCTTCCGATACGCCCGATACCCCGTCTGCATGGTCGCGCAGTCCTTCGCATTCGGGGCTATTCGCTTCGCTACCCTGACGATCGCATCGCAAGCCTGCTCGACCGACGACCACGCGCCCGCACCCGTTCCCGCCAGAATCGCAGCTCCGTAGGCTGCGCCCTCCTCCGCCGCGACGATCTCTACCTCGCGCCCGTACACATCGGCTTGAATCTGGCGCCACAGTGGTGAACGCGCTCCACCTCCGCCGAGCCGAATCGACGTCACCGGAATTTTCATCTCCTCGAAAATTGTGAACGTGTCTTTCAGGCTGTAAGCCACGCCCTCCATGATGGCGCGGATTACATGTGCGCGCGTGTGGGATGCCGTCAAACCGACCAGCGCCGCCCGTGCATTCGGATCGAGATGCGGTGTGCGCTCGCCCATCAGATACGGTACCCAGAATGCGCCTTCTGATCCCGCCGGAGCCGCAGCCGCTTCCTCGGCGAACACGTCGTACGGATCGCGTCCATCCTTCTGCTGCACGCCCGGCGACGCTGCCCCAAGATTGTCACGATACCAGCGCAGTGACAGCCCTGCCGCTTGTGTCACGCCCATCACGTGCCAGCGTCCGGGAATCGCGTGGCAGAACGTATGTAGCCGGCCAGCCGGATCCATCGCTGGCCGATCCGTGGAAGCAAAGACGACACCCGAAGTTCCGATCGTTGCGCTCACGGCACCTACACGCGCAATGCCCATTCCGACCGCGCCAGCGGCTTGATCGCCCGCGCCTGCAACAACCGGTGTGCCCGCCTGCAACCCCGTTGCGTCGGCACCGGCAGCATTCACCTTCCCGCAAACCTGCGGCGACTCGAACAGAGCCGGCAGCATACGCTCGTTGATCCCCGTCCTTGCCAGCACTTCCCCGGACCACTTGCGGTTCGCAACCTCCAGCAGCAGTGTGCCGGAAGCATCCGCTACATCGATGGCGCGCTCGCCCGTTAACCGGAACCGCACGTAGTCCTTCGGCAGCATGACGTGCGCAACGCGTTCCCAGTTTTTTGGCTCGTTCTCTCTCACCCAAAGAAACTTCGTCAAAGTGAAATTGGTCAGCGGAGGATTGCAGGTCAGCCGAATCAGCACATCGCGGCCGAACAGCTTCTCCAGCTCGGAGCATTGGGGCTCGCTTCTTTGATCGCACCAGATCAGCGCCGGCCGAACAACCTCGTCCGAAGCATCGAGCAGAACGGCCCCATGCATCTGACCCGAAAAACCGACGCAGGCGATCTCTCTAGCTTCTATTCCCGACGTCCGCAGCGCCTCGCGCACGGCCGCTCCGCAGGCTTTCCACCAGTCGCCCGGATCCTGCTCCGCCCAGCCCGGCTTCGGGCTGGCGAAATGCTGATGCTCCGCCGATGCGGACGCCACCACGTTTCCTTGTGCGTCAATCACCAGCGCCCGCGTGCCGCCTGTTCCAACATCGATGCCTAAATAAGCCATCCTTCCGTCTCACCTTCAGCTGAATGGGCTAAGCAAAATCCTCAACCAACCGGTGGGCTTCCTCGCCATTTTGCCCGCTCTTGCTGGCGGATTCCTGCGACTGCCGGCTCAGGAAGAAGTCCAGGTTTCCGCGCATCACCAGATGCGGCGCCAGGGAAACCTGGTACGAGCGTCTCCCGCCCTCTGCCAGGAATTCATGCAACATCCGCAACGCCATCTGCCCCTGCGCTCGCGGTCGCTGATAGATGGTTGCGACCACCGCTCCCGAGCGGATGAAGGGTACAAGATCAGGAAACAAATCGGTTGTAATGATCTTTAGTTTATCGACTGCCTTCGCATCGCAAGCGGCCTTCAGCACAGGGATCGACGCCTCCGTGGTGACATAGATGCCCGTGAGGTCCGAACGTTCCTCAAACAGCTTCCGGCACTTGCGATATGCCTCCTGTTCCACGTCGTGGTCTTCCACGGGCTTGAGCAGTTGCAAGTTGGGATAAAACGACTCCAGTGTGGATTGGAAGGCGGAGTATTTCTCCGCGTGTTCGGTAATCGCCATATCGAATACAGTGATCGCCACCGAACCGGTTCGCTCGCCCAGGAATCGTCCCATCAGATCGGCAGCGACTGCGCCGCTGGCCAGCGTATCAACCGCGACGATCCCCAGTCGCCCGCTGTTCGGAGCGTCGGTGGCCACGCACACCACCGGAATGTTGGCGCGCGAAGCTCGCCGAATCCACGGCCTCAAGGTTTCCGGCCGGCTCGGGAAGGTAATAATCCCGTCCACCTTGTCGGCGATTGCCGCCTCAAACGCCTCTTCCTCTCCTTCGCCCAGGCTGGGAGTCGTTCGAAACTCTACTTCCACGTTCTCGAGGAGAATTCCGGATGCTTCTTCGCGAATGCCGGCGCGAACTTCATCCCAGAACGAGGTCGTCCCTTTTAAAGTATTCACCGAAATGCGCAGCGTTTTTTTGGAGGACAAATATCGGGCTGCCAGGTTGGGCCGGTAGCCCAGGGTCCTCGCCATCTGTAATACCTTGGCCTTGGTGGCGGGACTCACTCCGGGATGATCATGGAGTGCGCGATGAACCGTGCCGATGGACGTACCCAGCGACTTGGCGATGTCGCCGAGAGTAGCAGGGGGCTTTCCCATTTTCAGGCCTGCATCGAGGCCGGCCGTCTACAGCCAGCAGAAATATCGGTGACAAGTCTTCGACTTGCCTCCGGACCGTAAACGTTAACGGAACTAACGAAAATCCGCAAGCCGTGCGCCTGAAAGAGCCGGATTTTTTTAGATTAGAACCAATATTGTGGGGATTTCTTTCGCACTTGCCGGTCACTGAGGCCGAGCCTTTCCCTTCTGATCGGGAATGCCCGAGAGCCGATAGATCCAGCTGCAAATCGTATCTCGCCATTTCACAGCCTCGCCCGCCTGAAACTCGAAGCGGGCCAGAATATCTCGATACCGGGCCGAATCGATGTGTCCCTCCAGGCTCTTCCATTCGCCGATGAAGACCTGAGCTTGTTCCGCGCCTTCGCGGTGGGAATCGTATACATGCTGAATCACAGTTTTTCCGGAATGCAACACGTACGTGTACGGCACGTGGTGAAAAAACAGCAGAAGTTCGTCAGGACACGCCGCCAGCGCTTCATAGAGTTTCTGCACCTCCGGCGGATATTGTCCGATGTACCCGGTTCCAGTAGCTACCGTACGATCCATGCCGATGCCCTGATGATCGGCCCGATGCCATTGTCCCCACCCATTCTCCTCGGAAGATTCGGGGCCCGGATCGTAATGGTTGCCGGTGATGTCGGTGAGCGTCCCGGCTCCGAGCGGCCCGGTGTAGTTTTCATACACGTGCCACGATCTTAGTTGCAGGCCGGCGATCGTCTTCACCACCAGCGGGTCGCTGCCGAACGTCAGTCCAGTCCATTCGTCGATAACAGTCTCGCTGCTCAAATCCGGATTCCACGCCAGCCGTCCAAACCCGTAGAGATTCGCCATTGCCAGCGGACTGCCCAGCCAGTTCGCGTCGAGTCCCACGTTTGCCACTCCTGCAAATCCACCGATCAGCCGATGAAAAAATCGGCCGCTTACAAGGTCTTTTACGCGCGAAGGCTCGCCCTCGACACGCATGTCAAAATCCAGAACTTCCTTCCACATCGGGACCAGGAAGCAGAGATGTTTCTGCTGGCCCGTGTACTCCTGCGTGATTTGCAGTTCGATCGCTTCATTGGTTCGACGCAAACCTGCAAATAACGGTGACACCGGCTCGCGCACCTGGAAATCGATTGGACCATTTTTGATTTGAACGATGGTGTTATCGTCAAATTTTCCGTCAAGGGGATGAAAATTCTCGTAGGCGGCTTTGGCTCGATCATTCTTGAGATCGCGCCAGTCAAGATGATGGTTGTAGACAAACGCACGATAGAAAACCACGCCGCCATGCGGTTTGAGTGCCCGAGCGATTACGTTTGCCGCATGCGCATGAGTGCGCCCGTAAGCCGAAGGTCCGGAGCGCCCTTCTGAATCGGCCTTTACAACAACACCGCCGAAGTCTGGCATCTGTTGATAAATCTCATCGGCTTTCTTGCGCCACCATTCCGCCACGCGCGGATCGAGGGGATCGAAGGTATCGAGCCCGCCGATCACCTTCGGGCTGCTCAAATCCACCGACATCGAGAGTTGCACGCCCCAAGGCCGGAATACATCTGCGATGCGCTTCACCTGGGCGATGAAACTATCTTCCAAAGCGCCGGGAGCGGCATTCACATTATTGATCGTGCACCCGTTGATCCCGATCGAAGCTAACAGCCGCGCATATTCGCCCGCGCGCGTCAGATCGCTGCGCACCTTGCCGTCTGAAAAAAAGATTGAGGGCCCGCCGTAACCTCGCTCGATCCGCCCGTCGAGGTTGTCCCATTGATTCACCCACCGGATGGGCGCATACGGATTCTGAGCTTCATCGATTCCATCGACGCTTTCTCCTCGGGCAATCTTGCTTAGCAATGCAAAAACTCCGTACAACACACCTCGATCGCTGGCGCCTACGATAAAGAGACACTGGGAATTGTGAATCCGTGCGCTCGTGATCCAAAACCCATCGCCCTCAAGCGCGACGGGCGGGCGCAACGAGGGCGCGCTACTCCGCAAATCGGAAAGCGTGCCGAGAACAATGGTTGGGCCGTTGATGCTATCGTTCGAGTCCAGCCTGCGCCCCAGCATTTTCTCGACTCCGCCCGCTAATTCACGTTGTGCATTTTCGAGGACCAGCGATCGCCTGAGCAGAACCGAGGCCGACGGTAATTGTTCATACTTCTTGGTTGTTGGGGCATCTAGCCGCCCGTATCGCAGCCATGCTTCGGTGTCGAGTGGCTCGCCTGCCTGTACACACGATGGTCTGGCAAACAAGACGGAGATGAACGCGGCCAGGAAGATATGCCGCATCGAGAGAGCTCGAAGGCGAGGTCCCATCACGCCGCCAGAGGAAAAGCGACAATCGTGTCGCCGCACTTTCCCGTGTTCCTTTCAACTTCTTGCAGTAAATGTGGCTCCAGGTTCTCGGGATCAGGAACCATTTCACATTCAGCAATCTCTTGTTCAGAACAGCTTTGGTAGCAGAGTTCGCAGACTCCCAGGCCGCCGCCCTCCACGCGCACGGGGGGGCCAAAGGTGCGGCAGGTCATCGGTCGCCATTCATAGAGGTCACAAGTGCCCTCCACTGGATCCAGTGCAGGACAAGGTTCTTCGTTAGCAAAGTCTTCAAACCGTTGCCGTTCTTTTTTGGTCCCGCCAAGCAAACCGGTCGTCGGATCTCCGGGAAAATCCGCCGCCAAGCGCGCAACAGATTCGCGAGCGCGCTGTCTCACAGCTTCCGCCCGCGCCGGGTCGCGGAGGGCGAGTTCGTTCAGACCGTGCTGCAATCGTGTTGCGTCAAGTTGATTGATCGCGAACGCTCCGATGCAGCAAGGCGTGCATCCTTTCCGGCAGACAAGCCAGCCCTTGCTCCGGCGCGTTGCATCGGCAAGCGCGGCATCCACGATCTGAATCAGTTCTTGATCTCCCGAAATTGGGAAAGCAGATTTCACAGCCTGAGCATACTTTCAGGCAAAACCCGGCGCAACTGCTGCTTTGATCCTTACGATGGAATTTTCGCGTTGGACTAAAGACCTCGCATAATTCAGAGTGTTGTGCGTTGGTTCTGCAGCGTTGCAGAATGCGCCTCAGCCCTCCGTCGGCGGCTCCTCGTGCAGAGGACTCCAGATATCCAAAACCGAGACGTGGACACGATCTGCACCTACCGATCACTACCTGAAGCAGGTGCAGAGCACATTAATTTTGGGGGAGCGATGTTGCCGGAAAAGAAAGCTGTGAATCTAAGAACTGTAGCCGCGAAGGTCGGGCTCGCACCGTGCTCCGTTTCGGCGATCCTGAATGAGACAGCGGCCGCCCAGGCCATCCCGCAAGCCACCAAGGACCGCGTCTTCCGCGCTGCCGCGGAGCTGAATTATCGTCCAAACTTCCTGGCTCGCTCACTACGCACGAAACGTACGCGCATGGTCGCCGTCCTCGCGCCCGACCTCGGCCGTTCTGCGGCCGCGCGCGTGGTCGCGGCTGCGCAGCGACGCCTGCATGAAAACGGTTACATGCTGGTTCTCGCCGTCCACGATGGCGACCGCATGAATATGCAATTTCAGCAGCAAGGAATTGAGGGCGTTATCGCGATTGACACCAACATTCCGGTCCAGCTGAATTTGCCTGTTACCTCGGTTGATCTGGGATACCGAACATCCGCCAGCGATGCTCCGGATGTGCCATCCTCGTTTCTCTATCTCGGCGCTGCCGCCGCAGAAAGCATCATGAAGCAGATCGAGAACCAGGGCAGTAATCGAAGAATACAGCTTCGAACTGCGCTGCCCGCCTTCTTTCCCGTGCAAAAGGCGGATCTGGGATTCTCTGCCGCCGAAGGAGCGTAAGGTCAGGCAGCCCGGGGGCGTTGCGCCTTAGCCTGCTCCAGAATGCGGAACAGCAGCAGCCAGCGCTTGACGTTCGTGGTCATCAGGAAGTTTTCTTTGACGTGCTCGTGCCCGGCCATTCCAATGCTCCGCGCGAAGTCAGGATGCGTCAGCAGATAACGGATCTGAAACGCGCAACCTTCCACCGAATGCACCAGCACTCCCGTGAGCTTGTGCATGATCTGGTTCGGAATTCCACCGACCGCACTCGCGATGGTCGGCTTGCCCTTCCATAATGCCTCAGTCACCGTGAGGCCGAATCCCTCTTTCAGTGACTTCTGCACGATGACGGTCGACGCTCTTTGGATGGCATTGATCTGAACGGCACACCACGGTGGAAGATCCAGAATGATGATATCCGGATCGTTCCCGGCCGCGTCCTTGACTTCCTGCAACACGACCGCGCCCTCGGGATCGTCCGTCGCCCCGCCGCCCGCGAGTACCAACTGGCAATCAACATACTTTTTAGCCAGCTTATAGGCCTGCACCACGCCAACCGGGTCCTTGAGCCGGTCGAAGCGCGAGACCTGCGTCACGATAGGCCGCGAGCGGTCGATCCCGAAATCATCGCAGACCTGCTGAACCAGGGAATCTGGCAGTTCTTTGTTCTTCTCCGAGAGCGGATCGATACACGGATAAAACAGGTACTGCGGAATCGGCAACTGCCGGGCAAATGACTGCGAGGAGACGATCGCCGCGTCGTATTGCTCGACAAACGGCCGCAAGAACTCCCATACCGCGGGATTGGGGTTCGACAAATCGATGTGGCAACGCCAGACCCAACTCGCTCCGGCTTGGCAGCGCGACTGAATCAGGGCCACAGGCTGCGGATCGTGAATCACCACCAGGTCTTGCTCGAACTTCATCCGACGGCGATTCTGCTCGTTGTACATCAGGAAGATGTCTTTGGCGGCTTGGGTCAGTTCGTAGGACATGCCGTGAAGCGCATTGTGAAATGCCTTCGTGATCTCGAAGAAGTCATTGCCACCCGTGATCACCTCCCAGCGCGTGGGGACATCCAATTCCGACAACAACGGGACCAACCTGTTCAGCATTTCGGCCACACCGCCGCCGACGGCGGTGGAGTTAACCATTTTGATGGTCTTACCCCTAAGTTCTCCGGCCAGAAAGCGCAGCGTGTCCAGCTGGCTCTGACCCACGATCGCTCGGTAATCGTCCAAGCGCGGTGGCGGAGGCGGCATTGGCGGACTAAGCAAACTGGGCGGCAGCGGCCGATCATGTCTCCGGTCGGTCGCTCGGCGCCCGGGATGCGGCAAACGCCGTTCCCTCTCAAGATCACCGGCCTCGGTTGGAGCTTGCGTCTCGGCACTCGGACTCGCCGTGATGGCGCGCGGATCGTCAGAACTCATCTCTTCTCGGTCCTAATTCATGGCCTGGGACACGATGCGCGCGATCTGCCGCCGCACCCCCTCCATGGTGTTGGCGTAAATGTCGATTCTTTCGATTGCGTCTGCGGCTTCCGAGAGTCCCGCTTCTTGTTCCAACCAGTTCGAAAAGTCGTTAGACATGCGATGCAGGCGCAATCGAGCCTCAATGAAATGATGATGGATCGAATGAATCGTCACTTGATTCAGGCCATCGAGGAAAGCCGGAAGCGTGTCCGCGCGGAATGTCGTTGGCAACACGACGATGTCGGACGCGCAGAAATAAAAGGGCTCATGAGCAGGACGCGTGCCGCTCATGCGGTGCAACTGCAAGAACTCATCCAGAATCTCGACCATCCGCCGGCGCAGCCCTTCTATTGCCGTAAATTCCCGAATATCTACGCTCGCAAGCTGCTCCGCCAGCGCTGGCTCGTTGCAGGCAAACAAACTCCAGTGCGCAAAGTCGTTGGAAAAACCCTGGCGGATAAAGTGATGTTCCTGTAGCGTTCGGAAAGTATGCTGAAAAATCGAATCGTCCGGGCACGTCTGCAATGCCTTCAACAGGTCGCAAAGATTGTTGGCCTTCTGCCGGCCGATGCGCAGCAGATGCTCCGACGTGTTGAAGTAAAACGGCTTCTGCGGTTTTCGCAGTGTCGTCTTCCTGGCAAGATAACTGCCCGTGGCCATACTCTTAAGTAGTAGCACTCCGGCTCGGCAAGGTTGTCTGCCTGGCGGGTGGGACCTGTTCTAGGCGACGGTCGCGCCGGCGCGGAATTGATCCCTGCCAACGTCCAGGCGAACGTCGCAAACCTCACCGATCAAGCTCGCTGCCCAGCGATACACATTGTGATCGCGAATCGTCTTCCGCATCCTCTGCATGCGTTCCTGCTTCTCCTCCGCATTCATCTCCAGAGCCGCCCGGATCGCTTCCGCAGTCTGGTCGATGTCATATGGATTCACCTGCAGCGCGTCGCGCAATTCGCGCGCTGCTCCTGTAAAGCAACTGAGAATTAATACTCCCCGCTCATCATGCCGTGTCGCGACAAATTCCTTCGCCACCAGATTCATCCCATCATGCAGGGAAGTTACCAGGCAAAGGTCTGCGGCCCGATAGTACGGTTCGATCTCCTGATGGCTATGCTGCCGTTCGAGTAGCACGATCGGTTTCCACTGGTCGGAGCGGAATCGCCAGTTGATACGCTCCGCTTCGGCTTCTATCTCCGCCTGGAGATCGTGATAGCGCTTGATATGGGTTCGGCTCGGCGCACCGATCTGAACGAACGTAAACACTCCCTGATAGCGCGGATATTTCTCCAGAAAGCGCTCGATTGCCAGGAATCTCTCCAGAATGCCCTTGGTGTAATCCAGGCGATCCACACCAACTCCCATCAGCGCAGCCCGTACCCCCAGGTTCTTCAGCAACGAAGCTCTCTCCTCGTATGCCGACTGCCGCTGCACTTTGGGTTGCATGTCTCCGGCGTTCACACTGATGGGAAAGGGATGCACCGTCGTGAGATGGTCCAGCCGCTGCAGAGTGGAATGATCCCAGTCGATTCGTGACTCCACGATGCGATCCACAGTCTGCAGAAAATTCGTACAGTGCGCCTGAATGTGGAACCCGATCAGGTCTGCGCCGAGCAGTCCATCCACCAGTTCTTTCTGCCATGG